>ERZ780154.1528-NODE-1528-length-11083-cov-1.81302_pt1 | contig 11083 bp, 8 predicted proteins | sample MGYA00511568_ERZ780154 | MGnify/ENA primary metagenome ERZ780154 (study PRJEB29588, sample SAMEA2142525) | human gut metagenome | biome: human gut; feature: human-associated habitat; material: faeces | place: Denmark | collected 2008/2010 ...
TGTCAAGCACGAGCACACGATCCTCTTCCTGCTGTTCCGCATCTTCCGGAATTGTCAGAACTGCCAGCTTTTCAAGCACTTTTGCAAACGGGAGCAGTACCATTGTAGCAGCAACATTAAACGCACTGTGGATCACTGCAATCCCTGCTGCATTGGCGCTGTCTGTCAGAAATGCAAAATCCACAAATTCATTCACGGAATAAAAGATCACCATAAAAAGAATGGTCCCGATCAGGTTAAAATACAGATGCACGATTGCTGCACGTTTTGCATTTTTCTTTGCACCGATTGCAGAAAGAAGTGCAGTGATACAGGTTCCGATATTCTGTCCCATGATGATCGGGATCGCTGTCGCATAGCTGACTGCACCGGTTTTACAAAGTGCCTGCAAAATACCGACAGATGCGGATGAACTCTGGATCACAGCTGTCAGGATCGTTCCTGCCAGAAGACCAAGCACCGGATTGGAGAATTTTGTCAGCATTCCGGTAAATGCCGGTACATCAGCAAGTGGTTTCACTGCTTCCGACATGGCATCCATACCATACATCAGCACTGCAAAGCCGATCAGGATCGTTCCGATATTATGTTTTTTCTCTTTCTTGGAAAAAAGCAGCATACAGACACCAACCAGTGCCAGAACCGGCGAAAACGAGGTTGGTTTTAACAGCTGTATAAAGAAATTACTGCTCTCGATACCACTCAGACTTAAGATCCACGAGGTTACGGTTGTACCGATATTGGCACCCATGATAATGCCAACCGCCTGGGAAAGCTTCATAATACCGGAGTTTACAAAACCGACAACCATAACGGTCGTGGCAGAAGAACTCTGGATCAGTGCAGTCACGCCCGCGCCAAGTGCAACGGCTTTGATCGGGTTATTGGTCATGCGTTCCAGGATTTTTTCCAGTCTACCTCCGGATACGCTCGATAATCCCTCTCCCAGCAGGTGCATTCCGTATAAAAACAGGGCAAGTCCACCTACCATTGATAATATTCCGAAAAAGTCCATAATAGCCTCCTCTTATGCTATAAATAGGTTTCCACGGAATTATTTTATAATACAATTCTCAATAACACCACAGGAATTTACATATTTTACTTACATTTTACATTTGGAAAATGCATCATGGTAATAAGGATTGTTTTATATACAGGAAGAGTCCACTCAAATATTAGAGGGTATTTCTACATGTTTATGTGTTTCAGATATATGAATGAAATAAGAATAAATACAAAAATCCCGAGGCTGATAGATACACGCAATCACGTTTGCCTACCCTGCGATTTGCTATGAGCATGTCTTGCTGCGCTTCGGCCGCAAAAAAGCGTTGCGGTCTCTCCGCTGCAGCAAATGCTCCGCAAATCTCGGTCGGCTACACTATCGATTGCTTATTATCTATCAGCCCCGGGATTTAATTGGTTCATTTATTTGCTAATGATCCTATACGAACTCTTTTACTTTCTTGTAAACACCTTCAGCATCTAAGCCGTATTTTGCAACAAGCGCTGCTGCAGGACCGGATTCGCCGAATCTGTCATACATACCGATCTTGCAAACCTTTGTCGGAGCCTTCTCGCTGAGTACGTCGCAGACTGCGCTGCCAAGACCGATCACGGAGTGCTCTTCCACGGTAACAACTTTGCCTGTCTTCTTTGCGGAAGCAAGTACAAGCTCTTCATCCAGTGGTTTGATCGTATGAATATTGATAACTTCTGCGTCGATACCGTCTGCTGCCAGCTTTTCTGCTGCACCGAGTGCGGAATCTACACAAATACCTGTTGCGATGATCGTTACATCCTTGCCTTCTTTTAAGACAACACCCTTACCGATCTCAAACTTGTAATCCGGTTTGTCATTGATGACCGGAACTGCTGCACGACCGAAACGAAGGTAAACAGGACCGTTCATTTCCAGTGCTGCACGAACTGCTGCTTTAGCTTCCACATCATCGGAAGGAACAATAACTGTCATGCCCGGAATGGTACGCATCAGAGCGATATCTTCATTACACTGATGGGTTGCACCGTCTTCACCGACTGTAATACCGGCGTGTGTTGCACCGATCTTTACATTCAGATGCGGATAACCGATAGAGTTACGAACCTGTTCAAAGTTTCTTCCTGCTGCAAACATTGCAAAGGAAGAGATAAACGGAATCTTACCGCAGGTAGCAAGTCCTGCTGCGATTCCTGTCATATTACATTCTGCAATACCGCAATCGATGTGACGATCCGGATATGCTTTTTTGAAAATACCTGTTTTTGTAGCACCTGCAAGGTCTGCGTCAAGAACAACTAACTGCGGGAAGTCTTCTGCGCAGTCAACAAGTGCGTTACCATAGCTTTCTCTGGTTGCAATTTTCTTTACATCTGCCATTATACTTCACCTGCTTTCTCTAACTGCTCATCGATCTTTTTCAGATCTGCCATTGCGATTTCGTATTCTTCATCATTTGGTGCCTTGCCATGCCAGCCTGCCTGATTTTCCATGAAGGAGACGCCTTTTCCTTTGACTGTATGCATGATGATCGCTGTAGGCATACCCTTTGTTTCTCTTGCTTTCTGCATAGCAGCACGGATCTCATCGAAATTATGTCCATCAACGTTGATCGCCTGGAAATTGAATGCTTCAAACTTCTTATCGATCGGATATACGGAACATACATCTTCTACCTTACCGTCGATCTGCAGACCATTGTTATCCACGATCACAACAAGGTTGTCAAGCTTTCTGGCGCCTGCGAACATAGCAGCTTCCCATACCTGACCTTCCTGGATCTCGCCGTCTCCAAGCAGTGTGTATACACGGTAGTCTTTGTTATCAAGCTTTCCGGCAAGTGCCATACCGACTGCTGCGGAAATGCCCTGTCCAAGAGAACCTGAGCTCATGTCAACACCCGGTGTTTCCTGCATACAAGGATGTCCCTGCAGGTAAGAACCAAGGTGACGCAGTGTCTTTAAATCTTCTACCGGGAAATATCCTCTGTTTGCAAGTGCTGCATAATAGCCCGGTGCTGTATGACCCTTTGATAAAACGAAACGGTCTCTGTCTTCCATTTTCGGATTCTTTGGATCAATATTCATTTCTTCAAAGTAAAGGTATGTGAACATATCTGCTGCAGATAAAGATCCGCCCGGATGACCTGCTTTAGCACTGTGTACACTTGTGACGATACCTTTACGAACTTCGTTTGCCATTTTCTGAAGCTCTAAATTTGTCATGTGTTTTCTCCTTTTCCTTCCTTTATGGTCGAGAAATATAATCCTCCTTAAGATGTGCAGACATACTGTTATCTGCTGCCCTTTACCATATGATAGCAACCGATCACATATATGACCGGTTGCTACCCTTATAAACATTTTGATTGTACCATTCCTTAAGCCTGTGGTCAAAGTATTTTAGCCTGACCTGCTTCAGATCACCTTATGCAAATGGATTTTCTGTCGGATATCTTACACCCTTAGGCTGGTTGTATCCGATCTCATCTACATCTACACCGATGTATTTGAATACTTCATAAAGTGCTTTTCCGAAGTGACCGAAAGCAACTGCTCCATGATGTGGGAAGTTCTTCTCGATCAGTACATGACGGTAGAATCTGCCCATTTCAGGAATTGCAAATACACCGATCGCACCGAAGGATTTTGTTGCAACAGGAAGTACTTCACCGTTTGCAATGTAAGCACGAAGGATATTGTCTGATGTTGACTGCAGACGGAAGAATGTGATATCGCCAGGAACGATATCGCCTTCAAGTGTTCCCTGTGTTACTTCTTCCGGAAGGCTTCTTGCCATGATCTTCTGATATTTCATAGAGCATGCAGATAACTTCTTTGTATTTGTATTTCCGCAATGGAAGCCCATGAATGTATCTTTATGTGTGTAATCAAATTTGCCCTTGATAGACTCTTCGTACATATCTGCCGGTACAGAGTTGTTGATATCAAGCAGTGTAACGATATCTTCTGATACGCAGTAACCGATAAACTCTGACAGACATCCGTAAATATCTACTTCGCAGGATACAGGAATACCCATACCTGTTAAACGGCTGTTCACATAGCAAGGAACGAATCCGAACTGTGTCTGGAATGCAGGCCAGCATTTTCCGGCGATCGCTACATATTTACGATAGCCTCTGTGCTCCTCTACCCAGTCAAGTAACGTCAGCTCATACTGTGCAAGCTTAGGAAGGATTTCAGGCTTTTTATTGCCACCGCCCAGTTCTTCTTCCATTTCTTTTACCTTGGCAGGAATTCTTTCATCACCGTCATGCTTCTTGAAAGCTTCAAACAGATCAAGCTCTGAATTCTCTTCAATTTCAACACCCAGATTATAAAGCTGTTTGATCGGTGCGTTACAAGCAAGGAAGTTCAGTGGTCTTGGACCAAAGCTGATGATCTTTAAGTTTGCAAGTGCATCTACTGTACGTGCGATCGGAATAAACTCATGGATCATATCTGCACATTCTTCTGCAGTTCCGACAGGATATTCCGGAATATATGCTTTGATGTTACGAAGTTTTAAGTTGTAGCTTGCATTCAACATACCACAGTAAGCATCACCACGACCATCCATCAGGTCAGCCTGTGATTCCTCTGCTGCTGCTACAAACATCTTAGGGCCGTCAAAATGTTTAGCCAGTAAGGTTTCTGAAATTTCAGGTCCGAAGTTACCAAGATATACGCAAAGTGCGTTACAGCCTGCTTTCTTGATGTCTTCCAGAGCCTGTACCATATGGATCTCGCTCTCTACGATGCAGATCGGACATTCATAGATCTGTGAAGCGTCATATTTCTTTGTGTAAGCCTCTACCAGAGCTTTTCTTCTGTTTACGGAAAGTGATTCCGGGAAGCAGTCACGGGAAACTGCTACGATACCAATTTTTACATCAGGTGCATTGTACATATTTTTTTCCTCCATTTTCTTTCATACTTAAGATTCATTTTATTTTCTTTATTTCAACAGGTTTGACCTGTTTATCACGTATCGCTTATTCGTTGATGTTTAAGTTCTTTCCGACCAGTCCGATGAAAGCTGCCGGATCCTGACCGCCTTCTGCATGTGCGATCAGCCATTTGTTCTTTGCTGTGATGAGCTTATCTTCAGCATCCTTATGTGCCTCGTCAAGCGGCTCATTTGTGCCCTTTGGCAGAACAACCGTTACCTTGAAGCCTTCATTATTGAGATCACATGGTGCATAGTGAAGCGTTGTGCCATAAATCTCAACTGCTGTTCCTTTCGGGATCTTGAATGCTTCCATCAGGGATGTATCATAATGGAAATCATCTGTGATATCCTGCTCGGAGCCTAAGATCAGCACTGCATCTGTTGCAGCTACATTGATCTCTGAGCTTCTGTGATATTCTACTGCATTCAACAGTACGTTATGACCGTTGCAGTAACCGATCTGGATCGGAAGTTCTCCGTAAGTCACCTTCTGAAGCTCCTGCATCACAGGAAGTGCTTCCAGCTCCGGAGCAGAGGCAACATACTCTACGCCATCCGGGAGAGGTGTGCTCTGCATTGCTTCCACAAGGCCTGTAAAATCAACATTTTTTACGATTCGTCCATACTTTTTAAAACGTGCGTCTGTAACATCTAAAATCTGCATTGGTTTGTCCTCCTTTTATCACATTATTTTGTAATGATATCGAAAAGTGGTTTGCAGGCAGGATAGATTTCCCTGAACTGCTGGTACTTCTCTTCATATTTTGCAACAAGCGCCGGATCAGGCTCTACCGTATCGACAACCTTTACGATCTTTGCTGCTGCATCTTCCACGGAAGCGAATTCACCGTTTGCAACAGCAGCAAGCATTGCACCGCCGAGCGCAGGTCCTTCTTCACTTTCGATGACATCTACTTTTAAGTTCATGATATTGGCGATCATCTTCTTCCACAGCGGGCTCTTTGCACCACCACCGCAGATCTTTGTACGCTTAATGTCAATACCAAGGCTTCTTGCAACTTCTAAGGAATCACGCAGTGCAAAGGCAACGCCCTCTAAAACTGCCTGTGTCATATCTTCTCTTGTGGTATCCATTGTCATACCGATAAAAGTGCCTCTTGCATTCGGATTATTGTGCGGAGAACGCTCACCCATTAAATAAGGAAGGAAGAATACATGGTTTTCACCAAGCTTTGTGATGCCCTTCTGTTCTGCCGGATAATCCTTTGTACGGATGATCTCATCCATCCACCATTTATTACAGCTTGCTGCGGAAAGCATACAGCCCATCAGATGATAATGTCCGTCTGCGTGTGCAAATGCGTGCAGCGCATTGTTCTTATCTACACCGAATTTTTCAGAGGAGATAAAGATCGTGCCACTTGTACCAAGTGAAATATTGCACATTCCGTCTCCGACTGTTCCTGTACCGACTGCTGCAGCTGCGTTATCACCTGCGCCTGCAACTACCTTACAGCTTTCCGGAATACCGAGCTCTTTTGCGATTTCCGGTAAAACAGTTCCGACTGTCTCATAAGATTCATAGATCTTGGCAAGCTGTTCTTCTTTCACGCCGCAGATCTCGCACATTTCCTTGGACCAGCATCTGTTCTTTACATCAAAGAGCAGCATGCCTGATGCATCGGAAACATCTGTGCAATGTACGCCTGAAAGCTTATATGCGATATAATCCTTTGGCAGCATGATCTTTTCGATCTTAGCAAAATTCTCAGGTTCTTTATTTTTCACCCATAAGATCTTTGGTGCTGTAAAACCTGTGAAGGAAATATTGGCTGTGTACTGAGAAAGCTTATCCTTTCCGATCACATTATTTAAGTAATCACATTCCTCTGTTGTTCTGCCGTCATTCCAGAGGATCGCCGGACGGATCACATTGTCATCCTTATCCAATATAACAAGTCCGTGCATCTGACCGCCGAAGCTGATGCCTGCAACCTGTGATTTATCAGCATCTTTGATCAGTTCCCTGATGCCTGCCATAACCTGCTCATACCAATCCTCAGGCTTCTGTTCACTCCAGCCCGGATGTGGGAAATAAAGCGGATATTCTTTTGATACAATATTCCGGATCTTACCTTCTCCATCCATCAACAGCAGTTTTACTGCGGATGTTCCTAAATCTACCCCGATATATAACATATCCATCCTCCTGTTTTATTTTCTTAATTTACGTTTTTTATCTTCGTTACACGAGTCTCAATCACAAATACCGTGCTTTCTTGTGCCCGTGCACACTTATACTATAATATGCCCGTTTCAAAAATGCAATATCTAGTTGAAAAATTATTTCATTTCGTCATTCTAACCAATGATTTTCCCTGTATTCTCATTTTCCGACGTTCTCTTTTGTTACTTTTTTATAAATTATGTGCACGTATCACATTATGGCACATATTTCATTGACATTGTATGTCTAGTATGTTAGTTTTTAAAGAAGAGGGGCACTTTATGTTTTGTCCGTGAAAGGAGATCGTTATGGCAACGATTAAGGAAATCGCCGATCTTGCAGGCGTATCGCGCGGTACGGTAGACCGTGTTTTAAATAAAAGAGGCTCTGTAAACCCACAGACCGCACAGAAAATCATGGAGATCGTACATGCGCTCGACTACAAACCAAATCGTGCAGGTCTTGTGCTTGCTGCACAGAAGAAGAACTTAAAGCTTGGTGTGATCTTATTCGGAGAGGGCAATCCGTTCTTTGATGAAGTAACTGCCGGAGTCCACCAGAAAGAAGAAGATCTCGCCTGCTACAACTGTACGGTACAGATCAAACGTGTCAATGTTGACACACTCGAGCAGCTTCAGGCAATTGACGAATTTGTAAAGGAAGGCATCAATGGCATTGCCATTTCGCCAACCAACGATCCGCGCCTTGCCAGGCGTATCGACGAGCTGTTTGAGCAGGGAATTCCTGTTGTTGCCCTGAATACGGATATCAAAAACTGTAAGCGTATCGCTTTTGTCGGCAGTAACTATTACCAGTCCGGCGCTACGGCTGCAGGTCTGATGCGTCTGATGGCAAAAAACGAGTCCACAAAAATCGGTATTGTTACCGGTTCCGAAGAGATTCTGTGCCATACGGAACGGATTGCCGGCTTTACAAATGCGATCCAGTCTTATCCGAATATCGATATTGTTGCAACGATCACAAATGATGATGATGATTTTGTCAGTTATGACCGGACAACCCAGCTTCTGAAGGAGCACCCGGAGATCAATGCCCTTTTCTTTGCTGCTGCAGGTGTATACGGTGGCTGTCGCGCAGCACTTGCCATGTGTGGTCAGAAAAAGGATATGACGATCATTACTTTTGATAAGGTTGCCACTACCAAAGAAATGGTCGCAAAAGATGTGATCTCCGCCACGATCTGCCAGGAACCGCTTGTACAGGGCAGCAAACCGCTCGACATCCTGTTTTCTTATCTGGCAACAGGAGATCTGCCTAAGTCGGAGTATAATTACACGGCGGTAGATATCCGGATCAAGGAAAATATGGATTAAAGTCCGATGCATTGACATCCTTTTAAAAATTAGATATACTTAAACGAACCGTGCAGCCGGGGCAGTAGCGGCGCCCTGTACCTACAATCCGCTCTAGTAGGGGTGATGGCCGGCAGAGGGTTTTGGCTTTCATAGCTGCCCTTAATAAGTGGCGATGACGTCCGGGTCTTGCGCAACAGGAATCTGTGAACCGTGTCAGGTTGGGAACAAAGCAGCACTAAGCAGAAGCTCCTGTGTGCCGTGAGGGTGCCTGGGCCGAGTTAACTGTTAAGGTAACGTATGGGGGTTTCGCTCGAAGCAGGCCGCACGGTTCTTGTAGTTAGGGAAACCGCGAAGCGGTGGGACCCTGACTACCTTGTGCAGCCCATTCGAGCAAAGCGAGAATTTAATTGCTGCACATCCCGTGCGCCCGCCAGCGTAGAACGTAGAAAGAAGACTTACCATGCATATACAAAAAGCAACCGCTGCAGATCTGCCAAAGGCAATGCAGTGCTATGAAGAAATTATTGATAAAACACCGGGTATCGAACACCTTGCCATGTGGCGGAAGGGACAGCATCCGACCGAAGAAACCATCTTATCCTACATAAACAAAGGCGAATTTTATATTCTTTGGGATCACGAAACCATCGCCGGTATGATGGCTCTTGCAAATGGCATCAGCGAAACTTACCGGACCGTAAACTGGATTACAAAAGCCACAGATACAGAAGCTGCCGAGCTGCACGTCCTTGGTGTAAGCCCGGACTATCAGGGGAAGGGCATTGCCAGGCAGCTGATCCACGAAGCACTCTGCTTATGCAAAGAAAACGGCAAAAAAGTATTGCGCCTTGATGTGATCGGAACCAATACTGTAGCCAAAAAGCTCTATCCTTCTCAAGGCTTTGTATTTTGTGATACCGGTCATCTGTCTATCCGTGGCTATGAGGATATGGAATTCCTGTTTTATGAACAAAGATTAAGTAAGTGATCACTCTTCCTTCTGCCCATAGTACGCATTCGCACCGTGTTTCCGATAGTAATGCTTATCCTGTAATTCCTGGGGTGCAGGCATATTCTTTGGATTGATCTGTTCACAGTAAGCAGCCATCTTGGCAACCTGCTCCAGAACGACTGCATTATGAACTGCATCCTCCGCATTCCTGCCCCACGTAAATGGACCATGGTTTTTACAAAGAACAGCAGGTGTTGCATTATAATCCAGCCCTCTTGCCTTAAACTCCTCTGTTATCAAAATACCCGTATTGGTTTCATAGGCTTCCTCTATTTCGTCTTTTGTCAGATTCCGGACACAAGGTACTTCCCCATACAGATAATCTGCATGCGTTGTACCATAGCACGGAATGCCTCTGCCTGACTGCGCCCAGCTTGTTGCCCATGTGGAGTGCGTATGTACAATACCGCCGATTTCCGGGAATTCCCGGTACAGGATACGATGTGTTTCTGTATCGGAAGAAGGATTGTATCTTCCTTCCACCTTATTTCCGTCCAGATCAACTACAACCATATCCTCCGGTTTTAATTTATCATAATCCACACCACTTGGTTTAATAACGAAAAGTCCTGACTCTCTGTCAATACCGCTTACATTGCCCCATGTGAAAATAACAAGTCCATATTTGGGAAGAAGCATATTTGCTTCATATACTTCCTGTTTCATCTTCTCCAGCATAAATCATCTCTCCTTGCTTCCTATATTCTCTGCAATCCTAATCCCCGTCAGGCTGGATTTGCAGATTATTCCGTCAATGTATCTACTGCTGCTTTTTCAATTACTATGCCCTTCTTGTACTGCTCAATAAAGGTTTCAAATCCTTGCACATCCTTTGGATCCGGATTCATGGTTGTACCCTGATCACCCGCAAATACTTTATCAGCCAAAAAATCTTCCAAAGTTTCTGTTTCCTGTTTCTGCAGCATATATGCAGCCAGAAGTGCCATGCCCCATGGACCGCCTTCACCCGCGGTTTTCATGACTGTTACCGGTGCATTGATCGCAGCAGCCAGGTAACCTTGTCCGACACATGCAGTTTTGAAAAATCCACCATGTCCGTAAATCCTGTCAACTTCCACTTTTTCTTCCTTCAGCAGAATATCCATTCCAACCTTTAACGCACCAAGTGCGGTATATAAATGGGATTTCATAAAATTCGGTAACGTAAATCTGCTTTCCGGGAAACGTACAAACAATGGTCTGCCTTCCGGAACATTTGTAATATTTTCGCCCGATAAATAACCATAAGGCAGCAATCCGCCGCAATCCTTATCTCCTTCCAGCGAAGCCATAAATAAGGTGGTGTACAGCTTGTTTGTATCAGGCTTTACTCCAAATCTTTCCAAAGCGTCCCTGATAAGAGAAATCCATGCATTCACATCAGAAGTACAGTTATTTGCGTGTACCATCGCAACCAGACTGCCATCCGGTGTTGTGACAAGATCGATCTGCGGATACACCTTCTCAAGTGCCTTTTCCAGAACAACCATTCCAAATATAGAAGTACCTGCAGATACATTTCCGGTTCGCTGCCTGACACTGTTTGTAGCAACCATACCTGTTCCCGCATCACCCTCTGGCGGACAAAGCGGTATTCCTGCCTCCAATTG
>ERZ780154.1533-NODE-1533-length-11058-cov-1.55703_pt1 | contig 11058 bp, 10 predicted proteins | sample MGYA00511568_ERZ780154 | MGnify/ENA primary metagenome ERZ780154 (study PRJEB29588, sample SAMEA2142525) | human gut metagenome | biome: human gut; feature: human-associated habitat; material: faeces | place: Denmark | collected 2008/2010 ...
CAGCTTTACGGGCACCGAAAGCCGGGGCTCCAATATATACAGCATCTGCCCCATGATCGACTGCAGCAATTCCGATAGCCAAATCCTTAGCCGGAGACAACAACTCTATTCTTCTCATCCTCCTTTCTTTAAATTGCTTGTCTTAAATTTTTAATTCAGGCCAATCCTCCCCTTCAACAACGGGTAATTCTAATAATTGACACTCCGGGAAATGTTCATTCAAATATTGCCGGATAATAGTAATAGAATCATTTTTTATTCTCTCACTGTCATTAGGAAAATCATTATAAACGACATATTTTACTTCAATACCCCTTAACCGGCATAATTCCAGGCTCATCAAAGTGTGGTTTATACTTCCCAGCTTGGAAGAAGAGACCAGGATCAGCGGATGCTTATATTCCTGAATATAATCAATAGTCAGATAATTCCGTGTCACAGGTACATACAATCCGCCAGCTCCTTCCAATAAAACCACATCATACAAAGAGGCCAGTTTCTCTGTGGATTGATGGATTCGTTTAATATCAATATTCACATGATCAATTTCAGCTGCCAAATGAGGAGAAGCCGGATAAGTCATGACATAGGGACAAGTAGTTCCATCTTCATCTACGTCCTGAAGTTTTAATCCCATAATATCCCTGTGCTTTAATATATCTTCAGAAATCCCCACACAACCGGTTTGAATAAATTTTTGTGTAATCACATGTACCCCACTCTTTAAAAGAGTACGGGCTATAACTCCTGTCACAATTGACTTTCCGGCATCTGTATCGATACCGCTTATAAAATAGACTGCCATTTTTTTACAATTGAAATTAATTAAACAAAAGTATAAAATTCGACGTAAAATACAGCTGTGTAACCAGATTGTTTGTAAATTTACGACAAATTTGACGAGGCCATCCTTTTGGTAATTGCAGTCATAAATAAGAATTGAAAAGAGCTGTGTTTTAACCAAGATCACTATACAGCATTGTACTAAATAAAAAAGCTATGAAAGTAAAAAATTTTTTTATCGTATCATTACTTGGAGGAAGTTTGATTCTCTCAGGAGGTGTTTTTTCAGGTTGTGCCAGTATGAGTAATACTGGTAAAGGAGCTATGATCGGAGCTGGTGGAGCAGGTATGGGGGCATTGGCAGGTAAAGGAAAAGGGGCAGCAATAGGAGCTGCCGTAGGAGCCGCCGTTGGTTCCGGTACAGGTGCTCTCATTGGCCGAAGAATGGATAAACAGAAAAAAGAATTGGAAGCAATCGAAGGTGCCAAAGTTGAAACAGTACAAGACGTTAATAATTTGCAAGCCATCAAAGTCACTTTCGATAATGGCATTCTCTTTGCAACCAATAAAAGTGAATTGAGTCCGGCTTCCCGTGATGCTTTAGCCAAATTCGCCACTTCTTTGAAAAATTCACCGGACACGGATATTACAATCTATGGACATACAGACAATACAGGTACCCGCGCCGTAAATGAACGGATTTCCAAAGAACGGGCAGACGCAGTTGCTAATTTTTTGGTTGGACAGGGAATCAGCCGTTCACGAATCACCACAGAAGGACTTGCTTATGACCAACCGGTAGCTGATAACAATACAGCCGAGGGACGGGCACAAAACCGCAGAGTTGAAGTTTATATTACAGCAAATGCCGATATGATTAAAAAAGCAGAAGCCGGACAACTCAATTAATCCGATTTGCTGATTCAATCGTTCAAATGTTCAATTCGCCTAAAGTCCATAGGCGGGATGTCTGAACATTCGAACGGTTGAATCTGCTTAGAATTACCTTATATCATTTTTTTTATTCTGACAAAATAGCTGCCAAAGCAATAGAATTCAATTTCGTTTCAACACTATCCCCCCGGGAAGAAAGTACACTGGGAACCTTAGCCCCAACCAATACCGCCCCCTGTCTGGAATGTCCCAATTTAGTATTTGTTTTATAAAATACATTTCCTGCTTCCAGATTAGGGAAGATCAAACAATCCGCCTCTCCCGCCACAACTGAATTGATTTTCTTTATTTCCGCAGCTTCTTTATCAATAGCCACATCTAATGCCATTGGCCCCTCTATAACTGCTCCTGCAATTTGCCCACGTTCCCCCATTTTCGCCAAAACAGCAGCATCTACTGTAGATTGAACTTTGGGAAGAACTTGTTCAGTCGGAGCAATCAAAGCAACCTTAGGAGTATCTATTCCCAAAGCCTTAGCCGTAATTGTCACATATTTAATCATTGAAATCTTCTGATTTAAATCAGGACAAGGAATTACAGCAACATCACTGATTGTCAATAACTTATGATAAGACGGACATTCCATGACTACAACATGCGAAAGAATAGTATTAGGAGCAACCAAACCACGCTCTCTATTCAGGATTGCTCTCATATATTTATCTGTACTCACCAACCCTTTCATAATTATATCAGCTTCTCCGTTCCGAATCATTTCCACAGCCGTTTCAGCCCCTTTTACATCATTGGGTTCATGTACAATTTTAAAACAAGATTCATCGTATCCATATTTCCGGCATATTTCTTTTATCGTATCTGCATCTCCTACTAAAATACCTTCTATCAAACCTGTTTTTACCGCTATATAGACAGCTTCTATTGAATGACTGTCATTAGCATAAGCTACCACCAGACGCTTTTTATGAGTATCCCCCTTTAATACTTCATAAATATCACTTATCTTTTCAATTTTCATTGTTTTATTCGTTATTTAGTTGTAATCTGAAACAAAAATACACATTAAAATTAAAAAGCAAAATAATGCTTCACATTTTATAGAGTTGTGTGCAATTTTATTCAGCCCAAGGCAACCTTACTTTAATTCAAAATGATTATTCTGAATTTATATTACTTTTTTTACCTTTGTCCGGCTAAATTATGAGTCTTTGTCTTCATTAAAACAAAATATTATTTCCCTTTATTTCATCAAGGTCTCCAAATGGTTTACCTTGATTATGCCTATTATCGTGCTGTTTTATGAATCCAATGGCCTGAGTTTGAAAGAAATTTTTCTTTTAAAAAGTATCTATTCTATCGTACTGGTTACCTTAGACATTCCAACCGGGTATCTGGCTGATGCCTGGGGAAGACGAAATTGCCTGCTAACAGGTTGTATCATATCTCTCGGAGGATTCATCTGTTATTCTTTTTCCTTCACTTTCGGTGCTTTTCTCATAGCAGAAATTCTATTGGGAATCGGGCAAAGCCTGGTATCCGGTGCGGATTCTGCCCTACTTTACGATACCATGTTACATTATAAGCGCGAAAATGAATATCTGAAATACGAAGGCAAGGTAACAATGATCGGCAATTTTTCAGAAGCTTTTGCAGGAATCATTGGAGGCTTATTAGCTACTTCTTCATTGCGTTTACCTTTTTATTGCCAGGCAGGTATAGCTTTTATTGGTATTCCGGCCTCATTGGCTCTGCATGAATTTAATGTTAAAACACATCTTACCAACCCTCTCAGAAACATTTGGGAAATCATCCGTTATTCTTTAATCACCAACAAAAGCTTATGTTATGATATCTTGTTTTCAGGTATCATTGGGGCAGCCACTCTGACGATGGCCTGGTTTGTACAACCGGTTCTCATGCACATAAACCTGCCTACCGGTCTGTTTGGAGTGGTCTGGACAATTCTGAACCTGACTGTCGGCATTGCCGCCCTTTATTCGGATGCTTTAAACACACGTTTAGGTGAAAACCGGACTTATACTTTAATATTAATTTGTATTACAGGAGGTTATCTGGCTGTTTCTTTCTGCCTGAACTATTTTAGTTTAGGTCTGTTTTTTTTCTTTTATGTAATCCGTGGATTCGCAACTCCGATATTGAAAGGTTACATTAACCGTCAAACCTTTTCCGAAATGCGTGCAACAGTTCTTTCCATCCGGAACTTCATTATTCGCCTTATTTTTGCTTCTATGGCTCCTTTTCTTGGTTGGTTAAATGATACTTTTTCACTTGCCTTAGCACTTCAGGTCAGTGCTTTGATTATCTTTGTACCGGGTCTATTATTTTTAATTCTCCAATGGAAAAAAGAATAAGAACTTTGTAAGTTCATCTTTTTCGTTTACCTTTGTTACGGACTTTCGAAGGGGTGCCTTAATATTACGGGCTGAGATTATACCCTAGAACCTGATCCGGGTAATGCCGGCGTAGGGAGTTAAGAGTGATATTATTTCATTTTCAGGCTGTTATTTTCCCCCATAGAACGATCCGCAGACCTTTAAATAAACAGATCATGCAAATTTTTATCAATGATTCTCCCATCGAATGTAAAGAGCAATTGAGTCTTGCTCAATTATTATCCGTACAACAAATCCAACCCGTTAATATTGCCGTTGCAATAGATAACACAGTTATCCCTAAAGCACAATGGGATACCACTATCATTCAGGAAAACAACAGGATTATCATTATCAAAGCCGTTCAGGGAGGATAATCGGTAAATAATAATTGACATAGCAACTATGGGCCTGATGTGCCGCATAGAAACACAATACTTAATATACCTTACAAATTTTATAAAGAATATATAATGGAAAAATTCAGCGTTTCAACGGGGCCGTTACCCGGTTCTGAAAAAATTTATATTAGCGGTTCACGTTCTGACATCCGGGTTCCTATGCGGAAAATCAATTTATCTCCGACAATCGATCTGGATGGTAGTAAAATAGAAAATGAAAGTGTAGTCGTTTACGACACTTCAGGTCCATATACGGATACCAACTTTACCATAGATTTACGAAAAGGGCTTCCTCCACTTCGCAAAACCTGGATAGAAGAACGTCAGGACACTACGATACAAGATTCCCTCAGTTCGGAATATGGCAGAATGCGTCAGGCTGACAAGACGCTGGATAATCTTCGTTTTGAACATGTAAATACCACGCCCCGCATTGCACGGGAAAATTGCCAGATCACCCAGCTGTATTATGCCCGTCAGGGAATCATTACTCCCGAAATGGAATTCATTGCTATCCGGGAGAATCAATTGGCCGACCAGATCCGGGAAAAATACAAAAAAGAAAAAGGAGAATCTTTCGGGGCAGATATCCCCAGCTATATTACGCCAGAATTTGTCCGGCAGGAAGTTGCTGCCGGCAGAGCAGTTATTCCGGCCAATATCAATCATCCGGAATGTGAACCCATGATTATAGGGCGGAATTTTCTGGTTAAAATCAATGCCAATATCGGAAATTCACCAGTGACCTCTTCTATTGCTGAAGAAGTTGAAAAAGCTGTCTGGGCATTCCGCTGGGGGGCCGACACCATCATGGATCTTTCTACAGGAAGTAATATTCATGAAACCAGGGAATGGATCATTCGGAATTCGCCGGTTCCGGTTGGCACAGTTCCGTTGTATCAAACCTTGGAAAAAGTAGGTGGAGATGTAGAAAAATTGAATTGGGAAATTTTCAGGGATACTTTAATAGAACAAGCAGAACAAGGTGTGGACTATTTTACCATACATGCAGGTCTCCGCTGGAAGCACGTGCCACTGACTTTAAAACGCCTGACAGGAATTGTATCCCGCGGAGGATCTATTATGGCACATTGGTGTACTACTCATAAACAGGAAAGTTTTATATATGAGCACTTTGAAGATATTTGTGAAATCCTGGCCAAATATGATGTAGGCATATCCCTGGGAGACGGATTACGTCCGGGTTGTATTGCCGATGCCAACGATACAGCCCAGATCGAGGAACTGAAAACCCTAGGTGAACTTTGTGAAATAGCGTGGAAACACAATGTACAAGCTTTCATCGAAGGTCCTGGCCACGTGCCTATGCACAAAATAAAAGAAAATATGGAACTTCAGTTAAAATATTGCCACGAAGCCCCGTTTTATACCCTTGGTCCTTTGGTGACAGATATAGCACCAGGATACGACCACATTACTTCAGCAATCGGCGGAGCCATGATCGGTTGGCTGGGAACTGCAATGCTTTGCTATGTCACTCAAAAAGAACACCTTGGTCTCCCCAACCGGGAGGATGTCAAGGAAGGAGTTATTACCTTCAAACTAGCTGCCCATGCAGCCGATTTAGCCAAAGGACATCCGGCTGCCTATTTCCGGGATTATGCGATGAGCAAAGCCCGCTTCGAATTCCGTTGGAAGGATCAATTCCACCTGGCATTGGATTCAGAAAAAGCGATCAAATTCCATGATGAAACCCTCCCGGATGAAGGACATAAAGAAGCGCATTTTTGTTCCATGTGCGGAGAACATTTTTGTTCCATGCGTGCCAGCAAAAAATTAAGGGAAAAAATAAAAAGTGACAAACATCATTCATAAACATTTTTGAAAATGCAAATCATAGTCATCACATCTCCTGTACCGGTAAAGGACGAAGCAATCATTTGTAATTCCCTTTTTGCCCATGGGCTCGAGTTTTTACATCTTCGGAAACCGGATGCACCTCAGGAAGTATATGAAAAATTTATCCAACAAATTGAAATTCGTTATCGGAACCGGATCATCATACACGATCACTATGATTTAGTCAGGAAATATCAGTTACATGGCATACATTTAAAGTCAGGCAAGAGAAATGATTATATGCTTTATCCAGACATGCACATCAGCATATCCTGTCACAGCCTTGAGGAAATTCAGCATCTTCCCTTTCAGCCAGCTTACTGCTTTTTAAGTCCGGTTTTCAATAGTATTTCCAAACCAGGTTACCAAAGTAAATTTCCCGCTCTGCCTGATCCGGAAGCCTGTTCGGTTCCAATGGTGGCATTAGGAGGAATTTCTCCTGCTACAATTGATTTATGCAGGCAAGCCGGATTTTATGGTGTGGCAACACTGGGGTATATTTGGGAAAAACCTGAGGAAGCACTTTCCCGGTATATCCGTTTGAAAACTCCTTTTGTATTGAGTATAGCCGGTTTTGACCCATCTTCCGGTGCCGGAGTCACTGCTGATTTAAAAACTTTTGAGACCACCGGCAGTTATGGTTTAGGTGTATGTTCTGCCATCACTTTCCAGCATGAAGATTCATATACCGGAACCCATTGGACTACGCCGGAAGAAATCCAAAGACAATGTGAGTTGTTATTTCAAAAGCACAATCCGGAATTTGTTAAAATCGGTCTTGTGGAAAATTTTGAAGTACTGGATCAACTCATCAATTATTTAATTCAAAAATTTCCCCGGCTCAAAATTATCTGGGATCCCATCCTGAAAGCAAGTGCCGGACACATTTTCCATGAAAATAACACCTTACAATTGAACAGGATTTTGCCTCGTCTGTTCCTGATTACTCCAAATACAGAAGAATTGTACCAACTCTTTGGGGATTCAGCGGAACTGACCCGCTTGCAAAAAATAGCCCGCACGTACAGACTAAACATTCTCTGGAAAGGCGGACACAATACCGGAATCAATTCCACCGACCGCTTGATTACTCCAACGGGGGTTAAAGAATTCAGTTTACAACGGAGTTCTTTGGGTAAACACGGTACAGGCTGTGTCCTTTCAGCAGCTATTACCTCAGCTCTGGCACAAGGATGTTCCCTTGAAAATGCTTGTAATAAAGCTCAACTTTATGTATCCACCTTTATTAACGGTAATGACAGTAATTTAGGTTTTCACACCCTTCACTTAGCCAATCTCAATACCAAGCCCCATCCTTCAGAGCTGAATTTACAATATATTACAGCTCCTAAACCCGGACTTACCCTGGCAGAACAAGTAGAATACGTCTGTTGCGGGGGGATACGATGGGTGCAATTAAGAATGAAAGAAGCCTCCTTCGCAGAAATGTTACAGGAAGGAAAACTGATTAAAGAAATCTGCCGACGATATAATGCTTTATTTATAGTCAACGACAATGTGCAAGCAGCCAGGCAATTAGATGCAGACGGAGTACATCTGGGCAAAGAAGATATGAATCCACTGGAAGCCAGAAAAATACTGGGAAACCGGAAAATCATCGGCGCAACTTGTAATACCTGGGAAGATATACAACTCCGACAAAAACAACAGGTCGACTACATTGGATTGGGACCTTTCGCTTTCACTACAACTAAAGAAAAGCTTAGTCCCTTTCTTGGACTCGAAGGCTATCAGCAACTAGTAAGCAAAATGCAAGAAAATCAAATTTCCATACCGGTATTTGCTATCGGAGGGATCACCGAAACAGACATTCCGGCATTAATGCAAACCGGAATTCAGGGCATAGCTCTTTCAGGACTAATCAAGAATAGTAAAAATCTTTGTGCAAAAACAAAAGAAATTCTGAAACTTATAGGATGATACATATCATTCGCCATTTCAAGACAATCAAACGAATAATCAACAATTTAAAATCACAAATTCATGACTCCTTTAAAAATTGCCGATAAAGTATTTACTTCCCGCTTATTTACAGGAACAGGTAAGTTTTCTTCTAATGAAAAAATGGAAGCAGCCATTATAGCCTCCGAAAGTCAATTAGTAACAGTTGCAATGAAAAGAATCCGTACAGAAGATAAAAATGATGATATGCTCAAGCATATTTTACGTCCGGGAGTCCAGCTGTTACCTAATACCTCCGGAGTAAGAAATGCCAAAGAAGCTGTTTTTGCAGCCCAATTATCACGTGAAGCTTTTGGTACAAATTGGTTAAAACTCGAAATTCACCCCGATCCCCGTTACCTGTTGCCAGACCCCATAGAAACGTTGAAAGCAACGGAAGAACTGGCAAAAATGGGATTTATCGTTCTTCCCTATTGTCAGGCTGACCCTGTATTATGTAAACGTCTGGAGGACGCAGGAGCTGCAACAGTGATGCCACTTGGGGCTCCTATCGGTACGAATCAGGGATTACAAACCCGTGAATTTCTGCGTATCATCATTGAACAAAGTAATATTCCGGTTGTGGTTGATGCTGGTATCGGAGCCCCCAGTCATGCAGCCGAAGCGATGGAATTAGGCGCAGACGCTGTTCTTGTTAACACAGCAATAGCCGTCGCAGGTAATCCGGAAGAAATGGCAAAAGCATTCAAAATTGCTGTCGAAGCCGGACGTATGGCGTATGAAGCGGGACTGGCAGGAAAAAGTAGGACGGCTGAAGCTAGCAGCCCCCTTACAGCATTTTTAGGATAAAACCGGAAAATCACTGGTTCACAATATGAAATGATCCACAATACAAAACTGCTATCATTTACAACGTTTTTACATCAGCTAAATCATAAACCATGTTTTCAGAAGAATTAGAAAAATATCCCTGGGATGACACTACACGGCAAATTTATTCTAAAACTGCTACCGATGTTGAAATTGCACTCGGAAAAAGTCATTTGAACATAGAGGATTTCATGGCCTTAATCTCACCTGCTGCAGAAAAATACCTGGAGCCAATGGCTGCGTTAAGCCGCCAATATACCTTGCAACGGTTCGGGAAAACCATATCCATGTATATTCCCCTTTACCTTACCAACTCCTGTACGAATTTCTGTGTATATTGCGGTTTTAACCACAACAATCCTCTCAAAAGGGTTATCCTGAATGAAGAAGAAATACGAAATGAACTTCAGGCGATAAAAAGATTGGGTAATTTCGAAAATTTGTTGCTTGTTACGGGTGAAAATCCTAAAGATGCAGGAGTCGATTACCTGGAACGTGCCTTACAGTTGGCTCATCCCCTGTTTGCTAATCTATCAATAGAGGTCATGCCTTTGAAAACAGAAGATTATGAACGACTGACTCATTCCGGATTGAATGGTGTGGTATGTTTTCAGGAAACCTATAACCGCGCCCGTTACAATATTTACCATCCCAAAGGAATGAAATCCAAGTTTGAATGGCGTTTGAACGGATTTGACCGTATGGGACAAGCCAATGTCCATAAAATCGGTTTGGGAGTATTAATTGGTCTGGAAGAATGGCGAACAGATGTTACTATGATGGCACGCCATCTGCGTTATCTTCAAAAACATTACTGGCAAACCAAATACAGTGTCAATTTCCCCCGCATGCGTCCTTCAGAGGGACATTTCCAACCCAATGTGATCCTGGAAGACAAAGCGCTGGCACAGCTGATATTTGCTTTCCGGATTTTTGACCACGATGTTGATATCTCTATTTCCACCCGGGAAGGTGCTGACTTCCGTAATCATATGCTTTCTTTGGGAATCACTTCCCTAAGTGCTGGTTCCAAAACAGAGCCGGGAGGATATTTCACCTATCCTCAGGCTTTAGAGCAATTCCATATTAGTGATGAACGCACGCCTGAAGAAGTCGCAGCAAGTATCCGCCAGGGAGGTTATGAACCGATATGGAAAGATTGGGATGGATGGATGTAGTAAACAATTAGACTAAGCAATGGGAGAAAGAGAACGTTATTCCAGGCATTTGATTTTAAACGAAATCGGAGAGACCGGACAAAGAAAGCTGAAAGAAGCAAAAGTATTAGTTGTAGGAGCAGGAGGGCTTGGTGCTCCCATACTTCTTTATTTAACTGCTGCCGGAATAGGTACTATCGGAGTGATCGATGATGATGTGGTTTCAGAAAGTAACCTGCAACGGCAAATCCTTTATGACAGCCAATGCCTGGGTGAATCTAAAGTTGAAGTTAGCAGACGTAAACTACACAATCTGAATCCTTATTGTCAAATCATTCCAATCCATCAACGTTTAACCTGGAATAATGCCAAAGAAATAGTTGATAATTATGATGTTGTAGTCGATGCAACTGACAATCTGCCCTCCCGTTATATTATCAATGACACTTGTATTGAACTCGGCAAACCGTTTGTTTATGGGAGCATCTGTGAATTTGAGGGGCAAGTTTCAGTATTCAATTACCAGGGAGGTCCGACTTACCGGGATCTTTATCCCTATCATGAAGAAATTCAAAATTTTCAACAACCCCTCGGGGTCATTGGTGCCCTTCCAGGCACTATTGGTTCCATCCAGGCTACTGAAACAATTAAAATTATTTTGGGCAGTAAACATACGCTATCCGGTAAGCTGCTGCTGATAAATCTGCTGGAAGGTTCTTTTCACACAATACGGTTGTCCGTGTAGCACTGGTACCAACC
>ERZ780154.1536-NODE-1536-length-11049-cov-1.64435_pt1 | contig 11049 bp, 12 predicted proteins | sample MGYA00511568_ERZ780154 | MGnify/ENA primary metagenome ERZ780154 (study PRJEB29588, sample SAMEA2142525) | human gut metagenome | biome: human gut; feature: human-associated habitat; material: faeces | place: Denmark | collected 2008/2010 ...
CTAACGGGAGAAAAAAAGTTATTACAAAATTTATTAAAGGAACATCAATGAAGCCTATATTAAAAGATTTGAAAGATTATCTTTTAAAGGGAGGACAATGCTATGTTGTCTGTCCTCTTGTAAATGAAAGTGAAGCAATCACTGGAAGAAATGCAAGTGATATTTCAAAAGCAATGGCACAATATTTCAAAGGACAATACGAAGTTGGATTAGTTCATGGACAAATGAGTGATGAAGAAAAAAATAAAATCATGAATGCATTTAAAGAAAATAAAATACAGATTCTTGTTTCAACAACAGTAATCGAAGTGGGAGTTGATGTAAGTAATGCAAATATGATGGTTATTTATAATGCAGAAAGATTCGGTTTATCTCAACTTCATCAATTGAGAGGAAGAGTAGGAAGATCAAAGGAACAAGGATATTGTTATCTTTTATCAGAGGCAACACATTCTGAACAAAAGGAAAGATTAGAATTTTTAGAAAATCATCATGATGGATTTGAAGTCTCTGAATATGATTTAAAAATAAGAGGACCTGGAGATTTGTTGGGTCAAAAGCAAAGTGGTTTACCAACTTTTATGATAGGAGATATTTTTAAAGATTATCATATTTTAGAAATTACAAGAAAAGATGCTTTTGAAGCGATGAATCAACATCAAGATGATGAAAAAATTATAAAATTGTTATCAGAAATAAAAAACAATTTAATAAAGAATAATGAATATATTGATTAATGTGTTATAATGCTAAAAGAGGTGAGAACATGAAATTAGCGATAGACGCCATGAGTGGTGATTTAGGTAGCTCTATTGTTGTAGAAGCCTGCCAATCATTTTTAAATAAAAATAAAACAGATGCCGATTATGTTGTAGGAAAAATTGAAGAATTAGAAGCATTGAAAGATCATCCGCAAGTAACTTTAATAGATGCTAGAGAAATCTTTGAAATGACAGAAAATATTTTAGCAATCCGTAGAAAAAAAGAATCGAGCTTAGTAAAAGCTATGATGTTAGCAAGAAATAACGAAGTTGATGCTGTATTATCTTGTGGAAATACAGGAGCCTATTATGCATGTGCAATGTTGTTTTTAAAACGTATTAAAGGAATTGAAAAATCATGTTTAATGGCAACAATTCCCACTTTAAATGATAAAGGTGTTTGCATGTTAGATGTAGGGGCAAATGCTGAAAATACAGTAGATCAACTCGTTCAGTTTGCAATTATGGGAAATGTTTATGCTAAAAATGTTAGACATATTCAAAAACCTAAAGTTGCCCTGTTAAATATTGGAAGTGAAGAACATAAAGGTGATGAGATCCATAAAGAAACATATCAATCTTTGAGTACACTTGAACAAATTGATTTTGTTGGAAACATTGAAGGAAAAGAAATCTTAAGAGGTGATGTGGATGTCATTGTAACGGATGGATTTACAGGAAATGTTACATTAAAAACAATTGAAGGCGTTGCATTATCTATGATGTCTGCATTAAAAGATGGTTTTATGGCATCAACACGTAATAAATTAGGGGCAGTTATTTCTAAACCAGTTTTAAAAGGATTAAAAACAAAATTTGATCCTGCAGGTGTAGGTGGTGCCTTGATGATGGGATTTGTAAAACCAGTTGTTAAAGCACATGGTGCAAGTGACGCGAAAGCTTTTGAAAGTGCTATGAATTTAGCTTTTGAAATGGTTGAAGTAAATGTAGTAGAAAAAATGAAAGTAGGTCTAGATGAAAGTGGAATTAGGTAAGTTTTTAGAAGTAATGGGCATTCCTTATAAAGATATTCATTTATTTAAAGAAGCTTTTACACATCCTTCTTATACAAATGAAAACAAAGGAAAAAATTACGAACGATTAGAATTTTTAGGTGATTCAGTTTTACAATATTATGTATCAAAGTTTATTTATGAAAAATATCCTGAAAAGCCAGAAGGAGAATTGACACTTTTACGTTCTAAACTAGTAAGAGAAGAATCACTTGCTCGTTTTTCTCGTGAATTAGGATTAGGTGCACAAATTTTCTTAGGTGCAGGTGAAGAACATAATGGTGGTAGGGATCGTAATAGTGTTTTAGCTGATATTTTTGAAGCCTTTATTGGGGCAATAAGCGAAGATTGTGGTATCGAATATGTTTTAAAAATATTAGATATGACAATCTATAAACATGTTGAAGATGTCAACTATGATGATATCACAGATTTTAAAACAAAATTACAAGAATTGATTCAAGCGGATCAAAGAAAGACAGTCACATATTCATTACTTTCAACAACAGGTCCAGCGAATGCACCTGAATTTGAAGTGGCAGTCATGATGGATGATATGACCCTAGGAACTGGAAAAGGTTCTAGTAAAAAAAGAGCAGAACAAAAGGCTGCAAAAGATGCGTTGAAAAAATTAGCCAGATAGATAGCAAATGCTATCTATTTTTTTGCCTAGACATTTTTTATTTTAAAACATATTTTAAAATGAAGGAGGCAAAATATGTTTGATGAAGAATATGAAAGAGTCATTCATCCCCGTAGAGTAGGTGATATCTATCTTTATACAGTAAGACCGGGAGATAATGTTTATCGGATAGCAAGAAATTTTAATACTAAAATAGAATGGATTGCTTGTATGAATAAACTTGATCAACAAATGATGATTTACCCAGATCAACAATTATATATTCCTTTTATTCCTCAAGGACCAATGCCAATGGTACAATCAAGAGATTCTTATGAATTATATTTTTAATGGACTAGATTTTTCTTAAAAAAAAGCTTATTATATTCGTAAAAATAACAATGAAGGAGAATTTTATGAATAAACATGCAGGAAGTGAAAGAAATCTAACTCTTGTAATGGATTTATATGAGTTGACAATGGCATATAATTATTTTAAACAAGGAAATAAAGATCAACTTGTTTATTTTGATATGTTTTATAGAAAAAACCCAGATAATGGAGGGTTCGCAGTTTTTGCAGGATTACAACAATTAATTGAATGTATAAAGAATTTACATTTTAGTGAAGGAGATATTGAATATCTCCGTTCACTTCAAAAATTTGATGAAGACTTTTTAGATTATTTATTAGATTTTAAATTTACAGGTTCTATTTATGCAATGAAAGAAGGTACACCAGTCTTTCCTAATGAACCATTGATTACTGTAAAAGCTAAATTTATCGAAGCACAAATTATCGAAACGATGTTATTAGTAACAGTTAATCACCAATCTTTAATTGCTACTAAAGCACATCGTTATGGAATTTGGAGCAAGACGTGCTCAAGGATATGATAGTGCAACTTATGGAGCTCGTGCAGCTTATATTGGAGGGGTAGCAGGAACAGCTACAGTTTCAGCAGGTGAGATGTTTGATATTCCTGTAGTAGGAACAATGGCACATTCTTTTGTGCAATCATTTGATAGTGAATATGAAGCTTTTAAAGCTTATGCACTTACATATCCAGATGATTGTGTTTTATTGGTTGATACGTATGATACTTTAAAAAGTGGAGTACCTCATGCCATTGAAATAGCCAAAGAAGTTTTAGAACCAATGGGTAAAAAATTAAAAGGAATTCGTTTGGATAGTGGAGATATTTCATATTTATCAAAACGTGCAAGAGCAATGCTTGATGTTGCGGGTCTTACATATGTAAGTATTTCGGCTTCAAACTCCTTAGATGAATATTTGATTCGCTCTTTATTAAATCAAGGAGCGCAACTTGATTCATTTGGAGTTGGAGAAAATTTAATTGTATCAAAATCATCTCCAGTATTTGGAGGAGTTTATAAATTAGTAGCTATTGAAAAAAATGGACAAATTATTCCTAAAATTAAAATTTCAGAAAATACTGAAAAGATTACCAATCCAGGTTATAAACGTGTATATCGTTTATTTGAAAATGAAACTGGAAAAGCAATAGCGGATTTAATTGCTTTTTATGATGAAGAAATTGATTGTACAAAAGATTTAACGATTTATCATCAATCTGATATTTGGAAATTTAAAACAATTGAAGCTAATACGTATACAGTAGAAGAATTACAAGTTCCTATATTTGAAGATGGAAAATTTGTTTATCAAGAACTGTCTGTAAAAGAAATTAGAGATTATTCAATGCAAGAAAAAGCACGCTTATGGGATGAAATATTTAGATTAGAGTTCCCACATAATTATTATGTGGATCTTACTAAAAATTTATTAGATTTTAAAATTAAAATGTTAGAAGAAAAGAGAAAATAAAAATGGCAAGATTTGATAGAAAAGTAGAAAGAACAAAGAAAAGTTTTGAATTTACACAAAAAGAGAAAATTGTTGAAACAAATAAAGATGTCTTCAAAAAGAATTTTACTTTTAAATGGGTCCAATTAAATATTAAAACAGTATGTGTTTTTCTTGTTGATTTTTTACTTGTAACATTATTGATTATTCCATTTATGATGCAATATTTAAATGCAACTTTCGCGTTTGTTTTAGGGCATGGAATTATTACAAGTTTAGTGATCGTTTTTACAGGATTTTTAATTAATAAAGAAAAAATAAAAGCAGTTCCATTTATTTCTAGATTCTTATTTATGTTTATTCTATTAGGTGCATCTTCTGCACTTTCGATGGCAATTACATCATGGCTGAATTAGTTTGTTTAACTGCTTTAGGGGTTGTTTCATTATTTACAGGAATTGTATCATTAGGAAACAGTGATGCTTTTATGGGAATGTTTACTTTTATGATCTTACTTGTAAGTTATGCATTGATTATCCTTACTTTTAGAAAAAGAAGAACGCTTTTTAAAGCAAAAGAAGTTATTTATACAGGATATGAAATTTATTTGTATATATTATCACATATTGTTTTAATGACTTCTTGTTTATTGATATATCTTCATGTTGTTCAAGTTGTTTCAATGACATCACCATTAATTATGGTGACATGGCTTGTACCACTTGTTGCTTATTTAACGTATGAATCGGTATTGATTTTTGAAAAAGATGAATTAAATATAAATGGGAAGAAAGTATTATATAGAAGTATCAAAAAAGTTCAAATTATAGAAAATAAAAATAAATATCATTTAATAATTAGAGCGAAAGGAAATGAATATCTATACAAGACAAATCAAAAAAATAGTCAACATGTTTTAGAATGTTTAAAAAAATATTGTCCGCGTATAGATAAAAATAGGGATTAAATATGATTATAACAGTTGTTGGTCTTGGTGTTGTTGGGGGAAGCTTTGTAAAAGCTTTAAAAGGTCAAGGACACGAAGTTTATGGTGTTGATGTAGATGAAGAAACACTTGCAAGAGCGAAAGCAGATGGATGTATAAAAGAAGGATTTGTAGATGGTCGAGAAATCATCAAAAAATCGGATATGACGATTATCTGTTTATATCCATCATTAGTTTTAGATTATATAAAAAACCATGAATTTAAAAAGGGGAGTATCATTACGGATGCTGTAGGTGTTAAAACTCATTTTTTAAATGAAGCAATGGATCTTTTGAAAGATAAAGATGTTGAATTTGTTTCAGGGCATCCTATGGCAGGAAGAGAAAATAAAGGCTATCTTTATGCAAGTAAAGAAGTTTTTCAAGGCGCTAATTATATTTTAATTCAACATGAAGAAAATAGTAAAAGTGCCATTGCTATGATGGAACAATTTGTTTCTAATTTAGGATTTCATTCCGTAAAAATCATGTCACCACAGGCTCATGATGAGATTATTTCATTTACCTCTCAATTGCCACATGTCATTGCTGTTTCATTGATTGATAGTGATAATCAAAAATATGATACAGGTAAATATATTGGAGATTCTTATCGTGATTTAACACGTATTGCTAATATTAATGAGGATTTATGGACTGAATTATTCTTTACTAATAAAAATAATCTTTTGAAAAGTATCCAAGGTTTTGAAGATCAATTGGATATTTTGAAAAAAGCTATCAAAGAAGAAGATGCAGATACTTTGAAAGCAATGTTTATTGAATCTTCTAAAAGAAGAAGAAATCTTGAGAAATAGCGTTAGGCTATTTCTTTTTTTGTATCGTGTTTAAAATATTAAACTTTTTGTTTAAAAAGGTATTGAACTTAACATAATTATTAGTATAATAGTCTTGTTTAATAAATAAAACAAAAAGTTTTTTTAAATAAACAGGAGGTTTTATGGATATTGGTGCAAAAATTAAAAGAATACGTTTATCAAATCAATTGACGTTAGAAGAACTTGCTAATCGTAGTGAATTGACAAAGGGTTTTTTATCACAGTTAGAAAGGGATTTAACGTCACCAAGTGTTGCCACATTAGAAAATATTTTAGAAGCATTAGGGACAAATTTAAAAGATTTTTTTTCAGAAGATGAAGATGAACAAATTGTTTTTAGTAAAGATGATTTTTTTGAAAATATACAAGATGATTATAAAATTTCTTATATTATTCCAAATGCTCAAAAAAATGAAATGGAACCTATTTTAATTGAACTTAAAAAAGGAAAGAATTCAATGGAAATTGATCCACATGATGGTGAAGAATTTGGATATGTTATTCATGGAAAAATTACATTAATGAATGGTGATGAAGAATATGAGGTAAAAAAGGGAGAAACATTTTATTTAAAAGGAAATTTACCACATTACATAGTCAATAAACATGATACTCTAGCGAAAGTGATTTGGGTATCAACACCACCAATATTTTAAAAGGGGAGAAAAACGATGGAAGAAAAGGTACTCATTAAATTTAGAAACATTGTTAAAGAATTTGATGGAACAATTGTTTTAAAAGGGATTAACTTAGATATTTATGAAAATGAATTTGTTACACTGCTTGGACCAAGTGGTTGTGGAAAAACAACGTTACTTCGTATTTTAGGTGGCTTTTTAGAAGCAGATGAAGGAGCTGTTATCTTTGATGATGAAGATATAAAGGAATTACCACCCTATAAAAGAGAATTAAATACAGTCTTTCAAAAGTATGCATTATTTCCACATATGAATGTTTACGATAACATTGCTTTTGGCTTAAAAATAAAAAAGATGTCAAAAGATGTTATTGATCAAAAAGTCATGAGAATGTTAAAACTTATTGGTTTAGAAGGTTTTGAAAATAAAAATGTAACAACATTGTCAGGTGGGCAACAACAACGTATTGCCATTGCTAGAGCTTTAGTAAATGAACCAAAAGTTTTATTATTAGATGAACCATTAGGTGCTTTAGATTTAAAACTTAGAAAAGAAATGCAATATGAATTAAAAAGAATTCAACAAGAAGTAGGAATTACTTTTATTTATGTAACACACGATCAAGAAGAAGCGTTAACAATGTCTGATAAAATCGTTGTTATGAAAAGCGGAGAAATCCAACAAGTAGGGACTCCTCAAGAAATATACAATGAACCTGTTAATAAATATGTTGCAAATTTCATTGGTGAAAGTAATGTTATTTCAGGGGTAATGATTGAAGATTATAAAGTTAAATTTGATGATCAAATCTTTGATTGTGTTGATTTTGGTTTTAAACCAAATGAAAAAGTTGATGTTGTTTTAAGGCCAGAAGATATTGATATAGTGCCTTTAGAACAAGGAAAAATCACAGGAGAAGTTTTAAGTGTTTTATTTAAGGGAGTTTGGAATGAAGCAATGGTAGAAACTGTTCCAGGAACGACTGTTAAAGTGAACATGAACGTTATTAAAAACCATGATGTTGAAAGTGAATATAGTGATGAAAGAATTTCAGCAAATGATTTTTATGTAGATATTGAAGAAGTAGCTTCTTTAGATGATAACGATATTATTGCTAGAGCAGATGCTCAAGCATGGAAAGAAAGTGATGATTCTTATATTTCTATTAGTAAAATTGAACATGATTTAAAAGAAGAATTAGGAGAATATACAGTTACTTTCCAAACATCATCAGGTTTATCTACAACAAGAAAAATCATTGTTGTTGACCAAAAATATGTAAGAAATGAAAAAGCAAACGAAGCAGTGAGTGCTTTTAACTTCTTTAAAACAGTTGATGAAATTAAGGAGTCTGTTGCTTTAGATACAGATTTAAAGACATGGGCCAATGCTATTGGTTGGAAATTATCTAATGAAGATGAAGCAGTGGATATTTATGTAGATTATGATTTTGATCCTGAAAATATTCAAGAAGGAATCTATCAAGTTACTTTCTCTACAGAAGGTAGAGAATTAAAAGTACATACAACAGATTATGTAGAAGAAGGTCAAGAGGTCGGATTGACTTTTGAAGTAGAAGATATTCATGTAATGGAAAAGATGGGATTTTAGATGAAAAAATTTTCTCAGTTAGCACTTCCATATATTATTTGGAGTATTATTATTCTACTTTTACCAGTATTACTTATTGCTTTTTATGCAATAACTGATAGAGGTAACACTGTTGTTAACTTTAGTTTTACTTTACAAAATTTTGTGAAATTTTTTACCGACCCTGATTTCTTACTTATTTTATGGAGATCACTTTCAATTGCTTTAAAAACAACAATTATTTGCATTTTACTTGGTTATCCAGTAGCTTATTTTATTTCACGTTGTAAAGATCGAACAAGAAATATTTTAATTTTATTAATTACACTTCCTATGTGGATCAATATGCTTGTAAGAACATATGCTTGGATTGGTATTTTATCTGATGGAGGTATTTTACAATCATTATTGAATTTATTAGGATTTAAATCAACACAACTTCTTTATACAGAAGGTGCTGTTTTACTTGGAATGGTCTATAACTTTATTCCTTTTATGATTTTACAAATCAATACATCTTTATCTAAGATGGATAAATCGTTATTAGAAGCAAGTTCTGATTTAGGCGCAAATCGCTATCAAACTTTTTGGAAAGTTACTTTTCCACTTTCAATACCAGGAGTTATTAGTGGAATAGCACTTGTCTTTTTACCGGCAGTAAGTTCATTCTTCATTCCTAAATTGTTGGGTGGAGGTCAATATTTCTTAATTGGTAATGTTATTGAAAATCAGTTTATTACTGTAGGAGAATGGAATTTTGGATCTGCTATTTCTGTTATTATGGCTTTTGTAATGATGGCTATCATGTATTTAGTAAGATATGTTGAAAAACGTAATTCTGGTAATAGAAAGGAGAAAAAAGCATGAAAAAACAAAAACATTCTTTATTAAAAATTTTAATGGTTTTAATGCTCTTATTTTTCTACTTACCAATTGGCTTTATGATTGTTTTTTCATTCAATTCAAGCAAGTCATTAACGCATTTTACAGGTTTTTCGATGCAATGGTATTCAAAAATGTTAGCGGATGCTTCAATGATGGAATCTTTATATGTCACAATTATAGTAGCGATTATTGCGACAGTTGTTTCTACGATTGTTGGGACAATTAGTGCAATTGGACTTTCTAAATCAAAAAAAATCGTGCATGATTTAATAATGCAAATCAACGATTTTCCTTTGATGAATCCAGAAATCGTTACAGCGATTGGATTAATGTTATTCTTTATTACCTTTAATATTGAAAAAGGTTTTGCAACATTATTATTGGCACATATCGCATTTTGTATTCCTTATGTTATATTATCTGTTATGCCTAAAATTCGCTCTCTAGATCCAAATTTAGCGGATGCTGCAATGGATTTAGGGTGTACACCTTGGATGGCTTTAATTAAAGTTATCGTACCACAAATCATGCCTGGTATTGTTTCAGGGGCTTTGATTGCTTTTACAATGTCTTTTGATGATTTTATTATTTCTTATTTTGTTACAGGAAAAGGAATTAAAAACTTGAGTATTATGGTTTATACAATGTCAAAACGTGTAAATCCTAGTATTAATGCTATTTCAACTTTAATTGTAATTTTTATTACGATTGTTTTAATTCTTGTCAATGTTGTTCCGGTGATTAGAGAAAAAAGAAAAGTTCAAACGACAGAACTTAAAGAAAAAAATAAAGCACCAAGAATTATTGCTGGAATTGTTGCAGCATGTGTATGTATGGGACTAGTTTTTGTTCAAAAAACAACTTCTTCGACTAAAAAATATGCAGGACAAACTTTACATGTCTATAATGCCGGGGAGTATACGGGTGAAAATTTGCTTTCTAATTTTGAAAAACAAACGGGATGCAAAGTAGTTATGGATTTATTCGATTCGAATGAACAAATGTATATTAAAGTAGCTAATGGTGAAGCTTATGATGTTTTAATTCCAAGTGATTATATGATTGAAAGATTAAAACAAGAAAAGCTTATTCAACCATTAGATCAAGATAAAATCACTTGCTTAGAAGATATTAATGATTCTGTTAAAAATTTATCTTATGATCCGAATAATGAATATTCTGTTCCTTATTTTTGGGGAAGTGTAGGAATCGTTTATGATAAAACAAAAGTAAGTGAAAAAGATTTAAAAGAACAAGGTTTTAATATTTTCTTGAATCAAAAATATAAAGGAGACATTTATTTATACGATTCGGAACGTGATTCGTTTATGATGGCTTTAAAAGCACTTGGCTATTCTATGAATACTGATAATGAAAAAGAGCTTGCAGAAGCTTATAATTGGCTTTTAGAGTGTGTTAATACGATGTCACCAGAAATTGTAACGGATGAAATTATTGATAATATGGCTCAAGCTAGAAAAGCTTTAGGATTAATATATTCAGGGGATGCGACATATGTCATGTCAGAAAATGAAAATATTGGTTATTACATGCCAAATAAAGGGACAAATATATGGTGTGATGCCATGGTTATTCCACAAAGTTCAAAACATGTAGATTTAGCACATGAATTCATTAATTATGTTTCAAGTTATGAAGCAGCTTATGGTAATTCATCTTATGTAGGATATACTTCACCAAACACGGAAGTTATGAACGATTTAGCGCAAAATGACTTTAAAGGAATTAATGCTTATAATCCAATTAGAACAAATAAATATGATGAAGTCTTTAACTATAATGCTGAAACAAGAAAGGTAATGGCTAATTATTGGGCTAAAGTAAAAATCGCAGCCTCTAATGCTAAAAGTGAATAATAAAAGTTCTAT
>ERZ780154.1538-NODE-1538-length-11030-cov-3.95308_pt1 | contig 11030 bp, 9 predicted proteins | sample MGYA00511568_ERZ780154 | MGnify/ENA primary metagenome ERZ780154 (study PRJEB29588, sample SAMEA2142525) | human gut metagenome | biome: human gut; feature: human-associated habitat; material: faeces | place: Denmark | collected 2008/2010 ...
GAGAATAGTTAAATACCTCTTGCGGCGACGAGAATGTTCGCAAAAATTTCTCGGGCGGAAGCTCCGACATAAGTGCCGAGCCTATAGCAAAAACTAAAACGCCGGCAATTATCGTAAGCCATTTTTTCCTGCCATTACTTTTTTTGATTATCAATACAACCGCAACAATTACGGCAAGAGAAAATAGTAGCCTGATGATTTTAAACATTATTTTTCAACCTTAATTTCATTATTACCGAGCCAATGTTTTAATAAGCACGGACGTTTTCAATATAATTACCCGCTTCATACCGAACGGATGCTTGCAGTGGTTGATATCTGATTGGAGTGATATCTCGAACTATTCTGCCGCAGTTCTATAAATAACCGGCTCGTCCGTATGTCAGACATCCCAATAAAACCTGCCTCTCCACCATGACGGAGGAAACCACCAATGGAAGCCTTTACCTTTACTGTGAATCTCAAACCACAACAAGCACGCAAACGATACTGCCATAAGCCCAAATTCACAATACTTATAAATTGAAGTAGAATTAACTCCGAAAGAGTCCATTACCAGAATCAGAAGAACTAAATCTGAAGTCATCAAAAAAACATATATCGCATAGATAACTCTTATGTAATTTCTGCACCGCGATTCGTTCATATGTTTCTTGCTATAGACATAGCCCGTAAAGAATTTATACAAAAAATTATGACCCTTTCGATATCTGCGCCTGTTTGACTTGGATTTATCAATAAAGAAAAGGTAATCCAAGACAATCTTTGATACTAATTTAAGGATAAAAAATATACATATATTACTTGTGATTACCATTTTAGCCATAGAGCACCTCAGATGTTTAAAACCCTGCGTCGTTTGTTCAGTTTTATTTAAATGTATACTCTCCCCAAAAGAAACCAACAAATCGTCCTTTTTTATCGCGCGATGTTATATGCGAAAGGAAAAAGAAGGTCGTTGCAATAACTGTTGCTTCATGAATTGCGTAAGTTACTATAATAACCCAGTTAATTTCTCTTGCAAGATAATAAGTTACACTCACTATCGCAAGAGTTATCATAAAAACAACAATTAAAACCACATCTACAAGATGATACTTCTCGATATTGGGGCTAAAATCCTGCTCGGGAAGACTCTTTATCGTCGTTCTTATGTAGCGCATGGTTTGTCTTTTGAAATATTTCTCTTTTCGCCACGCACGCTTTTGTCGGTTAGTCAAACCCTTCTCAAATAAAAAAGTTACAATAAATTTATATTTCGAATGATTATAAATTCCGTTTATGATAATTGTAATTATTATAAGACTTATAGGTAACTGTCTCATTTCATTTAAATCATCTAAAGGAAGTATCATTTATTTATCACCTTACTCTTTTCAATCTCTGTCCTTGATTATAAGTATAACAGCAAATAATTCTCTTATCAATAACAATCGCAAAAATTGACACTTTGCGCAGACGGGCGCAAGTTTGCCGTATATAAAAGCTCCGCCCGAACAATCGGACGGAGCTTTCGGCATCTGAATTACAGCAAGTCCATTATTTATATATCATTTCCTGTCCGATACTTCCGAAAAACGTCAGAAGAATCATCGGTTCGCAACAGAGAAGATATTATAGCCCTGAACCGTCGCCGATTGTCATTTGCATCTTCTCAAAATTTTATTTTCTCTCTTTCGGTCGGTGCGATGCTTCGCACCTCGCAGCGCGCACCGAGCCCAATGCTAAAGCTTGTTGTTATATTCCGGGTCGCCCGGAAATTTGATTGCACAGTTTTTGTCAGGCGAACCACTCCATTATTTTGCCTAATACTCCGATGACTGTCATTCCGCAAAAGCCGAGTGCCCATATGCCCGAAAAAATGACCAGCCAAAATGCCTGCTCAAACGGATTCATATTCAACGGATTCATTTTCGTTTCCTCCAAATTATTTTTTCATGTACCGCACGATTGATTTTTGTTCCGCCAAAAGTTTCTTAGCCCATCGGAATCACATCCTTTACTTTAAAATTGCACATATAAAAAATTTTCTCTAACCTGCTTTTGTTTTTATGTATTTATCTCCCGCTCCGTAATGTCGCACAGCGGGCAGAGGGTATGTCCTCTGCCGCTGCGCTTACATAGGAGTAGAGAGGTGGTTGTCATTTTCAAGCCACGAATATGCGGAACAGGCGGCAATATATTTTGCCATACGCCCGCCTTTTCGGGATAAATTATAATGCAAAACTGCGTTCTATGTAGCCGCCGATGCAAAAGTATAGATAAAACATGCGAAAAAAGAGATTTTTTGTTATCAACTATCCTACATATATAGTCTGCGAAAATGAAAAAGGTTACACTTTTTTCAAAAAAATTTTTTTAATTTTTAGGCGGGTATTGTATTTACTGAATTAAACAAAAAACTCCGCCCGGAGAACCGGACGGAGCTTTTGATTTAGATTTACGCGTTGTGCTTCTTGATAGCTGCCTGAGCTGCGCTGAGGCGTGCGATCGGCACGCGGAAGGGCGAGCAGGAAACATAATCAAGGCCGATGTCGTTGCAGAACTCGACGGAAGTCGGGTCGCCGCCGTGCTCACCGCAGATACCGCAGTGGAGCTTCGGGTTGACGGGCTTGCTCATAGCGATGGTCATCTGCATGAGCTTGCCGACGCCGTTCTGATCAAGCTTTGCGAACGGATCGTTCTCAAAGATCTTGGTGTCATAGTAAGCGTTGAGGAACTTGCCTGCATCGTCACGGCTGAAGCCGAAGGTCATCTGAGTCAGATCGTTGGTGCCGAAGCAGAAGAAATCAGCCTCAGCAGCGATCTCGTCAGCGGTGAGAGCCGCTCTCGGGATCTCGATCATGGTGCCGACCTCATACTCAAGGTCAATGCCGGCAGCCTTTATCTCAGCGTCAGCAACCTCGACAACGATCTTCTTGACGAACTTGAACTCCTTGACGTCGCCGACAAGGGGAATCATGATCTCGGGAACGATCTTCCAATCGGGATGCTTCTTCTGAACATTGATAGCAGCGCGGATAACAGCAGCAGTCTGCATCTTTGCGATTTCGGGATATGTGACAGCCAGACGGCAGCCGCGGTGACCCATCATCGGGTTGAACTCATGGAGAGAAGCGATGATAGCCTTGATATCCTCAACGCTCTTATGCTTTGCAGCTGCAAGAGCCTCGATGTCAGCCTCCTCGGTGGGAACAAACTCATGGAGAGGCGGATCAAGGAAGCGGATGGTGACCGGCTTGCCTTCGAGGGTCTCATAGAGCTTCTCGAAGTCGCCCTGCTGATAGGGAAGAATCTTCTCAAGAGCTTCTTCTCTCTCTTCAACAGTATCGGAGCAGATCATCTCGCGGAAAGCAGCAATTCTGTCAGCCTCGAAGAACATATGCTCTGTACGGCAAAGGCCGATGCCCTCTGCGCCGAGCTCAACAGCCTTGGCTGCGTCGCGCGGAGTATCTGCGTTGGTGCGAACCTTAAGGGTTCTGTACTTATCAGCCCAGCCCATGATTCTGCCGAACTCGCCTGCGATGGAAGCGTCGACAGTCGGGATGATGCCGTCATAGATGTTACCGGTGGAGCCGTCGATGGAGATGAAGTCGCCCTCATGGAAGGTCTTGCCTGCAAGGGTGAACTTCTTGTTCTCCTCGTCCATGATGATCTCGGAGCAGCCGGAGACACAGCAGGTACCCATACCACGGGCAACAACAGCTGCGTGGGAGGTCATACCGCCGCGGACAGTCAGGATACCCTGAGATGCCTTCATGCCGGTGATGTCCTCGGGAGAAGTCTCAAGGCGGACAAGGACAACCTTCTCGCCTCTCGCCTTCCAAGCCTCAGCGTCGTCAGCGGTGAAGACGATCTTGCCGCATGCAGCGCCGGGAGAAGCGCCAAGACCCTTACCGATCGGGGTAGCGGCCTTGAGTGCCTTTGCGTCAAACTGGGGATGAAGGAGGGTGTCGAGGTTTCTGGGCTCGATCATAAGAACAGCCTCTTCCTCGGTTCTCATACCCTCGTCAACGAGATCGCAGGCGATCTTGAGAGCTGCCTGAGCGGTTCTCTTACCGTTACGGGTCTGAAGCATGAAGAGCTTGCCGTGCTCGACGGTGAACTCCATGTCCTGCATATCTCTGTAATGGTCTTCAAGAATCTTGCAGACCTTCTTGAACTCTGCGAACGCCTCGGGGAACTTCTGCTCCATCTCAGCGATCTTCATGGGAGTACGGACACCTGCAACGACGTCCTCGCCCTGTGCGTTGGTGAGGAACTCACCGAACAGGCCCTTAGCGCCGGTTGCGGGGTCGCGGGTGAACGCAACGCCGGTGCCGCAGTCATCGCCCATGTTGCCGAACGCCATGGACTGGACGTTAACGGCAGTACCCCACGAATAGGGGATATCGTTGTCGCGGCGATAGACGTTTGCGCGGGGGTTGTCCCACGAACGGAAAACAGCCTTGATAGCGCCCATGAGCTGCTCCTTGGGATCGGTCGGGAAATCGGTGCCGATCTTTGCCTTGTACTCAGCCTTGAACTGAGAAGCGAGCTCCTTGAGATCGTCAGCGGTAAGCTCGACGTCCTGGGTCACGCCCTTCTTCGCCTTCATAGCGTCGATGAGCTGCTCGAAATACTTCTTACCGACCTCCATAACGACGTCGGAATACATCTGAATGAATCTTCTGTAGCAGTCCCAAGCCCAACGGGGATTGCCGGACTTCTCTGCGATAGCCTCAACGACTTCCTCGTTAAGACCGAGGTTAAGAATAGTGTCCATCATGCCGGGCATGGAAGCGCGGGCGCCGGAACGGACGGAAACGAGGAGCGGATTCTCCTTATCGCCGAACTTCTTGCCGGTGATGCCTTCCATCTTGACGATGTACTCGTTGATCTCTGCCATGATCTCGGGATTGATCTCGCGGCCGTCCTCATAGTACTGTGTGCAGGCCTCGGTGGTGATGGTGAAGCCCTGAGGAACAGGAAGACCGATGTTTGTCATTTCAGCAAGGTTCGCGCCCTTACCGCCGAGAAGCTCTCTCATCTGAGCGTTGCCCTCGGAGAACAAATAAACGTACTTGTGAGCCATGATATACCTCCGTAAATAGTGTTTTTAGCTGCGAAGAAGATGCAGAAACCAAAGGCTGCATCTTCGCCTCATGTTATTATAGCAGACCGGCAGGAAAAATACCATATATTTTTACAATAAAATAGCGATTTTTGCGACTTTTCTTTTGTACAGATTTGACTATACAATTATATATAGCGCAGGGAGAGCCTCCCTGCGCCGAAAAAGTGTCTGTAATTTAGATGTTCAGAGCATAAAAGGCAAAAGAAAGCCCAACGCTGCAACAAAAATCAGCACGCCCGTAAATATTGCCCACAGTTGCCATGTATCTCCTTTAACAATGAGATTTACCGTTTTAAATCCCGAAAAAGTTGCGCCTACCGTTGCCAGAAAAACCAAAGCAACAATTAAAATAGAGGGATCCATATTTCGCACAGCCTCCTTTTACACTGTCCAAAGATGTTCTTCAACCAACTGCTCATACGCAGCAGAAAGATTAATAGAGAAACCCGCGGAAAACGGTATTGAAAAGTCTATACCGCCAAATGTTACGAACCATTTTTGATGGGCATATGTTGCCCAGAAATTAGCTTTGCTTACATTATCGTTCAGCCATCCCCTGTAACACAAGAAACCGGTTAAATCCGAATATGTATTCTTCATGTAAGGATATTCCGTCTGTTGATTATCCAAACTTAGACCGATTTTATATGCATAGCCATACCCGCCTGAACTAAACTGCAAATCATTAAACCCAATCTCTTTTTCTATTGTCTTCTCCGTTGTTACGGATTCGCTACCATTCAAATATGAGTATGTATGCTTATATTCGAAATATCCGCTCTGGCTTTTAGCATCAAGTGTAGTATTAACATCCCTTGTGAACCCAAACGCATCGGTATATCTGGATTTCGGCATAGTTTCCCATTGAAACATTCCTGCACAGAAAAAGGATCTACCCTCAGACAGGATCATAATTACAAGTTTTAATGTTCCCTTATCTATCGTTTTCTGATTTCCTGTTGACGGAAAGAAATGATCCCCCCAATCAATATCCATCAAATCGACGCTCCGGTTTTCTTGAATTTTTTCTATATTTTCCTTTATCTTTTTTTCGTTTTCCGAGATTTTTTGTTTCTGCTCCTTTACGGCAACAGTGTAATCACTTTCAGTCACCTGTGAAAGTGTTCCGTCATCTTTCTGAACATAGAAATCAGTCTTTATCGAAATAGTTTCTGCACTGCTGATCTCATCAGAAAATCTATCCAACATCATCTTTTTCATTTTCGGTGACAATCCGAGTTTTTCAAGCCTGTTCTCCGCTGTTTTGTCACTACTCACAGATGAATCTTCGCTATTAAATTTTAATGTTTCGGTTATCGATAAATCATTTTGGGTGATGCTTTGGTTGGCGTTTACTGGAAGAATTACGAATGCAAATAGCAAAGAAATAATGGTTATAATTGATAAAAATCTTTTCATTCTTCAAACTCTCCTTTTACTTTATAAAATAGCGTTTTATGTCGGCAAGCCTCACCTAATAACCGGCATTAAATCACCGCCTTTCCAAAATCAATTATTGTATATCATTTATAAAAATCAATTAGCAAAAATATATTTCATATCAATATCGTCATCTGACAAATTAATTTTATCAAATTATATTTCCAATGTCAATACAAAAGACAATTATTTTTTGTATTATGCATTTAATATGCAATGTTTGTTGACACATCTTTATTTTTTGCGCAATCTGTGCTCAACAAACGGCATATCGCGACCGACAAACAGGATTTCATCACAAGCTGCGTTCTTCTCGATTTATAAAATCTTTGAAAAATCGCGCCGTCATATGCACAATGGCTTGTAATTTCACTCTTTTTCTGTCATAATATATTTTAAGATACCGCACGGGTATCAATAAGGAAAGGACAATGAGCTTTATGGATAAGAAATGTGCTGTTATTCTCGCCGCCGGCGAAGGCACGCGAATGAAGAGCAAAAAGCCGAAGGCTCTCGCCGAGGTTCTGTTCGCGCCGATGATCGACTGGGTCATAGGCGCCGCAAAAGAAAGCGGCATAGACGACATATGCGTTGTTAAAGGCTTCGGCGCGGAATATCTCGACGCGCACCTTGCAGGCAGCTGCGAGACCGTGCTCCAGAGTGAGAGACTCGGAACGGGTCACGCCGTTTTGCAGGCGGGAAACTTTATTGAAAGCAACGGCGGCGATGTCCTCGTTTTAAATGGCGACGCTCCGTTCATCGACGCAAAAACAATATACGATGCACTCGCCCTGCACAAGAAAGAGGGCAACAGCGTCACCGTTATCTCTGCGGAGATAGACGATCCGACCGGCTACGGCAGGATAATCCGCTCGGCAGACGGTTCGGTTGAAAAGATAGTCGAACAGCGCGACGCGAACGCCGAAGAGGCGGCTGTAAGAGAAGTCAACTCCGGCGCGTTCTGGTTTGACGGCAAAGCTCTGATGCGCGCGCTCAGCAGCCTCAACGCAAAGCGCGCGAGCGGAGAGAACACGAAGAAAGAATTCTATCTGACCGACGCTCTTGAAGAGATAAAGTCATACGGTCTGCGCGCAGGTTCGTTCACGGCGCAGAGCGAGGATATAATCCTCGGCGCAAACGACAGAGTTCAGCTCAATGCGCTCAACGAGCTTGCCCGCCACCGCGAGCTTGAGAAGCATATGCGTGCGGGCGTGTCGATCCCCTGCACCGACGGCGTCATTATCTGCCCCGGCGCAAAAATCGGCAGGGACACCGTGATTCTCACCGGTTCTGTGATAAAAGGCGACAGCGTTATCGGCGAGGACTGCACGATAGGTCCCGACTCGCTCGTTGAAAACAGCACGATAGAAAACGGCGTTTCGTTCGTCCGCTCGGTCTGCTACTCATCGAAGATACTCGACGGCGCGGACATCGGTCCGTTCGTCCGCATCCGTCCCGGCAGCGTTATCGGCAGTTCCGTCCATGTCGGCAACTTCGTTGAAGTCAAGAACAGCACGATAGGCGCAGATACAAAGATATCCCACCTTTCGTATATCGGCGACTCCGATCTCGGCACGGGAATCAACATCGGCTGCGGCTGCGCTACGGCTAATTACTCCGGCAACAAGAAGAGCCGCACCACAATCAAGGACGGCGCATTTATCGGATGCCACACCTGCCTCGTGGCTCCCGTTGAGGTCGGCGAAAACGCATACACGGCGGCAGGCTCGACCGTGACCGAGAATGTCCCCGACAACTCGCTCGCAGTCGCCCGCTCCAGACAGACGGTCAAAAAGGGCTGGGTGAAGATAAAGCAGCCCTATAAGCATAAAGTTTAAAAGAAAGACGGTGAAATTGCCATGAAGAAAGGCAAGAAAGCGGCGATAATCATTATTGCCGTCATCGCGGCCGCGGCGATAGTTGTCGGCGGACTCGTCCTCGGAGGAGTCATCCCTGTCGGCAACAAGAGAACGGCATCTGCACAGGAGATAGCTGTTGACGACACCGCAATGACCGCATACAAGACTATCCCCCAGGTCTACAAGATCACACTCAAATCGCTCTACGGCATGAGCGCCGACGATGTTGCAAAGTTCTATGAGAACAACTGCGAGGGCTGGAATGTTTACGCCCAGACAGTCTCAATAAAGAACCGCAGCGACACTGCGATAGTCATCTCCAACGCGAAGAGCGAAGCGAACGGAACGGACAACATCTGGGTCTGCTCGCGCACCAACGAGGCCAACTATGTGACCATCGCTCCCGGCGAAACCGGGACATTCACATTCAATGTCCTCGCCAAGGGCTACAACAGCCCCGACGCTGTCAAATCGGCTCTCAAGAAGCTCAACCCGAGCATCGTGTTTGCGGAGAACAAGTCCGCCGCGAACCAGTCGTTCGTAAAATTTGACATGGCAAACGCCGACAAATTTGCGATCGATATAAAGTTCTGATAAAGTCAAAATAACATACGGGCGCTCGGGTTTCCGGGCGTCCGTATAAAATGTAAGGGAAAAAGATATGAATTTTTTCAGACGCACTCCCCGCGCTGTCAGCGCGCCCGAATTTTTGATAGTCGGGCTCGGCAACCCGGGCAAGGAATATGAATTTACCCGCCACAATGCTGGCTTTCTCTGCCTCGATCTCTTCGCGCAGGAGAACGATATAAAAATAAACCGCTTGAAGTTCAACGCACTCATCGGAGACGCGGAAATCGGCGGCAAGCGCTGCATTCTTGCAAAGCCTCAGACTTTCATGAACAACTCAGGCGAGGCGGTACGCGACATAGCCTCGTTCTACAAGATTCCGCCCGAAAAGATAATCGTCATTTTCGACGACATCTCTCTCCCCTGCGGCAGGCTCAGGATACGCCGCAAAGGCACGGACGGCGGTCACAACGGAATAAAGAGCATAATATATCAGCTTCAGAGCGATCAGTTTCCGCGCATCAAGCTCGGCATCGGCGCGAAGCTACACCCCGAGCAGCCGCTCGCAGACTGGGTGCTCTCGGTCATGAAGGGCGACGACCTCGAAAATCTGCGTTCCGCCTGTCTCAAGGCGTGCGACGCAATTCCCCTGCTCGTAAACGGAGAGACCGAAAAGGCAATGGGACTCTACAACGCCGCAAAATAACCGCGCGGCGACCGAGTCCCATTAAAAAGTCAGATCTTGAAGTTTTTCATCGAGGACACATCGTCCATTATGCCGCTGACGGTCTTCATAGCCTTTGCGGCGCTCTTCTTGACATTCTTCTTCGCCTTTTTGAGCGAATTGTTCGAGCCCATCATCATCGCACCCGACACTGCGGCCGCCGCGCCGCCGACTGCAAGGGCGACCATGACATTTTTGGCAGTCGATCCGGACTGAGCCATCTTCATAAAAGAACACACCCCTTTTTATTTTTCAGAACGCTTCGGGCGTTCCCTTTATATTTTGAGCAGGGAGCGCGCCGGGATTCAAGACAAAATTTGTTTTGTCAAAACGCACGAAACAGGAGGACAAAAATGCAGCTGAACATAGTTCTCGTTGAACCCGAAATACCGCAGAACACCGGCAACATCGCGCGCACCTGCGCCGCGACCGGCTCGCGCCTGCACATAGTCAAGCCCATGGGATTCACCATTGACGACCGCAAGCTCAAAAGAGCCGGACTCGACTACTGGCATCTGCTCGACATAACATATTATGAGAACCTCGCGGACTTCTTCGAGAAGAACGCGGGCGGAAAATTTTTCTATTTTTCAACCAAGGCGGAGCACATTCATTCGGATGTAGTTTATCCCGACAACGCCTACATAGTCTTCGGCAAGGAGACAAAAGGACTGCCCGAGGAGCTTCTGCACGACAACCCGGACAGTTGCGTAAGAATACCGATGATAAACAATTCGGATGCGCGCAGCCTGAATCTCTCGAACTCCGTCGCCGTCGGCGTATACGAAGTTTTGCGCCAATGGGGATATCCCGAGCTGCTGACAAAAGGCAAACTGACAAAATTTGACTGGGACGAATAACGGCGAATAAATTAACTGTATCCCGCATTTTGCAGCTGTTATTAAATTTATAAACGGTGCGGCTTTTCGGTCGCGCCGTTGTTTTTAAGTTGTGAGTTGTGGGGCGGTGCAAATTTGGGATTTGTCGTGAAATCTATCAGGCTTCCCTGTAGGGGAGATGGTTCGGCGTGAGCCGAGACTGAGGGGTTATTCCGCTTCGTTCAAAGTAATAAGTAAAAGTGAAAAACGAAGAAGTGTGCGGTAGGGGCAGATATCATCTGCCGACGAAACTTGCAAAAATACTTGGCACACGCTCCCAGGCGTTGTAGGGTGCGGCGACCTCGACGCACCGATGCCGCGACAGCGGCACGAAATAGAATTGTAAAATCCATTTCCTACCCTCGCTACGCACTCTAATCAAAGAATGTATACTTCCCGCGTTTCGGCATTTTCTTTTTATTTGAAAAAGAAAACGCCTGCAAAAG
>ERZ780154.1540-NODE-1540-length-11019-cov-1.72173_pt1 | contig 11019 bp, 7 predicted proteins | sample MGYA00511568_ERZ780154 | MGnify/ENA primary metagenome ERZ780154 (study PRJEB29588, sample SAMEA2142525) | human gut metagenome | biome: human gut; feature: human-associated habitat; material: faeces | place: Denmark | collected 2008/2010 ...
ACACGGGATGCCGTGGCAATACAAAATGCCTGAAAAGAAGAAACTGAATTTTTACTATTGCTTCCTGTTACCCCTTGTCCCAATAAACGGAACATTTCCCGGAAATAACGGAATTGTACAAAACGGCTTTGAAAACTAAAATACAGTCCGGCTGCAATCAGGAAAATAATGAGTATATAAGTCCAGATCCAGTCGTTAATAACTACAATCCAATTATTTAAAATTTCTGACATGTGATTATATATAGTTAGGCAACTTCATCGTTTATTACGCAAAAAAAATAAAAATGGCTGAATTATTGCTGTTTAAATTTCTCTTTGTAACTTTGATGAACAAATGTTCAATTATGAAAACACACGATTTTATTCTTCAAAAAACGTTTGGTTTATTGCTACAGAAAGGATATGATGGGGTGTCAGTTTCGGATATCCAGCAAGTGACCGGGATGGCTCGTGGATTATTGTACCATTATTTTGGTAATCTGGACCGGCTTTTTGAAGAAGTTGTGGAGACCTGGTACAGGACCTGGATGGTATATGACAGGGAAACATTGAAGGGGAAGTCTGTTGTAGAATTAATTACATTTATGGTTGAGCGATACCGCTGCATCGGACAAGATTTACAGGAATACCATGATAGAGTTATTTCTTTTTCTGATGTTGAGATTTTGTTTCGGGAGGCTGTTCGTCATCAAAGTAGTTTTGCTGAGTTGTATACAAAAGTACAGGAGGAACATTATATCATTTGGAAAACGGCTTTATTGAATAGCTTTAGCCGGGGGGAGTTACGCAGTGGGTTGAACCTGGAATCGGTGGCACGTCATTTTGTATTTATCCGGGACGGGATCGTATTTCATACGGGTGTTGGTTCTCTGAATGATCATATTTATCTCCTTGAAAAAGGATTGCGTGAGTATTTTGAAATTATCCGGCGGTGAAATAAAGTGTTAATATAAAGGATTATATGAAATCGGATACAGAGCATATACCAATGAAAGAGGTCATGGAGGCTATTGCCAGAGGAGATAAAAAAGCTTTTGAACAGCTTTTTAGAGAGTGGTATGTGCGTTTGTGTGTATATGCAGAGTCTATTGTTCATGACCGGGACATTGCGGAAGATTTGGTACAGAACATATTTTATATTTTGTGGGAGAAACGGGATGTTGTGAATATTCGGGAATCCATCAAGTCTTATTTGTATCGTTCTACTTATAATTCAGCTTTGAACACATTGAAACATGAGAAGGTTAAGTTGGCTTTTCTGGAATTTATTCGCAAGCATGAGAAAGAGGGAGAAAATAATATCGAATATTTTTTTGAAAAGGAAGCGAAAGAAACCGTATTAAAAGAAATAAACCGGGCTATTGAGACTTTGCCGGAGCAATGCCGGGAGATTTTTTTATTAAGTCGGTTTTCCGGTAAAAAGAGCATAGAGATTGCTTCTGATTTGGGCCTGTCTGTCCGTACTGTAGAAGCTCAGTTGTATAAAGCCATGAAACGTTTACGTGAAGAATTGGCACATTTACGTCATAGTGAAATCCTTTTCCTGATCCTTTTTGGAAAGTAAAGCAAATATAGGCCAGCTTTCCTTTTGGGGTATCTGTTCTGATTTTTTGCTAAAAAATGTAAGTAATTTCAAAAAATGAGTTGTCTTAGATACAAATTTATGTATTTATGGACAATTTTAATTCTTTAGATCATACAATTCAACATCTGATTATTACTTATTTGGAAGGATCATGTTCTGACAGGGAAATCGTGAAATTGCAGTATTGGCTGTCCCTGTCGGAAGAGAACTTAGTTTTATTTAAAAGATTTCGTGAAGCCTGGTTATTGGCCGGGGAGACGGAGCGTTATCCGCTTGAAGAGGCCTGGAAGAAATTGGATCTCGGATTAGAACATAGGTTAAAAATCCGCCGGAGAAACCTAAAGATTCGTTGGATGGGATATGCAGCAGCTATAATGGTACTTTTTTCTGTCGGTTACTATTATTGGGGTGATTTATTTCCTGGCATGTCTGAAAAAGGAATAGGTACAGAGGGATATATAGTCCCGGGGAGTAAAAAAGCGGTTTTGGTATTGGGTTCGAATGACCGGATAGCACTGGATCAGGTCAGGGAGGATTCTGTTCTGAGCCGGCAAACAAACATCAGAAAAGAAGGAAATACTTTAGTATATGAAAAAATTTGCGGAGGGGATACAGCAGAAAATAATTGTTTAATTACGCCTCGGGGCGGGGAGTATACTGTTGTTTTATCTGATGGGACCAAAGTATGGTTGAATGCAGAATCAGAATTGAAGTACCCCGTACAATTTTCAGAAAATGAGCGGAAAGTATATTTGAAAGGGGAAGCTTATTTCACAGTGACAAAACAGGAAGGTGTTCCTTTTATTGTTTGTTCAGGCAATACAGAGGTGACCGTTTGGGGAACAGAATTTAATGTCCGGAATTATGCGGATGGGAAGATTGCGGCAACTTTAGTTAAAGGATGTGTTGTGGTAGGGTGCGGGCAAGAAATGTGCCGGTTACAGCCTGGACAGCAGGCTGTTGTCAATATTCATGGAATACAAGTCAGGGAAGTGGAGACTGCTTTATATACAGCCTGGAAGGACGGTTATTTTATTTTCAGGGAACAGCCTTTGGAGTGTATTTTAAAGGAATTGGCCCGTTGGTATGATTTCACCTATTTCTATCAGAATGAAAAATTGGAAAAATGTCGGTTAACAGCAAAGCTTCGGAAATTTGACCGGGTGGAAGAGGTATTGGAAGTGTTGAAAGGTGTCGGGACTTTTAAGTTTGTTATTAAAGGGAAAACAGTGACCGTGGTGTCAGAATAAAATAGAGGGAACACTCATTTGGCCGTGTGGGTTCCCTCTGTAATAATTGAAAATCAATTACTAACTAATCTTCAAATGTATGAAAAAAAAGCTTAAGGGTATGTGTTATCCAAGAGAAAAAGTAAGAAAGTTGTTTTTTATGGTAAAACTTTCTTTTATGCTGACTTTTTTTTGCCTGCAGATACAGGCAAATGGTTTTTCTCAGCACACTCGTTTGAGTATCCGGATGGAGCATGTGAGTGTGAAACAATTGTTTATAGAAATAGAAAAGTTGACAGACTGGGCATTTGTATACAATACAAGTGATGTGGAACAATTGGGAATGGTAACTGTTGATTTTGTCAATGCAGAGATTGAAAAAGTGCTGGATTATTGTCTGAAAGGAAAAGGATTGACTTATCAGTTTGTAAATGATCACATTGTTATTCGTAAAGATACCGTTATACAGCCTCAGGGACAACAACGGATTATTTCCGGAAAAGTGATAGATAAAGTCAGTAGAGGTCCGTTGCCTGGGGCTACAGTGAAAATCAAAGGGACAAGTATCGGGACTGCGACGGATATTGAGGGGAAATTCAAGATTACGTTGGGAACTGAGGCTGGGATATTGGTTGTTTCCTTTATTGGGTATGAAAGTGTTGAAGTAATTCCTGGTAAGCAGGAAAATATAGAGGTTGCTTTAACCCCGGAAGTCACCGAGATGGCAGAGGTAATTGTAACAGGAATTGCCGAGAGAAAAGCTGCTACCTATACCGGAGCCGTCACCACTTTTAAAGCTGAGGATCTGGCACGTATCGGGAATCAGAATATTTTGCAGGTTTTAAGGGGAATAGATCCCGGTTTCCAGGTCTTAGAGAATAATGATTATGGTTCAGATCCGAATAAAATGCCGGAAATTCAAATGCGTGGGGCTTCCAGCTTTACAGACATGAAAGACCGTTATCAGACGAATCCTAACCAGCCTTTATTTATTGTGGATGGTTTCGAACAGTCTATACAGCGTGTTTTTGATATGGACATGAACCGGATTGCCTCTGTGACTTTGTTAAAAGATGCTACTGCGAAAGCTTTGTATGGTTCAAAGGGGGCCAATGGGGTGGTGGTGATAGAAACCAAAAAACCGGAAGCCGGAAAATTGAAACTCAGCTATACCGGAAATCTGAATTATCCAGTTATAACTTGTGTAATGCCGCTGAAAAACTGGATGTTGAATTCCGGGCCAATAAATTCACTTCTCTCAGTGGGCATCAGGGTGAACAGTTGTTATTAGATCAGAAATATAATTTTTATCTGGAAGAATTGGCCAAAGGAGTGGATACCTATTGGTTGTCAGTTCCTTTGCGAACAGGAGTCGGGCATAAACATTCCTTGAATATAGAAGGCGGAGATGAATTTGTCCGGTATAATATTGATTTCTCATATAATGATATACAGGGAGTGATGAAGGGGTCAGGCCGGCGGGTATTGGAGGGGGGATTTATGCTTTCTTACCGGTATAAAAATTTACTTTTCAGGGAACAGTTCTATGTGACAGACAGTAAATCCAAAGAATCCCCCTATGGTACATTTTCCGAGTATGCCCGGTTGAATCCTTATTGGAGGAAATATGATGCTCATGGGAATATTGTGGAGATATTGGGAAATTATGAGATTGCAAATATGCAAGGGGAAAAACCCATCTATAATCCTTTATTGAATACGGCTCTTAATACGAAGAATGAAAATGGATATACTAATTTCACCAATAACTTTTACATAGAATGGATGGTTTTGAGTGGTTTGAAAGCAACCGGCCGGATAAGCTTTACCAGTCAAAAGAGTGAAAAAGAAATTTTTTATCCCCGTGATCACACGATGTTCCGGCAGCAAACTTCGGATGAGGAATTTTTCAAAAGAGGATTGTATACTATGGGACATGGAAAACAATTCAATTACACCACTGATATTGCTTTGAGTTATAACAAAGTTTTTGCTGAGAGACATTTACTTTTGGCTAATGCCCAATGGAGTGCAGGGGAGTCTAAAAGTTCGTCTGTTGATTTTTCTGCCCAGGGATTTTCAAACGATAAGATGGATTATATTACTCACGCAATGCAGTATGAGGAAGGTCAGAAGCCTTCCGGTAGTGAATCACATTCCCGGGAGACCAGTGTATTATTGTCTGTCAACTATTCCTGGGATGAACGTTTTTTGTTGGATGCGACCTATCGGGCTAATGCTTCTTCTCTGTTTGGAGCAGATAATCAATGGGGGCATTTTTGGTCAGCTGGTATCGGCTGGAATCTCCATCATGAGAAATTTATGCAGGCATTGAAAGTGGTGAATCTGTTTAAATTAAGGGGATCGACAGGATATACGGGTTCGCAGAATTTTAACGCTTATCAGGCTGTGGCAACTTACAGGTATTACGAAGATGTGGTATATGACAACATTGTAGGGGCTTATTTGCTGGGTTTACCGAATCCGGAACTACAATGGCAGAAAACACAGGATAATAATATTGGGGTTGATCTGACTCTGTTTGACCGTTTGGATCTGACTTTTGATTATTATATCAAAAATACCCGTAATTTACTGACGCCGGTCTCAACACCTCCTTCTGTCGGATTTAATTCCTATACAGAAAATCTGGGTAAATCCCAAAACAAGGGAATAGAAGTCAGATTGAATTACAGGATATTGAAAGATATGCGTAAAGACTTGTTTTTAAGTGTTTTTGCTACGGGTATGCACAACAAGAATAAGATTAAGGAAATATCCGATGCACTGGACTACATTAATAAAGAACGCGATGATCAAAAGTCCGAAAGTAATTATGATCATGAAAAAGACAAACAGGGAACCACTAAACCTTCTGTACGTTATAGGGTCGGACAGTCAATGGATGCGATCTGGGCCGTTCGTTCTTTGGGAATTGACCCGGGGAGCGGGGACGAGATTCTGCTGACGAAAGACGGACAGAAAACATATGTTTGGAATGCTGATGATCAGGTGGTTTGCGGAGATAAATTGCCTAAACTGAGCGGTACTTTCGGTTTTAACTTTGAATATCGTGGTTTTGGGGTGAATACATCATTTTTTTACCGTTGGGCGGGCAGATGTACAATCAGACATTAGTGGATAAAGTCGAGAATGCGGATATTCAATATAATGTAGACCGGAGAATTTACACTGACAGATGGTCTGAAGCCGGACAGGCTGCGAAATTTAAACAGATCACCGATCCGAATTATTTCACCCGGCCAACTTCCCGGTTTGTAGAGGATTTGAGTGAGTTGCAAATGACTTCTTTGAATATCAGTTATGATTTCCGGCATCATAAATTTGTAGCAGACAGTGGATTGGAACAGTTGAAACTGATGTTCTATATGAACGATGTATTCCGGACTTCGACAGTTAAGACCGAAAGGGGAATTGATTATCCGTTTGCCCGTTCATTTTCTCTTTCTGTACAGGTTACTTTTTAATAATAAGTCAATGAATTTATTCAATATTTCGGTAAATGCTTTCTAAGCAAATTGAGATGTATAACTATTTGAGCAGTTACTTATAATATAATTCAGATATGAAAAAATGGAATTACTATAAATGGATTACCGGAGCCTTCGCTATTCTGATATTGATGGGTTGTCAGGATTGGTTGGATGTGCGGCCGAAAACTGAAATAGAGTCGAAGGATCTTTTTGAGTCCGAATCAGGATTTAAAGAAGCTTTAGCCGGGGTTTATTCGAACATGACTTCACAACAACTTTACGGACGTGACCTGACGTTTGGGATCATCGATGCTTTAGGCCAATATTGGGATATCAAGTCTACTGCAAATGAGTTTTTTTATTTCACAGTCTATAATTATCAGGAGAAGGCCGTTCAGGTACGTATTGATACCATTTGGGCCAGTATGTATAATGTGATTGCTAATATCAACAATATTCTGGAGCATATCGATGCGAAAAGAGGTATTTTCTACAAGGATAATTACAGTATAATCAAAGGAGAAGCTTTGGCTCTTCGGGCATATGTCCATTTTGATTTATTGCGGATGTTTGCTCCTGCCGACTTTTCCGGGGTAGATAAGGTTTTACCCTATGTGAAAGAATTTTCAAAACAGGTAGTGGCTTATTCTACTCCGAAGGAATTTGTAGATCTGGTGGTCGCTGATTTGACTGCAGCTGCACAATTGTTGAAAACCGATCCTTTGGTGACTGGGGAAGAAATTACGACTGATGAAGACAAGGGGTATTTGATTAACAGGCAATTTCATATGAATTATTATGCAGTGCAAGGTTTGCTGGCCAGGGTACAATTGTATGCAGGCCGGAATATGGAAGCTCGAACGGCGGCCTGGGAGGTGGTAGAGGCCCATGAACAGAACGGGCTTTTCCCATGGATCAAACGGGATGATATTACGGTGTCTGAGAAAGCTTTGCGTGACAGAACCTTTTCATCTGAATTGTTGTTTGCATTGAATATCCGGAAATTAGTAGATTATATAAAACCTTATTTCCGGGAAAGTTCCGGGAACCTTGCTACCCGTAGGGACATCAGTACGATGTATGAGGGTATGGCTGATTATCGTAAAGATTATTTATTTGAGACTTCCGGGTCTCAGGCTGATGTATGTGCTAAATTGTGGCAGGAAGAAGCAGTAAACGGGAAAACACCCAAAAGAGACCGGATGCCGATGATCCGTTTGAGTGAGATGTATTACATTCTGGCGGAGTGTGACAAAGCTGATGTTGGAAAGGCTGTAGGGTATCTGAACTCGGTCCGGCAAAACCGGGGTATTCCGGTTGACTTGCAGGAAGAACATCTTTCTTCTGATGATGTGCAAAATGAGATATTGAAAGAATATCAGAAAGAATTTATTTGTGAAGGTCAATTGTGGTTTTACCACAAAAGAAGACACGATGCAGCGATAGCGAATGTCAAGGCTGATTATGTATTTCCGGTTCCTGTTGCTGAAGAGGATTATGGAAATAGGAATCAAAAATAAAATTATGAAGGTTATGTTTATGGAAAAATTATATCGGAGAATGATTTTGCTGGTGGCAGGCTTGGGATGTCTGGCTTGCAGTGAACAGGAGACCCCTGTCTACGAAGGTTTGGATTATGTTAATTTGGAATCCAAACAGGTATCCTTATCATTTGATTTATTGCCGGTGGAAGACACTTTACTTACATTCAATGTGAAGGTAATGGGGTATCTGGCTGAAAATGAACGTGAAGTACAGGTAGTTGCAACAGAAGGTACGACAGCGCAGGAAGGTACTGATTTCAGGATGGAAAAATGTACTATTCCGGCGAATGAAATTGCCGGGGAATTGAAATGCCGGGTGTTTAAACCAGTGGGTTTACAAGAGGGAGATAGCTTGATTATTAATTTGTTGTTAAAAGATTCTGAAGATCTGTTAGCTGGTATCAGGACGACAGCCAAGATTAAAATTGAGGCTGGCTTACCGAGTGTTTGGTCTGGCGATTGGTGGACTAACTACTGTCATGAATTGGTATATGGGACTTATCTGAAAGAAAAATTCCGTTTTTTGATCCGTATTCTGAAATCTGTAGAAAAGGTGAATACTGTTGGGATGGATATCGGGGCAAGAAGTGATTGGCAACTTTATTTCTACACCGAATTGACAAAGTTTGAGAAAGATAATGGTCCGTTAATCGATGAAGAAACCGGGGAACGGGTCACTTTCCCAGGTACTTTTTAAATAAGGTTTTATTTTAAAATAGCGGAAATATGAAAAAGATTATTACGATAGGATTTCTTTGTTGGGGAATAATAACACTGCTATGGGGGTGTTATGACGATAAGGGAAATTATGATTACCATGATTTGCCGTTTTTGGAGATAGATACTGTGGGAATAAAAAATGAGCGTAGTCAGGAACAGATGAGTGTCTTGAAAATAGAACCCGATATCCGTTATGACGGGTCCAAAGAGGATTTAATTTATCTCTGGGTGATGTATCCGAAAAATGAAGTATACAATGAGGATAAGGGTAAATATCCTGAAGCAATAAAATTGTCCGAACAACCTGTCCTGGAATATGTGCTGGACGTACCGGCTAATAAGTATGTGGTTCGGCTGACGGTTACGGATAAGATTAATAAAACCAGTTCGTTCATGACATTTCAGGTAGAAGTACTGAGTGCATTCAGTAAAGGATTGATGGTATTGGCAGAAAAGGAGGGGGCTTTCGATGTGGATTTGGTCCGTTCATTGCGGCTTGAACCTACTTTAGAAGCAGATAAGGAAGGAGTTATCAGGAATATTTATTCTGTTTGTAATCAGGAAAAATTGTATGCTGCAAAATCTTTATATCAAAAAAATAATAAAGTGTATATTTTCACTGAAGACGGAGGAGTCCGGTTGAATAATATCACTTTTGAGCAAGAAACAGATTACAATGATTTGTTTTTGATACCGGAAGCCATAGCTTCTCCTATGGCGCTGGAAACTTCTTTTAACAATATGTTTTATATAATCAATGGAAAAACGTTGCATAGTGTGTTCAGTACAGGCCGGTTTTCTACTCCTTTGCTGGGAGATTATGAGGCAGCGCCATTTTTGACAGAACGGAAACGGATCTCCGGAGTTGATGGGCCTAATCTGGTCATCTACGATACCAAACATCAGCGTTTTATGCAGTTACCACTGTTCGGAAAAAAACTGGGTGTATATGAAGCGATGGCCCCGGGAGCTCCTTTTGATCTGAATCAGATTGGAATGAAATTGATGCATATGGAGAATGGTTATAATGATTATTGTTATCATGTTTTTCTGGATGAAAAGACGGTAGCCTGGTATTTATATGTTATCAATCTGAATACAGTAGCCCAGGATCCGATCTTGAAAGTGTCCATGGCAGGATGTGCAGATATTTCGGAACATACTTTATATGCTTTTGGAACGCGGGGAGAAGTTTGTTATTATGCAACAGATAACAAAATTTATCTGTACGACTATAAAAACAGTAATACTGCCGGTACAGATGGAGGATATATTTTTGGTACGACGGAAAAGGTGGCCGTTATGAAAGTGTATAAAGATCCCGCTGATCAAGACCGGGATAGTAAGCTTTTGCTGGTTGCTACCAATGATGTGGAAACAGGAGAAGGGCGGGTGTATATCCTGGAAGTCAATGAGCATACCGGGATCGTCAATAAGTCGACAGTGAAAATGTCCGGTGGATTCGGAGTGATTAAAGATTTGTGTTTCAAACAAAGTTAAAGGTGAGGTTATGAAAGGGTTATTATTGAGCTTGGCTTTATTCTTTTTGAGTATTTCCGGTATAAATGCCCAAAACCGTTGTATCCGTTTTTTGGATGATGACTGGACGGTACTCCTGGAAAGAGCAAAAAAAAGTAGAAAATTGATCTTTGTGGATTGTTATACTTCCTGGTGTGGTCCTTGCAAAACTTTGGCAAAAGACATTTTTACGCTTGATAGTGTCGCAGACTTTTTTAATCAACATTTCCTTTGTGTCCAGTTTGATATGGAGAAAGGAAAAGGTTTGGAACTGAAAAAAACTTTTGAGATTCGTGCCTATCCGACTTTGTTGTTTGTAGATGGAAAACAGCAGATTATTCATCGGATTGTGGGTTGTGACGGTCCGGGGTTCTTGATGGAAGAGGCCAGAAAAGCCCTGGACCCTCAATTAAATTTCCGGGTAATGCAGAAACGGTATGTGGCCGGAGATAGGGGGGCTACTTTTATATTGGAATATTTGAAATATTTGGATCATGCCTATATGGGAGAGGAAGCAAATGCTGTTGCTTTACAATATTTGCAAACATTTAGAGAGGAAGAATTGATTACTGTCGGTAATTGGAAAATAATAGAACAGTATGTAACGGATCCTCTGGCAATTCCTTTGCAGGTGGTTATGAAATACCGGAAAGCATTTTTTGACCTGGTTTCGGAGCATGAAGTGGTAAATAAGTTAAATTTGGCTTGTCGGAGTGCATTGCTGCCTTTATCGCGCTGGCGTCCGGATACTGAAGTTGTTTTTGATGAAGCATATTACAAAGCGCTGGTCACTTATTTCCAATCCGTTGATTATGATTTGGCTCCTGAATGCCTTGCCAATCTGTACACAGCAGGATTTATGTACAGAGGGGATTATCAGGGTATGCTGGAGGAGATGAACCGGGTGATGGAGTATGGGATCATTAA
>ERZ780154.1546-NODE-1546-length-11004-cov-4.13946_pt1 | contig 11004 bp, 13 predicted proteins | sample MGYA00511568_ERZ780154 | MGnify/ENA primary metagenome ERZ780154 (study PRJEB29588, sample SAMEA2142525) | human gut metagenome | biome: human gut; feature: human-associated habitat; material: faeces | place: Denmark | collected 2008/2010 ...
AAATCGTGCGCCAGCGGTTGAAGCTCTCCTGCGTGCGGATGCCGATCAGACAGCACGTGCGCGTCGCACCGCTGCGTGCGTGGAGCCATTCGGCGAAGCGGTTCTGGAACTCGTAATCCCACATTTCGTCGGTGAAGAACGGGAAATCCTGATGCGTAAGGCATCCCTCAGGCATCTCCCGTACCCAAACGTCCCGCTTCGACTCCTCCCACGGCCGCCAGTACTGCCGGAACATCGAGGTGCAGGTCTGGACCTTGAACGGCACGCAGACCCGGTAGACGTCGAGGATGTCGGCGTTCGCGGCCAGCGTGCGGTCCACGTAGTCGAGCGTATCGCGGTACTGGATTTCGTAATCCATGTGGAACACCCCGATTCTCCGCCGCAGTCCGTGCCGCCGGACGTAGTCGATGCAGAGGTTGAGCAGCACGCCGCTGTCCTTGCCGCCGGAAAAGGAGACGTAGATGTTGTCGAAGAGGTCGAAGACGGTTTTCAGCCGCTGCTGCGTACGTTCGTAGACGTTCATGGCTGCCGCTTTTTCCCGTACTGCATCGTAACGTACTGCGTCCACTCCTTCGTGGGGACGAATCCCTCGGTGCGGAACACTTCGGCGTGGCGGAGCAGCGTCATGGAACGTATCGTATAATCGCGGTGGTAGTATTGGATGATTTCACGCAGGAAGCGCGACAGCAGCCGCGGGTCGTCGCCCGAAACGTAATAGTTGTTGATCTTGGCCACTCCGCCGTCGGTGATCTCAACGGGAACGAATCCGAAGACGGTCTCGCCTTCCCACGCGACGAACCACGTGTGCGCACGCGAGGTCCAGAACGGGTAGTTGTTGTTCTGACGCAACACGCTGCGCCGCATGACCAGCGGGGCGACGAGTGTGTAAAGGCGGGGCGAAGTGCCGTCCAGTTTCTCGATTGTCATATCCGAAAGGTTTAAAACGACCGAATGTTATATATCTGGGACCGAATGTATTGAAAACGCATTCGATCCTTACAAATATAAAAAATATCGGTTGTTTTCTCAAATTTTCAGTTCGGGGCGATGGCATTGCCGGGGCTGTTGTCCGGGGCTTGGTGCTGAACGCGAGACTGCATGCCAGCATGCAAAAAAAGAGGAGGCCGATAACAGCCTCCCCTCCGGCAATGAGTCGCGTCACTCTGTCAATATACGGATTCCGCCAGCGCTTCGATGAGCAGTTTGAGGAGCTGCTCGGCCGTCAGGGGGTGGAACGTTTTCCTGAATATGCGGTCCATCTTCGTCCGGAGCAGTTCGAAGAAACGGTTGGCTTCGTGAGGCGGCATTTTCTTGACCGTCATCACCATCAGCCACAGCGGAACTTCGATATAGGGCGGCTGGATATAGAGTTCGAGCAGTTCGTCGGAGTGATGCCTGTAATCCAGATAACTGTTTTCACAGACTCCGTATAGGGGTAGAATTATTAACTCGTAGACGATGCGGTGCGTTCTGCGCATATCGCCTTCTTCATAAAACCATACGTCGATCTTTTTGGCGCCGACTATCCGGTACGGATTATAATTGTCCCTGCTCATTTCAGGAAAGGCCCTTTATTTCCGAGCAAATGCTGTTGGCCATATAATCACGTAATTCGCTGCGGGTCGAGAGCCGGCAGAACCGGTATTGCGCCGGCAAACGCCGGCCTTTCGAGAAGTGCTTCTGGTCCGCCGAACACGATTCCAGACAGATCGAACCCCCGTCGTGTCTGTCATAAAGGCCCCATAAGGATTCCGTATCCGGGCATCGGGGATTGTCGGTATGGAAAAGATATACCTCCCCGACTTTGAAAATACATTGTTTCACAGTCATTCGTTTAGTCTGTTTTATAGTTTGTGCGGCAAAGATGGATGAAACGTCGGGTCCTTGCAAGAATATGTGGAACCATTCCAATTTTTTATTTTAACGGAATCGTCTCAATGCCCCTTCCCGGTCGGAGTGTCCCTCGTTACGAGCGACACCAGCCACAGGAGTACGATTGCACCGGCAATCGACGTCAGCAGGCTTCCGAAAGACCCCATCGGAATCCATCCGATCAGCGAGACGAGCCATCCGCCGAGAATTCCGCCGACAAGCCCGACGGCCAGATTGACCACCAGACCCGATCCGCGTCCGCGGACTATCTTGCTTGCGACCCAGCCGGCGAGCAGGCCGATTATCAAATACCCCAAAAACATAGTCTGACTGAATTCGTATTCTGTCACGACATGCAAATCGTGTACCCGTTTCACCCTCCGTCTGCGGAAAGCGTTTCTTGGGCAGGCCGTTTGGCGAAAAGCGGAGCGGCAAGCCGTTTTGGACGTTTTTTTGCATATTCCCGTCTGTCCGCTGCCGTCCGGACGGATGGATTGCGCTGCGAAAACCGGCATTCCCGCATCCGGGATGACAGACCGCACGAAGTTCTTCCGGACCGGAATCGCCGTCTCGGACGATGCTGCGAATGAAAAATGGATTGAGATATGGATAAACGGAATATTCAACACCCTGCCGATAAATACCATAACGGGGAGTTCCCGATGCAGAAGCAGGATGCACCGGGCCTTCAATCCCGGATGGACCCCGTCCCCGACTGCGGTGAGACGAGTTACACGGGACATGAGCGGCTGAAAGGGCGCAGGGCGCTCGTCACGGGCGGCGATTCGGGCATCGGCCGGGCCGTCGCCGTCGCTTTCGCACGCGAAGGCGCCGAGGTGGCGATCAACTACCTCGACGAAGAGCAGCCGGACGCCGATTCGCTCGCAGGTCTTCTGAAAGCGGAAGGCTCGAAACTGACGATGCTTCCGGGCGATCTGCGGAATGTCGAAACGTGCCGACGAATCGTCAAGGAAGCATATAAACGGCTGGGCGGACTGGACATTCTCGTGCTCAATGCGGGCGTGCAGCAGGCGGCGGCCGACATCGCCGAGATCACCCCGGAACGGGTGCGCCGCACGTTCGAAGTGAACGTCTATGCACCGCTCTTCATGGCGCAGGCCGCCGTGCCGCTCCTGCCTCCGGGCGCGTCGGTCATCATCACCGCCTCGGCCGAATATTACACGCCCAACAAGCTGCTGCTGGATTACGCGGCGTCGAAGTCGGCCGTGACGGCTTTCGGTGTGGCGTTGTCGAAGTATCTGCTCGACAAGGGTGTCCGCGTGAACAGCGTGTGTCCGGGGCCGACATGGACGCCGCTCGAAGTTTCGGGCGGCAATCCCGACGAGGACATTCCCCGGCACGGTGCGGATACGCCGCTCGAACGCGCCGCACAACCCGCCGAGATGGCCGGCATCTACGTGTTCCTCGCATCGTCCGAGGCAAGCTATATCACGGGCGAGATATACGGCATCACGGGCGGGCTGAGCGGGAAATAGCCCGATAATCAGGTAACAACAATATAAGTGAAATCATGAAAAAACAAGACTTGCAGAATCCGGTGGACGCCTATTTCACCGGGGAATTTCCGAAACAGCGGCAGCCTGCACCGGGCGTCGAACAGCAAATGACACCCCGTCCCGATACGGGCGAGGAGAGCTACCGCGGTCTGGGCCGCCTGAAAGGGCGCAGGGCGCTCGTCACGGGCGGCGATTCGGGCATCGGCCGGGCCGTCGCCGTCGCCTTTTCGCGCGAAGGGGCCGACGTGGCGATCAATTACCTCGCCTCGGAGCAGCCGGACGCCGAGACGCTGCGCGACGACATCGAAGCGCACGAGGGGCGCATCGTCCTGCTTCCGGGCGACCTGAGCCGGGAGGCGACCTGCCGCGAGGTGGTGCGCGAGACCGTCCGGCAGCTCGGAGGAGTGGACATTCTCGTGCTCAACGCCGGCACGCAGACCGCCCTCCATGGAATCGAGGAGCTTTCCACCGAACAGCTGGTCCGCACGTTCGAGACGAACGTCTTCGCGATGTACTGGATGGCGCAGGAGGCCTTGCCGCATCTTGCGGAGGGCGCGTCGATCATCACCACCTCCTCCATCGAGGCATTCTCGCCCAATGCGCACCTGCTGGACTACGCCGCGACCAAAAGCGCCATCGTGGGCTTCACCAAAGCGCTCGCCAAACAGCTCGCCCCCAAAGGCATCCGCGTGAACAGCGTCGCGCCCGGCCCCGTATGGACGGCGCTGCAGATTTCGGGCGGACAGTTCCCCGAAAAGATTCCCGAATTCGGAAAGAGCACGCCGCTCGGACGCGCCGGACAGCCCGTCGAGGTGGCTCCGGTCTACGTCTTCCTTGCGTCCGACGAGGCGAGCTTCATCACGGGGCAGACCATCGGAGTGACGGGCGGCAAGTAGAGGTGTCATGAAACTCCACGGGGACAGACTGAAAGCCCTGCATGGCTGCGAAGCGCAGGAAAGCCCCGGCATGCAAAACTGAAAATGCCGGGGCTTGAATCTTGCGGGAAGCGGTGAATTTTTATGGAATCCGAACCTTTGCAACGCATGAGGATGCGTCGTTACATCGAAAACGCATAGGTCACGGTTTTTCCGATCGGCCACGTTTGTCCCTGAATACCGAAACTGTGCGGTGCCGTCTGGTCGAGGTTTTCCCCATCAAGCCAAACGTGAATATAAAGGTCTGCCTGAATCGTATGCGGAAACATCATCAGGGTTTGGTCCCCTTCCGTAATTTGCTGTCCGGAAACCAACGGTATATCGAGGTCGAACGTATAGGTGTTTCGGGTCGCTGACGTACCTCGCGGGATTTCCCATATCAAACCCCCTTCCGCATCGAGCTGCATGGTGCAGTCTCCGGTAGTGGGAATATCAGCCAGCTGAACCCTGCGAATGCGCCTGCCGCTGTTCTGCTCCGCCACTGACTTGACCCTGAACTGAATGGCCGTCAGCGCATGGCGGAAAGTCAGCGGCATCCCTTTTCCCGGATAGACCAGTACGTCGTAGTCCTCGCTGCGTACGGCATCGGGCGTTGCTATCAGCAGGTCTATCTGGTCTGTCACGTTAGCGGGAACCCGGTAGCGAATTTTCGGAATACCTCCGTCATTGGCCGTCGACAGGAGTCTTGAACCCGACGGAAGACTGTAGGGCGCATATGCGAAGAACCGAACCCACTCTTTGTTTTTTGGCCAGAAATAGCGGCGGCCGTCAGGCACCCACCGATTGCTTACGGCATTCCGGCTCACCCGGACATTGTACATCAGGTTCGGCTTGCATTGTTCGTTCCAGTCACCCGAATAGGCGTATGCCGAAACTCCGAAGGAGTCGTAAAAATCCGCTTCGTCCTCGATCTGCACACTGCGCGTTGCGGCCTGCGGACGTCCGGGAATTCCGTCCGTGACGATCGTTTCGAGAAACATCGGGCGCTCCGCACCTGCGTCCTCCTCCCTTATCGCACCCGACGGGCGTTCCCGCACCCGGCCGTCGGAACCCAACGCGGCGGCTTGCGGCACAGCGGCGGCGGGTTTCGACCAGCCGTCCACGACCTCGAAACAAACCGGATCGGTTCCCGTCAGCAAGGCTTCGCCCTCCTCTTTCGTACACGACAACAAGCATAATCCTGCGGCAAGGAGCAGTGCAGGACGAAATATTGCGAATAAAGTCGATTTCATACCGTTCGTAAATTTATTTTGGCGAAGTCCCTTCCGGGGACCTCCTTGCAACCGGGAGGGGAGATTCAACCCCGCCCGGTCATAAGCGACCGCCTCCTCCGTTCCGTCCGCCGGAAGCGAACGGAGGGAGAAGGGGTTTATAAACTATAACTGGATATCCTTGTCGGCAGGATCGGTCGGAATCCAATCGTCCACGGTCACGGTGAACCAGATATAATTGCCTAAAATATCATCGCCGCCTTCTTTCCATTCTTCGGGATCGTACTTGCCGACGCCGTTATCCGTGAAATGGAGCGTGTAGTAGGTATAGTGGATGCCGGGTTTCCAGACGGCGTTGGAGAAGAGTCCGATGGCGCCCCAGCCGAAATCACCGTCTGTCACTGTGCTGTTGTCTTTCTTGGTAGCTCCCGGTTCAGGAAATATCTGCGTCCAGCCTTCAAATTCGTTGTCTGCGTTTAACTTCTTGCGCAGAACACGCATCTCGAAAGCAAGGTAGGCGCCCTGAGTACTGGTAGTTTCCGGCCAAACATAATTGACATTCTCATAATAATAGTTGTTTTTAACAAAATCCTGCGGAATCAGCAACCACTGGTCGCCCTCCAGCAGATCCTTGGCTTCTGCAGTCGTTCCGTCTAATTCGACTATCTCGCCAAGTGTATAATCATAACGTTGCAGATTTACGTTGTGAGCAGCTCCGTCACCATAGGTCAAACTGCCTGCAGGGTTCGGGGCATTGATCGTCCAATTCTCAAGCGGAATCAGGTTCTGCTCCGGATTCGATGTCGAGCCTGTAATGTTTTCGTCCGTCGTATAATCTGCATTATCGTCGGCGCGGAACTTGAACGTACCCGTCGAAGGAATGTTACGCAGGGCGACGCTTCTGATTTCGACCTTCAGATCCTCACCGCTCTTCTTGGCCTTGAGGGAAATCTGCGACAGGATGTGGCGGAAATTCAACGCAACTGCCGATTCCTTGACGCCTGCATCTTTGGGGTCCTTGATCGTTCTGGCGATAATGATGTCCGTTTGGTTCGCTATCTCTTTTGCCGGAACGTATTTGTTGATCATATGCGGGGCTTCGACGCCGTTATTATGCCATTTGGGCTGCGATACATATTCTCCGGTTTCGAATTTCGTCACACCGTCGCTCTTGTAGGCTTCCGCCGAGCCGTGTCCCGGAGCCAGTTTGGCCGGATACCATGCGGCGAACGTCAGCTCATAGCTCGGCCACGAATAATTTTTGTCCAAGAAAAATCCCTTGCGTGTTTCGTTATCGCCGATTTGCTTCTCCGCGTATTTGGCCAACTGACGGTTGAAGTAGAATGCACCGTCGCCGTATGCCACGACATAGAAGCCGTTTGCGTCCTTTTCCATCGTTTCCTTGTTGGTAATGGTACCGCGCGTCGCCTTGGGCACGGACGGCGAAAAAGAGATGTGACTCAAACCTTCGGGGTTGGAGTTGGTGCTGATCGTTTCGTTCTTCGAGCAAGCCGTAAAGGCTGCTGCGACAGCAACGGATAAAAGTACTTTTTTCAACATAGCTAAGAGTATTTAGGATTGTTACATCGGAATTTCGATTTCGACGCTTCCCCAGTCATCCACCGAGGGATTCATACCGCCGCCGGGAGCGTCGTCCGTAAACCGCAGCCCGTCGAGGACGATATGCACGCGGTGCGGATCGGCTGCCCCGTGTATCTGCGGCGTCACCACATCCTCGGCATCGCCATAGACCTGATACTGCTGCGCACCGCGCGTCATGATGCCGTAGACGACGATCTTGTGAGGTACGGCCGGTTCAGGGCAGTGGCCGAAAGTGTGGAAATGCGCCTCCACGGTAGTCGCGTCGGCCTTGCGGAATTCGAACGGAAGAATGCAGGGGGCATCGCGGAGCGCATCGGCGACAAGGCAGTAGGCTCCGGCCATACCCGAAAGGGTTCCGCTGATCTGCACCACCTTGTCCATGTTTTCCACGTTGCGGATTTCGACCGTATAGGTGCAGACCCTTTCGGTGGGCGTCAGCGTGACGGTCGTCGTCTCGTTGCGCCGCAGCGTCAGCTCCCCGCAGCAGTCGCCGTAGAGATATTCGGGGGTGCGCACGACCTGCTGCGTCTCGGTGCCGTCGGCACGCGGTACATTGCTCGAAGAGCGGTTCAGCGGAGCGAGCAGGCTCTCTTGAGGCGTATAGAATTCGAACGTGTCGTATTGTTCCGTATTGCGGGCATGGGTCGATTCCATATCCCCGTTATGGCAGATAATCCGGTAATTGCCCGGAGACAACTGCACCGTACCGCCGTCCCGTCCCGTAAATTCGTACTGCACCGGGCGGCCGCCCCCTTCGGGGAAGAACCGGACATACATACATTCGGGATTCGCTCCGGGCAGCTGCGACCAGTCGAAAAGTACACGCACGAAACCCACGTGCGGATGCTCGTAGCAGAGTTCCTTGTGTTCGCACGCTGTCATCGCCAGCAGGGCGAGCAGCGTCCAGAAGCGCATGATCCGTTTCATCGTGCACCTCCTTTCTGCCCGTTGCGGCCGCGCCACGGCAGCCATACGAGCGAAATTTCCGCTTTCGTCGGCCCGAACCAGCGGAGCCGGTGCGTGGACTGCCAGACATAACAGTCGTCAATATGTCTGTATTTCTTATATTTGCCGCCGAAATATCCCACCCCGATCGTGAAATCGAGATTCAGCCGGCGGCCGACAGGATGCGAATAGCCGTAGGAGATACCTGCGCCCCAGCTCCATCGGTCGGCGAGGGAACCGTTCCGACTGACGGCGAAGTCATAGGTAGTCATCTGGCCGTAGAGTCCGACGTGGTGGCCCGTCAAAGGGTTCTCGTGCGCCGCACGACCAACCCACCTGCGAATCTCCACGTCGCCCCCGTAGGTGCGCCAGAAGAAATTTCCGCGGGGTTTGTTCCACCACGAATACATCCAGCCGGCGCCTACGGACCAGTTGCGGCCGAGGTAGAACTCCGCACCTATATTAGGTACGAGGGCGGCATCATACAGAAGATTTGTTTTCAGGCCCCAAAAATGTGGGGGGGGGAATTTTTAGGTACGGAAGAGACGCTGCCGGCGGCCGTCAGCTCCGTTGCCGATGCGACCGAATCCGCTAAAAGACTTGTTGCCGGGGCATCTTCGACCGGCATTTCGACGGGGGCGCAGGCTGAACGGAGGCAAATACCGAATCTGCTTCGGGGCGTGATTCGGGGAGACGTTCGATTACGCTGACGACAGAGACGCCCGAATTGCGCAATTCGGGGAAGAGATGTTCGTACATATACCAATAGGGGCGCCCGCCGTGCAGCATGCCCAAGCGGCGCATGCGCCCGTCCACGACCTGTCCGTTGCGAACGATCCATTCAGGGGTATTGCGCAAAAGAGCCAGCACCTCGTCGCGGTGGCGCATGTCGGAAACCTCTACCAGTTCGATCAGCCCCTGCCAGTCGATGCCGAGCGATCTCTCCTGCACCAAACTGTCAGGCAACGCAAGGTGCGAGCGGAGATAGGCCGCGACGTTGGACACGCGTTTTGCGGAAAGACGGCGGTTGGCTGCTGTGGTGCCTTCGGGCGAGCACCCGGCGGCGACATGAATCGTTTTCAAGCGCCGTGTCGGATCTTCCTGAATCGTTTTCAGCGCGGTTGCGAAAGCCTCCATGCGCACGCCGTTCTCCCTGTAATCGGATTCTGGTGCAGCATATCCCTGACGAAAATAGATCCGGAGTGCGAGCGTATCGGAAACAGGCTGTTCGAGGGCATACGACATGCCCGGCAACAGCAGCCCTGTCAGAGAAATGACGAGTAATATCAAATTAAGTCTCATTGTCAGCGAGAGTATCAAAACAGATCTCAATGTCAGTAAGTCTTATTCGGTCGTTCCGAACCCATCGAGCGTACGCAGCATCGACGGGAAGAGTCATGAATTCATATAGCAAAAATAAATATATTTTTTCAAATTTCCCCCCCCCTTTTTTGCAACAAAATCGATAATAAGAGCACTGCAATGTAAAATAGGGACGCCCCCCCCTCGATCGCTGGCGACGATGCTGTTGATTTGCAGGTTTACCTGTAATAGCGTATTATGCGTAATTCGCGACCAATTTTATTCCGGTCAAAAGTTGGTCACGAGTTGGATCGTAAAAACCTGCTTCAGAATAGGTTTTACGCGATTGTTCTGAAAACGAAAAAAAACCTTATATATCATTGATATATAAGGTTTTGCTCTATTTTGCAGTTTGTTGCGACTGCTTTCAAGGGTGGAAGAAGGGACTCGAACCTATGATTATTTACCTCTATATATCAATGTGTTGTAGCTGATGCTTCGTTGTTGGGTCACTGATTTGTTGGAGTAATTTTACGTCTCAATACTTTCCCTTGCTACAAAGCAAAGATACGTTATATGTTTCTCATCTCAAAATAAGATTCAATAAATTTGATATCCGATTCTTGGGTACGATTAGGGGATAGTCGCAGTCGACAACCAGCACGTCACGCTGCAAGGTATAGTGGAGACGACTGGCAAGCAAAACGGTGAAGGTTGATTTTCCGACGCCGCCTTTTTGATTGCATACGGCAATGCTTACAGGTGTGTTTTCCATAATTTATTTCTTCAAGAAGGCGCGATTTAACAAGTATGTTCAAGAGTGTGTTCACGCACGAACTCCCGAGTTCGTGAATTCAGGAATAAGGTCCGGCACGAACAAAGGGAAGCATTTCATCGTGAAGGAACAAATGACGGAAGCTGTTCCCGAAATCCTGAGAAACAGGATCAATGAACAAATACAATAGCAGTTTCATGGATGGATTGTTGGACGTTTGCCTGCAAGGTAATGCAGTTTTCGGGGGTTGATTCCCGATGTCCTTCGGAGGCCTTGCATGGCCGACAACCGCGCTTTTTAATCCCTGAAGATCCTCGTAATATTGCAGCGGAGAATCCGCCCGTGATTTTTCGTTTCGGAGATGCTTTTTCAGGAAGAGGAATTGTCCTTTGCGAATGCCGGAACTGTACCCGTCGCCTGACGGGAGCGAGCTGTGTCTTTGTATGCCGAAAATGATTTCGACATACAAAGACGCTCGCTCTGCGAGGCGGTACGCTCCCAAGTCGCGCCACATGAATATGCTGTATAATATGATGAAGACTCAAAAGCCAACCGGTCGGCCAACGGCTACCGCTCCCAGAATCCATCGTTACAATTTCAAGTTGACAACAGCGGAAAATATTCGGTTTAAGGAAATGCTCGCTGCTGCCGGATTGGAACACAACTACAGCCGGTTTATTGTCAAACGACTCTTTGCCGAGCGCTTCGAAGTCATCCGCCGTGACCCTTCAAAGTGGAGTTTTTGACACGTCTCAACGACCTTTACTTCCAGTTTCAGCGCGTCGGAAACAACTGTGCGCCCGTCAAGGTGATATAATAAATATAGCGATGGCAAGCTATTAGGT
>ERZ780154.1554-NODE-1554-length-10976-cov-8.06501_pt1 | contig 10976 bp, 10 predicted proteins | sample MGYA00511568_ERZ780154 | MGnify/ENA primary metagenome ERZ780154 (study PRJEB29588, sample SAMEA2142525) | human gut metagenome | biome: human gut; feature: human-associated habitat; material: faeces | place: Denmark | collected 2008/2010 ...
CCGATTCCATTGGAAAAGGCACTGACACTTTTTAACCAGCTTTTTGGCTTTTTTGTTTCGAGAGCAACTTTGAAATCACATTCGGTTGCTTCAGCAATGAGCTGTTCTATCATAGAAATCCCTCCTTTGAGGTTGTAGAATATTCTTTTTTATTATACCCAGCGGAGAAAGTTATTGCAACGATAGAAGCAAAGAGTTCAGCGAAAACAAAAATATTTATGAGAGGAGGGCCTTCTATTATGGCAACTACAAGAATCATGCCGCTTCATGTCGGCAAAGGCCGCACAGAGAGTCGGGCGATCAGTGACATCATCGACTATGTAGCAAATCCACAGAAAACAGATGACGGCAAGCTCATTACCAGCTATGCGTGTGACAGCCGGACTGCGGATGCAGAGTTTCTTCTGGCAAAGCGGCAGTACATTGCCGCTACCGGACGAGTGCGTTGCGCGGATGATGTGATTGCCTATCATGTGCGCCAGTCCTTCCGCCCCGGTGAGATTACCCAAGAAGAAGCAAACCGGCTGGGCGTAGAATTTGCAAGGCGTTTTACCAAAGGCAATCATGCTTTTGTGGTATGCACGCACATAGACAAGTCGCACATTCATAATCACATTATCTGGTCATCGGTCAGCTTAGAATATGACCGGAAGTTCCGAAACTTTTGGGGCAGCACCAAGGCGGTTCGTCGGCTAAGTGACACCATCTGTATTGAGAATGGACTGTCCATTGTAGAGAATCCGAAACTTCACGGAAAGAGCTATAACAAATGGCTTGGCGATCAGGCAAAGCCATCTCACCGAGAGCTGCTTCGTGTGGCGATTGACAACGCATTATCACAAAGTCCTGCTGACTTTGAAGAACTGCTGAAGCTGTTGCGAGAATATGGTTGTGAAGTCTCAAAGCGCGGAAAATCGTATCGACTGAAACTCTCTGGTTGGGAGAAAGCCGCCCGCATGGACAGTCTGGGCGAAGGATATGGATTGGAAGATTTGCGGGCAGTTCTCTTAGGGAAGAAAGCACATACCCCGCGAAAGAAAACAGTCACACAGGCAGAGCCGCCGAAGATCAATCTGCTGGTGGACATTCAGGCAAAATTGCAGGCTGGAAAAGGTGCTGGCTATGCTCGATGGGCTAAAGTTTTTAATCTGAAACAAATGGCGCAGACCATGAATTACCTGTCAGAGAACAATCTGCTGGAGTATGCGGTTTTGGAAGAAAAGGCTGCGGCTGCCACGGCACATCACAATGATCTTTCGGCGCAGATCAAAGCGGCTGAAAAGCGCATGGCAGAGATCGCTGTTCTGCGTACTCACATCGTAAATTATGCCAAGACCCGCGAGGTCTATGTGGCATACCGCAAGGCGGGTTACTCTAAGAAATTCCGGGAAGAACATGAGGAAGAAATTCTGCTCCACCAGGCTGCTAAGAATGCCTTTGATGAGATGGGAGTCAAGAAGCTTCCCAAGGTCAAAGAGTTGCAGATGGAGTACGCGAAATTGCTGGAAGAAAAGAAAAAGACCTATGCCGAGTATCGGCGTTCCCGTGAGGAAATGCGGGAGCTTTTAACGGCAAAGGCAAATGTAGATCGAGTGCTGAAAATGGAGGTAGAACAGGATGTTGAAAAAGAAAAAGACCACGGCCAGCGGTAAGCTGGTCCTGGTCAAAAGCGTTCGCAGAACGCGCAGCCACAGAATGAAATTCTGTGTTCAAAGGGGCTTGGGGGCGCTGCCCTCAACAAGCAAGCGGAGAGGAAAATCACGGAGGGATTTTTTTCTCTGCGGGCCTGTGTGTATTAACACAGGCATTGCTTGCCTCTTTTCTCCGAAAATGAAAAGAACCAGTGAGAGAATCGTTAAATTTCACTCACTGGCTCAATTCATTTCAAATTTCTCGGACAACTCTGTTAGCTCTTTCACCGTTTCCTGGGTGTGATGCAACAGGGTGTCACGCATTTCTGGCGGACAGCTGGAATAAAGCATTTTCATCTGATTGACACCCTCATCCTCCAGAGAAATATCTGGATTTATAAGCGTATCTAAAGAGATGTGCAGGACTTTTGCCAATGCTCTCAAAATCAAATAGGACGGGTTCATTTTCCCTTTTTCGATATTGGCAATTTGCTTTACAGAAACATGGCTTAGATCGGAAAGTTCCTGTTGTGTCAGTTCTTTATTCTTTCTGGCCTCTCTCATTTTCTGCCCTAAAGCAGTTAAATCATCAATCGGCATAATCGTTCACCTCAAATATATTTTATCGTTCCGATTTGCACAAAGGAATAACCTTATTGTGCTTGATAACAGGACTGATTATGCTGATTCCTTTTTGATAACATGGTTGCTCCATGATTATGGCGTTTCCGGCTGCTAATTGGACTATGAGGATGAATTGCAGATTTCAGCTTTTAGTTCGTTGCCAAACGAGAATGATATAGAATGCGGTAGGGAGGCTATCAGTTTTATCCGCTCATCTATGAGCCGTTTTTATTCTCTGTGACATAAAAATTCATCTGGATATTCCGTTTTCGGTTCGCCATGCGGTGCCTCCATTCTTCATAAGGGTTTGGGATTATCCCAACAAGCATTTTTCATTTTCGGGCAAGGGACCTGAAAATCCGAAAAATCGCAAGCGGGTACTCGCTTGCTGTGCTTGCTATCGAAACCCTACTTTCTATTTCTCCCTCTACTAATACTACAATTTGAAGCGGAGATTTTGGCTGTTTCCATTTCAAATTATGCAAGAACCGCCTCTGTTCAATGTTGAATAGTTCTATGTTCACACACACACGCAGGCAATCACTCCCCGTAAAGATAGCAAAAGCAAAGTAATTGTCTATTTGGAGCGAAAATGCCTTTTTGGAGAAGAAACATACCGACATATCTGCTATACTGAAATGCGGTTAGCTGGTGCTAACACAAAAGCAAACAGGAGGACCAAATAATGAATAAACTACAAGGAAAAGACCTTATCAATGTTGGAATCTTCACTGCGATCTATTTTGTGGTGATGATGGCGATTGCCATGCTGGGATTTATCCCTATTTTTCTTCCGCTTCTGATCGTGCTGGTTCCGCTGATTGGCGGAATCGTAATGATGCTATATTATTCTAAAGTCCAGAAGTTTGGAATGGTATCGCTGACAGGACTGATCTGCGGTATTTTAATGTTACTGACCGGCATGGGGTATTGGAGCATTATTACCGGTGCCGTGTTCGGTGTCCTGGCTGATCTTGTTTTGAAATCCGGCGATTATAAGAGTGCAAAAAAAGGAATCATATCGCATGGTGTTTTTTCTATGTGGATCATCGGAAACTACATCCCCATTGTTGCAACACGGGACAGCTACTATCAGCAGCTAATCAGCGGTTATGGACAAGAGTATGCAGATTCCATTATGAGCTATATCTCGGCATATACGCTCCCCCTTCTTTTGATTGCCGGGTTCGTTTGCGGCGTGATCGGCGGTGTGATCGGCCAGAAAATTTTCAAAAAGCACTTTAAGCGTGCGGGTATTGCATAATGCGCCGTGAATTGTTAGCAAGCAAAAAAAGGAAACCGGCCTGTCGTTAGACCCTCGGACAAAGTTGGCATTGCTTATCACGATTGCCCTCTTTGTCTTGAGCGGCGGAGGTGGGGCTGCTTCTAAACAGTTTGCTCCTATTTTGGCTGCTGTTCCATTGATCCTACTGCTCACGGAAAAATCGTGGAAGGGATCGGTTATCTATTTTGTTTTATATGGCGGCAGCTATATATTGCAACTATGGGCGCTCCCCCACCTGTCCGGCCTTCCTAACTTTCTTGTTGTTGCAATCTGCGGTTTCTTTATGCGGTTTGTGCCAGGGATTATGATGGGATACATCACGGTCAGGACAACGACGGTCAGCGAGTTTGTTGCCTCCATGAAGAAGCTGCATTTACCGGAGCAGATCATCATTCCTATGTCCGTGATATTCCGATTTTTCCCTACGGTTGTAGAAGAATATAATGCCATAGGGGACGCTATGAAAATGAGAGGAATCCGTTTTGGCGGGGGCAAAGCCAGTGCAATGCTGGAATACAGGCTTGTCCCTGTCATCATGTGTTCCGTCAAGATCGGGGAAGAATTAAATGCGGCAGCCCTGACAAGAGGATTGGGCGGTCCGGTCAAGAGGACAAACATCTGCGAGATCGGCTTTCATGTGCAGGATGTTTTTTTCCTGCTGTTATGTGTGGTGGCTTTTGCAATTCCTATTGTCACAATGATTACAGGGAGGTAGATCTATGATCGAATGTAAAAAAGTTTCTTTTTCCTACCCTCCAAATGAAACTGACATTGGGGACAGGGAAGGACACGGAACATTAAGAAATATTGACCTGTCTATTAACGACGGGGATTTTGTACTGCTCTGCGGAACATCGGGCTGCGGTAAAACCACACTGACACGGCTGTTTAACGGACTGATTCCTCATTATTACGATGGAAAGCTGGAAGGCACTGTCATGCTTGATGGAGAAGATATGAGCGGGCTTTCCCTGTTTGATATATCAAAAAAAGTGGGTTCTGTTTTTCAGAATCCACGTTCTCAATTTTTTAATGTGGATACGACCAGCGAAATTGCCTTTGGATGTGAAAACCATGGATTGGAAGAAGCAGAAATCCGAAAGCGGGTAAAACTGGTCTCAGAGCAGTTGAACCTTACAAATCTACTGGACAGAAGTGTTTTCTCCCTTTCCGGTGGGGAAAAGCAAAAAATCGCCTGTGGATCTGCCGCCGCTGTGGAACCGGATATATTTGTTTTGGACGAGCCATCTTCCAACCTTGACGCCTATTCCATCGCTGATTTTCGGAAACTGTTAAAAATATTGAAGTCACAGGGCAAAACAATTATTATTGCGGAGCACCGGCTCTACTATCTTTATGATCTGGCAGACAGGATCATATATTTAAGCGACGGGGAAATACAAGGGGATTATACTTTGCCGGAATTTCAGTTGATTCCGGCGGCGGAAAAAGCTAAAATGGGATTACGGCCTCTTGGCCTGGGTGAGTTTGCAGACATTGAGCCTGCCAGTCTACATTCAGGGCAGGGGATATGGAAACTGAACCACTTCCATTTCGCATACAAGAAACAGCCGGAAACGCTTTCTCTGGAAAATATAGAGCTTCCTGCCGGAAATGTAACGGCGGTCATCGGGCACAATGGAGCCGGAAAAACGACACTATCCCGTTGCTTATGCGGATTGGAAAAAAGATGTAAAGGTATCCTCGAAAAAGAAGGTACTTCCTATTCAAGCAAACAGCGGCTGAAGCTATGCTATATGGTCATGCAGGATGTAAATCATCAGCTTTTTACGGAGAGCGTTTTAGAGGAAGTCCTGTTAAGTATGCCGGGGAAAGATTCCGATGAATCGCCTGAAAATGTGGCAAAGGCAGAGGCTATCTTGACAGAAATGGATTTGCTCCCGTACAAAGCCTGCCATCCGATGGGGCTTTCGGGAGGGCAAAAACAACGTGTGGCGATTGCTTCTGCGATTGCCTCTGAACGTCCGGTTATACTATTTGACGAACCTACCAGCGGCCTTGATCTCTTTCACATGAGGCAGGTGGCCGATTCGGTCAAAGGACTTGCCGATTCAGGAAAAACCATTGTGATTGTGACCCATGATCCTGAATTTATACTCAGGTGCTGCAATTATGTGATCCATCTGGAAAACGGCAGATTGGAAGAAAACTATTTCCTCCAGGATACGGAAGGACGGGAACGGTTATTTAATTTCTTTATGATGGAAGGAGGCGGCGGAAATCAAACTGTTTGATGGTAAAATAAACTGCGGCTCAAATGTTAAAAATGTCATTGAAACTGAGGATTGCGTTGTCCTGCAGCTTTTTGACGAGAGCGGCGAGGGAACCATGACAGCCCACAAAATTTTTGATGGCGCTTTTGTGATGTATAGCGATATGCACCTGAAAGAATGTACCTCCTACTTTCAGAGTAGTACGGACAGTTCGCTTCTCTATATAGACCATTGCAGGGAGGGACGGATCGAAAGCGAGATTGGCAATCATGCGTATAGCTATTTGCAAGAGAATGAGATGCGTGTGGATGACCGGCGTTCCCATTCGGGACGGGTCTGCTTTCCACTCTGCCACTATCATGGGATGACCCTGGGATTTGATCTGGACATTGCTGTGCCGGCGCTGAAAGACTTTTTTGGCGGATTTTCTGTTGATTTGTACGAGCTTCAAAAAAAGTATTGCAATGACAAGAAACCGTTTGTGATTCATAATGAGCCAGGAATTGAACATATTTTTTCAGAGCTTTACTTTGTCCCGCAGCAGATCAAAGGTGACTACTATAAAGTAAAAGCCCTGGAGCTGCTTTTATATCTGGACGCTTTGCAGTTTTCTGATTCCAAAGAAGATCGCCCTTATTTCTATAAAGGGCAGGTAGAAAAAATCAAAGCGATCCATGATCTTATTACGGCAAATTTGCAGGAGCATTACACGATGGATGAATTAGCTGAACGATTCCAGATTTCATTGACGGGGATGAAAACCTGCTTTAAGGAAATATACGGAGATTCCATGTATTCCTATCTTCGCCGTTATCGGATGAACGTTGCTGCCACAATGCTCCGGCAGGATTCCAAAAAAGGAATTGCGGAAATTGCCGGAGCTGTGGGATATGAAAGCCCCAGTAAATTTGCAACAGCTTTCCGGCAGGTGATAGGGCAGACGCCGATGGAATACCGAAAATCTTTTTTCTAAACGGTGCATAAATGCCGTTTTGGAGAGGAAAGAAGAATTGAATACTGCTACAATGAGGATGGTTAGCAAAGACTACCCATCCTTTTTTCTTTGCTGACTAAAAAGAAGGAAGGTGATTGTAATGAAGCAGCAAAAAGATAATTGGGTGAAAATTCTGTTTTCCTTCGCCGCACCATGCAAGGGGAAAATGGCTCTTTCGGTATTCTGCGCCATTCTGAGCGTTGCAGGAGGCTTTATTCCTTTTTGGGCTGTATATGAAATCCTGCTGGCATTTATCAATCAGAATGTGACCCTGAATGGCATTCTGATTTGGTGTCTGGTTGGAGCAGCGGGCTACCTGCTACGGGTTGCCTGCCATGGAATCTCTACGATCCTGGCGCATATTTCAGCCTATACCGTTTTGGAAGGAATCCGGCTTAAAATTGCGGACCGGCTGATGAAAGCGCCTCTCGGCGAAGTGATGGGGCGGCGAATCGGCTATCTGAAAAATATCATCATGGATAAGGTGGAGGATTTAGAGCCGCCTTTGGCACACATGATCCCGGAATTGACTTCTAACCTCCTACTCCCTGTTGCAATTTTTACCTGGATGATGGTCATTGACTGGCGCATGGGATTGGCGGTTCTGATTGCTCCGGTGCTGGCCATGATTCCTATGTTTTTCCTTATGAGGAATTATAACAGTCAGTACGCCGCTTATATGGAGGCAAATAACCATGTCAACAGTATTATTATTGAGTATGTGGAAGGCATCGAGGTTGTAAAGGCTTTTAATCAAAGCACAAGCTCCTATGAAAAATTTGTTAATGCTGTCCAGTCGTTCAAAGAGTTTACCCTGGCATGGTTTAAGAGCACATGGAAAACGATGAACCTTATGATGGCGATTATGCCCACAACGCTACTGGGGGTTCTTCCTGTCGGCCTTCTGCTGGTACAGAATGGAAGTATTTCCCCCGCAGAGCTTGCAATGGGGATTATTCTTTCCCTCAGCATTGTTGGGCCGTTGATGAAAGCAACCACTTTCATTAACGAAGCAAAGTCTATGGAATATGCAGTAGAGGCGGCAAATGAACTTTTGAACCTGCCTGTGCTGCCGGATTCAGGGAAAATCGTATCCATACCCCGCAATGATATTGTGTTGGAGCATGTAACTTTTTCCTATGACGGCTCCGAGCAAAATGAAGTACTGCATGATGTGAACTTGGAATTGCCAGAGGGAAGTTTTACGGCACTTGTAGGACCGTCTGGCGGCGGTAAATCAACGATTGCCCGTCTGATTGCAAGGTTTTGGGACGTGACAGGCGGCAACATTACCATTGGGGGGAAGAATATCAAAGAGTTGTCTATACGCCAGCTTTCCGAACTGGTCAGTTTTGTGACGCAGGATAACTTCCTGTTTAATTGCTCACTGAAAGAAAACATCCGTCTTGGAAATCCAAACGCCACAGATGAAGAAGTATATGCGGCGGCGAAAGCGGCCTGCTGTGATGAATTTATTGTGCGTTTGGACAAAGGATATGATACCCCTGCCGGTGATGCCGGAAAGAGGCTGTCCGGCGGCGAAAAACAGCGAATTGCGATTGCGAGGGCGATCCTCAAAAATGCCCCGATTGTTATTTTGGATGAAGCGACAGCATTTACTGACCCGCAGAACGAAGATAAAATCCAGAAATCTATCATGGCGTTATCAAAGGGTAAAACTCTTCTTGTGATCGCCCACCGCCTTTCCACCATTCAGAACGCAGATCAGATTGTCGTGTTGAAAAAAGGCCGGATTGTGGATTGCGGAAAGCAGGAAGAATTGTTGAAGCGGTGTCCGCTTTATGCGGATATGTGGAAAGCCCACATCGGGGCGAAGAATTGGTCTGTGAGTGAAAAGAAGGAGGTGGCCGCTCATGTTTAAGTCTATGAAACGGATCATTAAATGGGCGGGGAAATATAAGGGACGCCTCTATCTTGGCTCTGTTTTTTCCTTTTTCAGCAGCCTATCTACGGCGATCCCTACAATGGCTGCCGCTTGTGCCCTTGATAAAGCAATCGCAGCTTATTGGGCAGGCAGCACAATAGAATCCTCCCTGATCTGGCAGACGCTTTGGATTATTGTTGGCTCGATTGCGCTTAACTTTCTACTCTCTTATTTGCGGGCGGTGTTGCAGGAAAGCATTGGTTATGAAGTAGCCGCAGGGCAGCGAATCCATTTAGGCGATGTGCTGAAAAGGGTTCCTCTGGGATATTTTTCCAAAAACAGCGTGGGCGATATTCTGACAGGTGTTACCACGGAGCTATCCACACTCGAATTGCAGGGAATGAAGATGGTTGATATCATCATCAACGGATATGCAAAGTTTATTGCAATTCTCCTGTGTTTCCTTTTCCTGAGTCCAGCCGCAGCAGTGATTTCTGTTGTCGGCGTTGCCTTTTCCTCATTGGCCTTACATGGTATCAGCAGGCATAGTGAAAAGACCGCTGCTATCACGCACCAGGCCATGGAGGATATGTCTGGCTCTGCGATTGAATATATCCGCGGGCTGTCCATCGTTAAATCGTTCGGACAGGAAGGGGCTTCTATCGAAAGTTTCCGCAAGGCAAATACGGATTTGAAAAATATTCATATCAAAGTAGAAAAAGGCTATACGCCATTTAACTGCTTGCATCTGTTCTCCTTAAAACTGGCATCTATGGGGATTGTGTTTATCTGTGCATGGCAGACACTTAACGGGCAAATGAGTCTTGCTTATTTCCTGATGTTTGTTCTGTTTTCTTTCGTAATCTTTGGAAGTGTGGAAAACATTAACGACGCGGCTCACATGCTGGGTCTTATAGATTCCGCTATGAATAAGCTGGAAGCTCTGGAAAATGCAGAATATATCGACCAGGACGGAAAAGATATTACACCGACCTCGTATGACATTACTTTTCAGGATGTATCCTTTGGTTACGATAAACGGACTGTATTGCATGATGTGAATTTCACGATTCCGCAGAATACCACAACAGCGATTGTAGGTCCTTCCGGGAGCGGCAAGTCTACCCTGTGCAGCCTGCTTGCACGCTTTTATGATGTTGACGCCGGAAAAATCACTTTAGGAGAAACAGATATTCGAGAATTTACCTGTGACAGCTTACTAAAAAATATCAGTATGGTGTTCCAGAATGTATATCTGTTCCGGGATACGATCCGTAACAATATCAAATTCGGCAGCCCAGACGCTTCGGAGGAACAGATGATTGCTGCTGCAAAAAAAGCGCGCTGCCATGACTTTATTATGGCCTTGCCAGATGGATATGATACCGTCATTGGTGAGGGCGGTTCTTCTCTTTCCGGCGGTGAAAAGCAGCGGATTTCGATTGCCAGAGCCATGCTGAAAGATGCGCCGATTGTTATTTTGGATGAGGCCACGGCCAGCATTGACCCAGAGAATGAGCATTTGATTCAAGAGGCTATTTCCGCACTGACACATGGTAAAACAATCATAACGATTGCCCATAGACTGGCGACGATTGAAAATGCGGATCAAATTCTTGTCATTGATGGTGGAACCGTCGTGCAGAAAGGAACCCATAAGGAATTGCTGGCTCAAAGGGGAACCTATCAGGAATTTATTAAGATTCGGGAACAGGCTGAGGGCTGGAGGATTCAACAATAAGCATAAAGGAGGAACTGATGAAGATTCATGCGTCCGGGGAGGATTATCTGGAGGCTATCCTTGTTCTACAAAAGAAAATGGGCATGGTCCGCTCCATTGACCTTGCCCGGCACATGGGCTTTAGCAAACCGAGTATCAGCCATGCGGTAAGCGTCTTGAAGAACGGTGGTTTTCTGACCGTGGATGATGATGGATTCCTTCATCTGACCGCCATAGGTCGGGAGATTGCCGAGAAAATCTATGAACGCCATTTGTTTTTTATGGAGCAGTTTATCGTTGCTGGCGTCGATCAGGAAACAGCGGAACAAGACGCCTGCCGGATTGAACACGCCATCAGTGATACATCTTTCCGAAAGCTGAAGGAGAAAGTACAAGGAACCGATTAGCGCACATCGGCTCCGCTCTGCATAATAAGTTATCTGCCCCGTCCGGGGAAAGAAAAAAACCGTTGACTGGGGCAGATAATTTCGTGCGCTATTTTAAGGTTTGAACTCAATCGGCGGTTTTGAAGGACAATTTCAGAGCCGCCGTTTCTTTGCGTTTACACAAACCAATGACGACTTGCAGGGACACGGTAGCCGA
>ERZ780154.1557-NODE-1557-length-10956-cov-7.64361_pt1 | contig 10956 bp, 7 predicted proteins | sample MGYA00511568_ERZ780154 | MGnify/ENA primary metagenome ERZ780154 (study PRJEB29588, sample SAMEA2142525) | human gut metagenome | biome: human gut; feature: human-associated habitat; material: faeces | place: Denmark | collected 2008/2010 ...
AGAGCACACGCACCGTCCCGGCATTCATGGCATCTATCACCGCCTTGCGTGCCTTGTCGGTCTTGCACTCCTGAATGAAGCGGACTTCGCCGGCCGGTATGCCGTAGTCCTCCGTCAGCTTCCGCTTTATCTCGCTGTACACGTTCCACCCTTCACCCGGCTGATACGTCCCCAAGTCCGAGAATACGAACTGCGTGCCTTTCTGTGCGTCGTATCTGTGGTAATACTCCGCTATCATCTTGGCGCAGTGGCTCGCCTTGTTGTCGGGGTGGTCTTCGTAGTTCGGGTCTATCATGCGCATATCCAGTGCCATCTTGCGGGCGTAATCGGTGGCGATGAGCATCTTCGCCTTCTCCTCCGTTTCCGACAGCGGCAGTCTGCTCAGCAGTGTCGCATCGCCCGTTTTGGCAAATTCCATCAACTGCTTGATGAAATACTCCTGGTCGGGCGTGGGCGGTATGTGGTGCAGTATCTCGTTCTTGTGCGGACGGTCCACGCCCACATCCTCCGCCGTGCGGTAGTCAGTGATTTCGTTGTAGAAGGCGGCAAGCTCCGGCACCTTGATGAAGTAGCGGAAACGCTCCTTCTGCACGATGTTGTTCGTCACGTTGAACTCGAAGTCAGTGGTTTTCTTGGCGAAAATCGCCGCCCACGCATCGAAGCAGCGGATGTCCTGCCTCTCCAGCTCTTTCGGACGCAGGTACTTGAAGAGCAGGTACAGCTCCGTCAGCGAGTTGCTGATGGTCGTGCCCGAAAGGAACGTAGCCCCCAAGTCCTTGCCCGTCCGCTCCTGTATGGTGCGGATGGCAAAGAGCATGTTCAGGGCTTTCTGGCTTCCTTCCGAGTTTCCCAACCCCGCCACACGGTCATGCCGGGTGTTGAAAGTCAAGTTCTTAAATTGGTGCGATTCGTCAATGAAGATGTGGTCGATGCCCATCTGCTTGAAATCCGCCACATCGTCCGTGCGTGACTTGATGGCGTATTCCACTTTTTCCAGTTTTGCTTCAAGGTTGTGCTTGCGCTTCTCCAGCCCTTTCAGCATCGCCCGCGACACATTTTTGCCCTGCTGACGCAGCACTTCGAGGTTTTCCTCCACTGTATCAAGTTCCGCCTGCAGGATGCGCTGTTGCAACTCCGGACTTTGCGGTATCTTCCCGAACTGGTCGTGGCTCATGATGACACAATCGTAATCGTTGTTCCTGATGTTGTTGAAGAAACGCACGCGGTTGGCGGTGGAAAAGTCCTTTTCCGATGCATACAGGATGCGGGCGTTCGGATAGGCGGACTGATAGGTGGCTGCAATCTCCGCCACATTCGCCTTCAAGCCGATAATCATCGGCTTATTCGCCAGTTTCAACCGCTTCATTTCATGCGCTGCAATGCACATTATCAGCGTTTTACCGGTTCCAACCTCATGGTCACAGATCCCGCCTCCGTTCTGCTTCAGCATCCATACGCAGTCCTTTTGCGAGGGATATATGCTCTTGATTCCCCGGCTTGCCAGCCCTTTGAGATTGAGGTCGGGAAAGGTCTGGTGGCTTCCGTCATACTTCGGGCGCACGAAACAGTTGAACTTGCGGTTATACATCGTCACGAGCCTCTCCTTGAACTGCGGAGACTGCTCTTCCAGCCATTCGGAGAACCCACCCCGGATTTCGTCAATCTTGGCGTTGGCGAGCTGTATGCCCTCGCTGTCGCGCACCTTGATGTCGTTGCCGTGCTCGTCCTTGCCGATGGACTTCATCATGTCCGGGCAGGTGTTGTGCAGGGCGTGCTTCAGCAGGTGCATACCGTCGTAGTGGCGGTAATAGCCCTTTACCAGAAACTCGTCCGTGATTTTCATGGTACGGTAGCCGCAAGCCACCGAGAACTCGTCCATGCTGGCGGAATAGGCGATTTTCACGTCCGTTTCAAACAGGTGGCTCATATACGAGGCGTACACGCCCGTGGGAATCCATCGTTCACCGAAGTTGAAGTCGAGGTCTTCAAACTCAATCCGCTGCGGTTCGGCTTCTTTCAATGCTTCCAGTGCCTCCTTCACTTCAGGCATATGTTCATTTTCGGGATTGGCATTTATCCAATTTTCGATTCGTTCCGCCTTCTCTATCACGTTCCCGGCGATGAACCTGTCCTTGATTTCGTAACCGGTTACGAGCGGGTTGTAGAAGATGCGCCCTTTCAGGGCTTGGAGCAGTTCCTCCTCCGTGCCGTCGGTTATCTCCCTCATATAATCGAGATCGACCGTTCCGAACCGGTTGAGCGATGCTGCAAGCGCTTCCTCCGGTGTCCCGGCATTCACGGCGGACTCCACCCCGAAGGATACGGGGCGTTCAAAGATGTCCGCCTTCACAAACCTGCCGCCCTCCGCACGTTCCAGCGAAAGGACATCGCGTCCGCCGGCATCCATCATCACCAGTTTCACATTCTGCTTGGCATTCAGGTTGCCGTAGCGCATGACAAATTCATCGTAGCAGGTGTTCAGGTGTTCACGCCACTGGGGATTTGCCTCGTGTCTGTTCGATTCATAGCGGTACAGCCTCTCGTATGCGTCACGGACTGATACATACAGCAGTGCCTTTTCTTTCTGATAACCGGTCAGTCCGATCGGCTGGAATGTCGCACCGTAGGGAGTGATGTCTTTCAGATACCCGATGTCGCGTGCCCTGTTTGCCACCAGCGACCCTTCACGCAGGTGCATTTCAGGCGTGCGGTGATAGGGACGCGGTTTCATATCCAAGACTTCCTCCTGCTTTTTCACCTCCGTATCGTGTTCCGCCTGTTGTACGGTGGGTGCTTTCGATTGTTCCTGCCTGTGCCGTTCCGCCACTTGCCGAAGAGCCTTGCGCTTTTCAGGTGTCATATCCATCATCATTTCATAGAAACCGTTGATGGGCGGATTGTCTTCCCAGTTAATGGAAGCATAGATGTCGTCTGGATCGCTTTGCTTATCCGCTTCCTCCACTTCCTTTTTCTCGTCCGTTTTCTTTTCAGCCGGAGAAACAGAGGTGGTATGCGGAGGTATATTCGTAACCTTCGGTGTAACCTGCACTTTCGGTTTGGACGCGGTACGCTTTGCGGCACTTTCCTTTTTCGCTGCCTTTTTCTTCTTGGAAGCTTCCTCCTTGCTGACTTCTTCGGTCATTCCCAAAAGGTCAAGCAGGGAGAGCTGCACACCGTCCGAATGCTTCATCGGGCGGTGTGGCTCTATCTCCGGCTTTTCGTCTGTGGGCTGTGGCGTTACTTCTTCCGGTTTTGCCACCGTTTCGGAGTTCGTTACATTTTCAATATGCGGCTGTATTTCGGGAGTGGAGACAATTTCACCTTCCGTGCTTTTACTTTGCGCAGGATGAAGACTGTGCCTGTCATACAGTTTCTTGTCAAACTTTAGCATTTCAATGCTTAAATGCTCCCGCAAGTCCTCCGCCATCTGTTCAATGTCGCCCCGGTGCATGATTTTATAGGCAGGTTTCCCGTAAGGGTCTGTACTTCTTATTAGGTCGGAATGGGGAATCATGCCGATGCTGCCGACATATCCGTTCTCGAAACTGCCGATCGGGGTCTTCCCTGTCTGTATGAACATTTCCTCATAATCATACAGTTCCCGTTTCTTTCCGCTGTTCTTTTGCAGGATGATCAGGTCGCTGCCCACTTCCGTGCCTGCGTTGTCCGTGAAAAGATTGTTCGGCAGGCGTGCGACACCCACCGGATTGGCATGTTTCATCATATACTCGCGTATGGGCGCGTTGGATGGAGCATCCAGCACCCCTTGCGAGGTGATGAACGCCACAATGCCGCCCTCGCGCACCGTGTCGAGGCTCTTCAGAAAGAAATAGTTGTGTATCGTCTTCGCGGCGGAACGCCTTGCAGGGTCGTGGCTGCCCGTAAACTCCGGGTCAAACACCGCCACATCACCGAACGGAATGTTGGAGATGACAAGGTCGAAGTAGCCGGTAAACGGCTTTTCTATCTTCTCGAATCCCTGCACCCGCACTTTCTGATCGGGATGCAGGTGTTTCAGAATCCGGCCCGTCATCAGGTCTTTTTCAAATGCCATTATATCGGCATCCGGCTTGTAGCCCAGCACCGCATCCACGAATGCGCCCATGCCTGCCGAGGGTTCAAGCACACGGTCGGGGCGTATGCCGTGCCCGTGCAGCACGTCGGCAATCGCATCGGTTATTTCCGGCGGAGTGTAGAAGGCGGTCAGTACGGACTGCTTCATCGCGTCCATGTACCGCTTGTATTCCATTTCGTCACGGCAGTTCTCGCGCACCAGTCTGTGCAGCTCCACCGTAGGGGCAAACAGTTCGAGGTCTGATTTCGCCCAATGGACGGCATCCGTCAGTTCCTTGGCGGGGTTCAGTATGCACTTCAGCCCTCCGAAGCCGCAGTAACGCTCCAGCAGCAGCCTTTCGCGTGCGGTGGGGGTACGCTGTTCCCTGTCAAGGATGAATGCCGTCCGTATCGCCTCGATGTTGTCCCGTAATCTCTGCTTGCGGTTAAACGCCATACTCTTCGATGTAAAGTACGACGGCTCCCGTCAGCTCCGTGCGCAGCAGGTCGTAGTCGGGCGACAGGGCGAAGTTGTCGTCCGAGAGGTCGTAAATGGAGAACACCGCATCCACGAGCGGAAGCAGTCCGGCAATGAAGCCATCCTGCTTATCCTCCGGCACATCATCGGCAAACTCGCTTTCCACGACTTCGCGGAGGATGGCATGCTTGGAGTAGTGAAGCCCGCGCAGCAGGATGTTCATTGCCAGTTCCTGTGCGCCCTCGGTGGGATAGCCGTCAAGCCGTGCCTGTTCATACGTTTCGGCGGCGCGGTCGGCACGCTCACGGATAAAGGCGGTATCGGTTGCCTGTTCAAACCGGTTGTTGCGGAGGTAGTCAAGCAGGTACAGACCGTAATAGGAAAAGTCGGTCTGACCCTCGTTTTTCTTCTTGTTGTTCATTACTTTGGATTTAGCGGATTGATAATTAACGGGATAATCGGTTGGAAAAAGGAAGAAAAAGGCACTCGGTATCCCTCCGAGTGCCACCACTAAATCCAAAGTATGAGTGTAATCCGGTATCGAAGAACAATCCATTACTCTGAACCAGTGGCAAAGTTAGCGCAAAAATCCGATTAAGCGAAACAAATGAAAATCATATTTACATTTGTGAGCGTGAGGATTTTATTCAAATCGAAGACAATACGAAATAAACCCGTTTATTTCTATTGCCCGGATGCAGCCTGACTTATCAAAAGTTACTATTATTTCTTCCGTCCTGAAAATTTCTTGGTCGTTTTCCTTTCTGGGAACACAAAAGTCGTATTGAACTCCCCGTCAAAGGCAACGATGGCATCAAAGCTTTTGCCCTGCTTGCTCTTGAAGCCTTTTAGCAGTTTCGTGTGCCCTTCGGTAAGCAGGTCTTTGATCTCGTCATCGGAAAGGGTGCGGTTCGCTTTCTGTCGGAAAACGGGCAGTCCGCACTCCGCATTGTCGCAACGGACGACCTTGCCGTAGAACTGCATCGTTCCCGTTCCGCACTTGGGACACTTGCAGCCGGAATCCTTGCGGGCGAAGAGCTTGTCGCATGAGAGCAGTTCCGAGGTAATCTCCCTCGTGTACGCCTCTATCTCCTTGCGGAAGGTATCGGCGGGCAGCTCCCCGCGCTCGATGCGTGCCAGTTCCTTTTCCCATTCGCCTGTCAGGGCGACATCGGCGATGCGCATCGTCTTCACTATCGAATAAAGAGCAAGCCCTTTTTCGGTAGGCACGAGCGATTTCTTGCAGCGTTCCATATAGCCGCGCTTGAAGAGTGTTTCGATAATCGCCGCACGGGTGGCGGGCGTGCCGATGCCGCAATCCTTCAATGCCTGACGGAGCGCGTCGTCCTCAATCTCCTTGCCTGCCGTTTCCATAGCCGAAAGCAAGGTCGCTTCGGTGTGCAACGGCTTGGGTTTGGTCTTTCCCTCCGTGATCGAGCAGCCTTTCAGTGTCAGCGTGTCGCCTTCCTGCCAGTTGGGGATGGAGATTTCCTCCTTGTCCTCCTCGCCATAGACCGCACGCCATCCGGCTTGCCTGATGACACTGCCTTTTACCGTGAACTCCGCTCCGGCACACTCCGCTGTAACAGTAGTGGTGTCCTTGACACATTTCTCCGAGAAAGCCTCTATCATGCGTCCGGCTATCATCTGATAGACGGTGTTGTCCTCTTTGGAGAGGAACAGCGGCTTCTCGCCCGTAACAAGCAGGGCATGGTGGTCGGTCACTTTGCCGTTGTCCACACTGCGGCGTGCCGGCTGCGCTTTCGCCTGCACCTTGCCTTTCCATTCGGGCATCGCACCGATGAAGGCAAGCAGTTTGGGTATTTCGGAGAACACATCTTCGGGAATGTACCGGCTTCCCGTTCTCGGATAGGTGATGAGTTTCTTCTCGTAGAGCTTCTGTGCGATTCCAAGCGTCTGCTCCGCCGTGAAGCCATGCTTGGCGTTGGCCTCTTTCTGGAGTGTGGTCAGGTCGAACAGGAGTGGAGTTTCTTCCGTCTTTTCCTTGCGCTCTACTTTTGTGACGGTGGCTGTGCCTTCTTCTCTTACTTTATTATATAGTGCCGTTGCCGGTTCTTTCTCTTTCCATTTCTCGGACGAGGAGAATTTCACTGTCCCGTCACTACTGCCGTCCACGGCAAAATGGAGCTGCCAGAAGGCTTCGGGCGTGAAACGGCAGTTTTCCCAATAACGTTCACACACCATTCCCAATGTGGGGGTCTGCACACGTCCGACGGAATATGTGCCGTATCCGGCGGCGATGGTGAGTGCCTGCGTGCCGTTGATGCCCACGAGCCAGTCGGATTCACTTCTCGCTTTGGCGGCAAGGAAAAGGTTATCATACTTGCTTCCGTTTTCGAGGTTACGCAGTCCTTCACGGATGGCCTTGTCGGTAAGCGAACTTATCCAGAGGCGGACGAACGGGGTGGAACATCCGATATAGTGGTAGAGGTATCGGAAGATAAGCTCTCCTTCGCGCCCGGCATCGGTCGCCACGACTATCTGCTCGCTTTCGTTGAAAAGGCGGGCGATGACCTTGATTTGCGCCGTCACGCCGCTGTCGGGCTTGTAGCCCTTCTCCGTCTTGGTCTGACGGGGGATGAGCGTGAAGGTTTCGGGGATGACGGGCAGGTTGTCACGGACGAATCCGCGCACACCGTAGCCGTCAGGCATGGCAAGCTGGACGAGGTGTCCGAACGCCCATGTCACGGCATAGCCGCCTCCCTCGAAATAACCTTCCTCTCTCTTTGTCGCGCCCACGATGCGGGCGATTTCACGTGCCACACTGGGCTTTTCTGCAATGATTGTCTTCATTTTTCTTGTTGTTTGATTGTTTTTTTCTTACTTCGGATTTTTTGGATTTAGTGGCGGGCTTGGGGATATTATATCTTCATGCCCTTGCCCGTCCTTTTTTGTTGATTTTCCTGCTGCCGTTGCTGGTTATTGTCTTTCGGGGCGGTCTGTCCTTTCTGCAACGGCTCATTCAGGTTCTTGGTCGCCTCGTTGGTCTTGCCCTCGTTGTTCACGGCCACCTGCGTGCGGCTCTCGTTGCTTGGGGCGACCTGCTGCGCGTTGTCGGGATTGGTGTCGTAGCGGTACGGGCGTCCCTTTTCCGGGTTGAACTTGATGTACATCGTAGCATGGAAGCCCTGCTTGTCGGTCACGTTCTCCAGCTTCACGGCTTTGCCCGCCACGTAGTCGGCTTTCTGCTGGTCGGTAAAACTGACATTGCTCCATTTGCTGATGGGGCGGATGCTGCCGTCCTCGTTGGTCCATGTGTTACGGCGTTGCTCCTTGTTCGTGCCGGCGGCATTTTCCGTACCTTGCGCCTGCGCTTGTGCTTGGGTGGGATTCTCCTTGGCTTCCTGCGTCTGTGCGGTACGTGGCGACCTGCCGGTGCCCGGCACGAACTCCACACCGCGCTGTTCCACGTTCACTTGCAGGGTGGTGACGAACTTCCTGCCGTCCTTGCGCTCGATGAGCTTGTCGCACACGGGCAGCCCGGCACGGAGCATGTCCTGCTCTTGCTTGGTAATTTCCGTGTTGCCGATGCGCTCCGGTATGCGCACCTTGCTTGCCGGCACATCCGTAATCTCGTTCGTCTTGCGGTCGATGCTGACAAATGAGGGGATAATCTCGCCCGTTTCCCTGTCCACGAGGTCCACGACCCTGCCGAGGTTGCCCGTCTCGCGGAGGTTCTTGCGGTCCTCGTCGGAGAACTTGTGTTCCTTGTACTCTTCCAGTTTCTGCTCCTTGCGGATGAAGTGCGGCACAAGGCTGACATTGCCCTCGCCGTCCTTTCTGAAGGAGAGGCGGGCGTCCAGCTCGAATGCCTCGCCGCCGAAATTGGGCGTGACCTTCACCAAGTCTGATTTACCGTAGTTGAGCATCTTCTGAAGGTCGCCGGACTTTTCAAGCTCGTCGCGTTTCACGCCCCAACGCTCTTCCAGCTCCTGCCAGTTGATTCTGTTCTCGTCGATGGGCTGGTAGCCCTGTCTGCCCTGCGTCTGCTGCGTGGCTTCCTGATTCTGTTCTTGTTTCTGTTCCATTTCTTCTTGATTTTTAGGCTCTTCCTGATTTTCTTTATTTCCCTGATCGGGTTGTTGTTCTTCTTGTTTTTGCTGTTGCTGTTCCTCCTGCACTTTCTGCTCGTAGCCGGAAGTGTCCACCTTGTGGGGTGCAAGCAGTTCACTGTAGGCTTCGGGGTTCTTCAGCAGCTCCTTCATCACTTCCAGCAGATTGTCGGCCTGCTCTGCCGCAACCCGGTAGAAACCGAAGCGGCTGGGTTCCTTGCACTGGCGGAAGAAGTTCCTGAAGAAGTTGTCCAGCACGTCTCCGTGCCGGTCGAATTGCAGGAAACTCTGCGCGTTCTCCGCCTTGGCGGGGGTGCGCTTGGGCGTGCCGTCCGCATTCAGTCCGGCTACCACGCTGATCTCGCCCGTCTTCTCGTCACGGACAATCAGCACGTCCTTTTCGTCTTTTTTCTTTGCCATCTGATTAAATTTTAATTGGTTATTTATTGAACATATTGCGGATGCGTGCCTTGTAGAACTCGATGTCGTTCTGCCGGAAGTCCTTCACATGTTTGGAAAGGAAATCCAACACGTCCGTTTCGCTGTAATAGGTTTTCTTGCCCAAGGTCTTGTAGGAGAGTGCGCCCTCACTGCGGTAGCGTTGCAGGGTGCGCTTGCTGATCTGGAGGAGCATGCACAGGTCCTGATTGTCGAAAAGGCGGATGCCTTCGGACAGGGACGGCGGTTGTTGCCCCTGCGCCTTCATAGCCAGCAGAAGCTCGTCCTGACGGTCGAGGCGTTCGAGGATTTTTTGCATCCATCCCTCGAAACTGTTGCGGGTAAGCAGTTCCATAGCTCATTTCCTCCTTCCTTTGTCGGTTTTCTTGCCGCCCGTCCGCAACGAATAGTTGTGCAGCAGGGCTTCCACTGTTTCTTCCTTGCTTCTGACCGTGTTTCCTTCCAGCAATCTTTGCACTTCGGAGAGGCGGTAACGGCAAGTGCCGCGTACTATCACATATTCTATGCGATGGCCGTCCCTCATCCGTTGCAGGGTACGGGTACTCACGTTCAGCAGTTCGGCGGCTTGTGCCGTATTGAGCAGGCGGTCTTTCGTTTCCGCCTCCTTCCGCCGTCGCTCTTCTTTCGCTTCGCGGACATATCCTGCTATCTCCGCTATCTGTTCCAGCATAGTCCGGTATGCGGAACTTTCAATCGTTATCACTTTCATATATGCGCTTGTTTTATTGTTTCTGCGGCAAAGTTCGGCAATGGAAAAGGGCGGCTTTAACAACTCACTACGTGACTCACGTAAGATTTTTATGAAAAAGGCTCCGCAACCCGGACAATCGGCGCAGCAAGCTGCCATTCAGACAAAACCGATGGGCGTTTCAGCCCGTGCCGTTACCTTTGCAGCAAATTCAAAAATCGTTTTGTATATGGAAATAGTATCTATCGAGAAAAAGACCTTCGAGGAAATGGTGGCACAAACGGATGCCTTCGTGGAGAAGGTCGCCGCCTTGCAGCGCAAGGGGGATGCCAAAAGGCTCGGCAAGTGGCTCACGGGCGAAGAGGTTTGTGGGCAGTTGAGAATCAGCCAACGCACGTTGCAGAAACTGCGTGACAGGGGCTTTATCGGTTATTCGCAAATCGGCTTCCGTTTTTACTACAAGCCGGAAGATGTGAAAAGGCTCATCCCGCTTATCGGTACGATTTGCCCCACTGACAGATAGCCTTGTCTGACTTAAAACGGATATGATTATGAACGAAGACAACAATGTTATCACGATGGATTGTGAATCAGTAGCCGTATTGCTGCAAAAGATGCGGAAGGAATCCAAATGGCTCTCCGATTTTTTGGAAAGTTACCGTCCGCCATTGGATGGGGAGCGATACCTGACGGACAAGGAAGTGGCGGAGCTGCTCCGCGGGAGCCGCCGCACCTTGCAGGAATACCGCAACAACAGGATATTGCCTTTTATCCTGCTGGCAGGAAAGGTGCTTTATCCGGAATCGGGACTGCGCGAAGTGTTGGAAGCAAATTATAGAAAACCGCTGAAAGTGTGAGATAAGGCGGCTGTATGCACAAAGAGGAAACGGACAACCCCAGTCGTGGAGCTGTCCGTTTCCTCTTTGTGTTGTCGGCATCATCAATGTCTTTGTGTGTTCAGCAATACCGGTTGGCCTTGTGGATGAGCATCACGTATGCCTGCTGCTTTTCTTTGGCAAGAGCCTTCTCCACCAGCCACCTTCGGAACATGTGCGTGCAGTAGGTGTTCAGCCGGAAGGCGATGGGGATGATGATTTCAAGGGCATACACATCGGCATACAAACCGTTTTCAAGCCGCATGTAGCGGCATACCTCGTAGTCGTTCAGCACGTCCGACTTGCGGACGGCTTTGATGGCGGCGTTCA
>ERZ780154.1563-NODE-1563-length-10928-cov-2.44946_pt1 | contig 10928 bp, 9 predicted proteins | sample MGYA00511568_ERZ780154 | MGnify/ENA primary metagenome ERZ780154 (study PRJEB29588, sample SAMEA2142525) | human gut metagenome | biome: human gut; feature: human-associated habitat; material: faeces | place: Denmark | collected 2008/2010 ...
AGCAGCTCGATCTTGGACTGGAGCTCTTCGATATCGGCTTTGAGCTTCGTCATAGCTTCCAGCGTATGACCCAGAGCCAGGGCTGCCTTGATGGATTCGTAAGCATCGGCGGTGAAAAGAACGCTGATGACGAAATCGCAGATGAGCAGGATAACCGGAGGAACCGCAAGCACAGTGCGGGCGATCGGATCATGGATGACATCGGTCATAAGGATCGTCAGAAATCCCCATGCGATCGAGGAACTCAGGCAGATATAGCCGTGCAGCTGGAACGGCTGGCTGCTGTAATCCCAGTAGCGGACCTTGAATAGGCGTTCCATGACGGCACCGGTGACATATTCAAGCGCCGTGGCGGCGATAAAACCGGAAATATAGACGAGGGGCAGGCTGTCCCGCACCGGCAGGGACACCCAGAGCATCATCACCGCGCCGGAACCGTAGAGCGGCAGCATCGGAAGCCGCAGAAATCCGCGGTTGACGAGCCGTTTCTGTTTCAGGGAAACATAAGTTGATTCGAAAATCCACCCTAAAAAGCAGTATACATAGAAAAAAGCTAGCCATTGGTACCAGGTATAGGTATACATAAAACCTCCTTTAGAAAATCAAGTCATTTTCTCATTGGTTGAAAAACGTATCTAAAATGAAGTTGTTTCTTATCTTACTATATAAATCTAGAAAAGTTCAAGGCATCTGGCTGAAAAAAGATAATTCCAAAATCTCCGCTTGCCACAAAAGCACGCTTCGTGTACAATAAATCGAAGTCGGCTTTGCCACAGACAGCAGGCAGACGTACAGAAAGCAAATCTTATATGAAGTGGAGTTGTTTTCCAGGATAAAATTTGCAGAAAAACAAAGAACAATTCAACAAATACAAACAATTTACAATAAAAAGAAAAATAGGAGAGGTACACACGTGAGTATACTGAATGTAGAACATTTAAGCCACGGTTTTGGTGACCGGGCGATTTTTCAGGATGTTTCGTTCCGCCTGTTAAAGGGTGAGCACATCGGTCTGATCGGTGCGAACGGCGAGGGTAAATCGACGTTTATGAATATTATTACCGGGCATATGCAGCCGGACGAGGGAAAAGTAGAGTGGTCAAAGCGGGTGCGCGTCGGCTATCTGGATCAGCACACGGTGCTGGAAAAAGGCATGACGATCCGCGAGGTTTTGAAGAGCGCATTTTCCTTCCTGTTTGAGCTGGAAGTGCAGATGAATGAAATCTGCGACCATCTGGGCGAGGCATCGGAGAATGAGATGAACGTGATGATGGAAGAGCTGGGAACGATCCAGGATCTTCTGATGAACCACGATTTTTATTCCATCGATGCGAAGGTGGAGGAAGTCGGACGTGCGCTGGGGCTGACCGACATCGGGCTGGACCGCGATGTAACGGATTTGAGCGGCGGACAGAGAACGAAGGTACTGCTCGGGAAATTGCTTCTGGAAAAGCCAGATATCTTGTTGCTGGACGAGCCGACGAACTATCTGGATGTGCAGCACATCGAGTGGCTGAAACGGTATTTGCAGGAATATGAAAATGCGTTCATCCTGATTTCACACGATGTTCCGTTCTTAAATAGCGTAGTAAATATCATTTATCATATGGAAAATCAGCGGCTTGACCGCTATGTGGGCGATTACGACAAGTTTCTCGAGGTGCACGAGGCGAAGAAAGCGCAGCTCGAGGCAGCGTATAAGCGTCAGCAGCAGGAGATCGCGCAGCTGCAGGATTTTGTGGCACGTAATAAAGCGCGTGTTTCCACGCGAAATATGGCGATGTCCCGCCAGAAAAAGCTGGATAAAATGGATGTGATCGAACTGGCGAAGGAAAAACCGAAGCCAGAGTTCAACTTCCTGGAGGCGAGAGCCTCCGGAAAATGTATTTTTGAGACGGAGGATCTGGTGATCGGTTACGACGAGCCACTGTCCCGTCCGCTGAACCTCTATATGGAGCGCGGCGAGAAGATTGCGATGGTCGGTGCCAACGGAATTGGAAAGACGACGCTTTTAAAGAGTATTTTAGGTTTGATTCCAGCAGTGTCCGGCAAGGTGACGCTGGGCGATTATCTCTCCATCGGCTATTTCGAACAGGAGATGGCGCCGGGCAATACGACGACCTGCATCGATGAGATCTGGAAAGAATTTCCGTCCTACACCCAGTACCAGGTGCGTTCCGCACTGGCAAAATGCGGTCTGACGACCCAGCACATCGAGAGCCAGGTGCGCGTGCTCAGCGGTGGCGAGCAGGCAAAAGTGCGCCTGTGTAAGCTGATCAACCGCGAGACGAACCTTCTGCTTCTCGACGAGCCGACGAACCATCTGGACGTTGAGGCGAAGGAGGAGTTAAAGCGTGCGCTGGCGGCGTACAAAGGAAATATCCTTCTGATCTGCCATGAACCGGATTTCTATGAGGGATTCGCAACGAAGGTCTGGGACTGCAGTGAGTGGAGTCTGAAAATATAAGAAAAAAATGTTTTTGAGCGTACCCCAACATTCAGTATAGAGCCCTTTTTTTAGGTGTCTGGCACTGACAAAAAACAGGAACGCCATCGGCTGAGAGTCCGACGGCGTTCCTGTTTTTCTTAAATTGGGAATGGTAGGTATATATAAAAAAGAAATTGGCTTAGGGGGGCCGGACGATTTGTATCGTCCGGTATGAGTATGAAAAAGCTTTTTTATTTCAAGTAACACTTGAAACAAAGGCCTGTTACCCTTTCGGATAACATACTTGTATTATAGGAGAAACTTGTGACTAAAATATGTCCCTTTCATAAAAAAAATATAAAGTCCATAAAAAAATAAAAACCTCTTTCAAAAGAATCGAAAGTTGTATATAATAGTAAGTGGTATAGTCCGCTCTAAAACAATGCGCGGGCTGGATGGCAGCGAAAAAAGCTGAAATAAAGAAGATAAAATACAATGAAACTCATAGATTTATGTACTCAAGAGTGCATATTCAGAGCAGGAGGAAAACAACTATGTTGATGTCCAATGATATTGGTATCGATCTGGGTACAGCCAGCATCCTTGTATATATCAAGGGAAAAGGTGTCGTACTGAAAGAGCCGTCCGTAGTGGCGATCGATCGGGATACGAATAAGATCATGGCGATCGGCGAGGAAGCCCGCCTGATGATCGGCAGAACCCCTGGCAATATCGTAGCGGTCCGTCCGTTGCGCCAGGGGGTTATTTCAGATTATACAGTGACAGAGAAGATGATGAAATATTTCATCAACAAGGCAGTCGGCAAGAAGACACTCCGCAAGCCGCGTATCAGCGTCTGCATCCCGAGCGGTGCGACCGAGGTAGAGCGCAAGGCGGTTGAGGATGCGACTTATCAGGCTGGCGCACGAGAGGTTTCGATCATCGAGGAGCCGGTAGCAGCTGCGATCGGCGCTGGTATTGATATTTCCAAGGCGTGCGGCAACATGATCGTAGATATTGGTGGTGGTACGGCAGATATCGCCGTTATTTCCCTGGGCGGTACCGTAGTCAGCACTTCTATTAAAGTGGCTGGTGATGACTTCGACGAGGCACTGGTTCGTTACATGAGAAAGAAACACAATCTTTTGATCGGTGAGAGAACCGCTGAGGAGATCAAGATAAATATCGGTGCGGCATACCGCCGTCCGGAGGTAATTACGATGGAAGTGCGCGGACGAAATCTGGTTACCGGACTTCCGAAGACGATCGTTGTCACATCCGACGAGACGCTGGAAGCGCTTCACAACGTACTCGAGCGGACGCCGCCGGAATTGGCAGCCGACATTTTTGACCGTGGTATCGTACTGACAGGCGGCGGCGCACTGTTAAGCGGTCTGGATGCCCTGATCGAGGAGAAAACTGGCATTTCCACGATGATCGCAGAGGATCCGCTGACCGCAGTTGCGATCGGAACTGGTAAGTTTATCGAGTTCGCACACGGTGAGAAGAAAAACTACGATTAAAGAGAACCGCCGGAAGACGGATAGCATAAAAATATGGCAGCAGTTAAAGGATATATTGAAAAAATAAAATACCGCAATGAGGACAATGGCTATACGGTTCTCTCTATCAGCGGCTTGGACGACGGGGAGGAATATGTGCTGGTTGGCACTTTTTCCTACATCGCAGAGGGCGAGATGATCGAGGCGAGCGGGCGTATGACCGAGCATCCGATTTACGGGGAACAGATGGCGGTGGAAAGCTATGAGCTGAAAGCGCCTGAGGATACTGTTTCCATGGAACGATATTTAGGCTCCGGCGCCATCAAAGGCGTCGGGGCTGCTTTAGCTTCCAGGATTGTTAAAAAATTTAAGGCGGACACATTCCGCATCATGGAAGAAGAGCCGGAACGCCTCGCGGAGGTCAAGGGAATCAGTGAAAAAATGGCGATGTCCATCGGTGAACAGGTCGAGGAAAAGCGCGATATGCGCCAGGCGATGATGTTTCTGCAAAATTATGGCATTTCCATCAATCTGGCGGTTAAAATCTACCAGGAATACGGTCCGGCAATGTACACGATTCTCCAGAACAATCCGTATAAGCTGGCGGACGATATTCCGGGCGTCGGTTTTAAGATGGCAGACGAGATCGCGGCGAAGATAGGAATCGTGGCAGATTCGGATTTCCGCATCAAGAGCGGCATCCTGTATACACTCTATCAGGCGACGGCGAACGGGCACACATACCTGCCGGAGGACGAGCTGGCGGATCGGGCGGCAAAGCTTCTACAGGTTGAGATTTCCGAGATTGACAAGCATCTGATGGATATGCAGATGGATAAACGGTTGGTGATCCGGGAGAGGAAAAAGCAGAAAACAGCAGAAATGGATGTTTTCGTTCAGGCGGAATCGGCAGTGTCGGGGCAGATGCAGCCGCAGCCAGATGTTTTGGGTGAACCGAATGCATCAAATGTATCAAATATAGCAAACGCCCCGGAACGCGCCGTTTATGCATCACACTACTATTATACCGAGCTAAACACCGCCCGCATGCTGCACGACTTAAACATCACTGGTTCCGAATCGGAAGAACAGATTCGGAAAAGTCTGGCAGTCATCCAGAAAGAGGAACAGATCGAGCTGGATGAACAGCAGATCCGCGCGGTGATTGAGGCGGTCAACTGCGGACTTTTGGTAATCACGGGCGGTCCGGGTACCGGAAAAACGACGACGATCAACACGATCATCCGGTATTTTGAAAAGGGCGACATGGATATCCTGCTGGCAGCCCCGACCGGACGCGCAGCAAAAAGGATGACCGAGGCGACAGGCTATGAGGCGAAGACGATTCACCGCCTGTTAGAGCTGACGGGAATGCCAGAGGAGGATGAGAAGAGCCGGACGACTTCGATGCATTTTGAGCGGAACGAGGACAATCCGTTGGAAGCTGATGTCATCATTATCGATGAAATGTCGATGGTGGATATCAATCTGATGCATTCGCTGCTCCGGGCGGTCAATGTCGGCACACGTCTGATTCTGGTAGGTGATGTGGATCAGCTTCCGAGCGTCGGACCGGGCAATGTCCTGCGTGATATCATCGAGTCAGAGTGTTTCCATGTGGTAAAGCTAACCCGGATTTTCCGGCAGGCGGCGCAGAGCGATATTATCGTCAACGCCCACCGCATCAATGCCGGAGAGCGCATTCCGATCGGAAAGTCAAGCAGGGATTTCCTCTTTATAAAGCGTGATGATCCGAATGCGATCATCAATGCAATGATCACGCTGGTACGTGAAAAACTGCCGAATTACGTCCATGCCGATTTGTTTGAGGTACAGGTCATGACGCCGATGCGGAAGGGAGTGCTGGGATCGATACGGTTAAATTCCATTTTGCAGGAATTTTTAAATCCGCCATCGGCAGAAAAGGCGGAAAAAGAGTATGGCGAGACGACGTTTCGTGTGGGCGACAAGGTCATGCAGATCAAGAACAATTACCAGATTGAGTGGACTTCCTACAACCGCAGCGGCATCCCGGTAGACAAGGGAGCCGGCGTGTTCAACGGGGATCTTGGGCGCATCCGCGAGATCAATACCTTTGCGGAGCTGGTAACCGTGGAGTATGATGAGGGAAAACGTGTCGAGTACAGCTTCAAGCAGCTGGAGGAGCTGGAATTGGCATATGCGATCACGATCCACAAGTCGCAGGGAAGCGAGTATCCGGCGGTTGTGATTCCGGTCTGGAGCGGACCGCAGATGCTGATGACGCGGAATCTGATTTACACGGCGGTTACAAGGGCAAGAGCCTGTGTCTGCCTGGTCGGTGTCCCGTATGTGTTTCAGCAGATGGTGGACAATGCGATGGAACAGAAGCGCTATTCGGGACTGCGCGACCGCATTGAAGAAATTATGGAGACATTGTGATAAAAAATATAAAATGGAATCAATTCCCCCGCGCCGCTCTGGATGCGCTATATCCAAGGCGCTGCCCGGTCTGCGGGGAGATCGTGACGCCGAAGGGCAGGCTTATCTGTCCTTCGTGTCTTTTGAGGCTTTCGCCTGTCAAATCGCCGGTTTGTCAGAAATGTGGAAAAGAAGTTTGGAGTGAAGAAATCGAATATTGTCCAGACTGTGTGAAACACCGCCGGTCATTTGCACGTGGGATGGCACTCTTTAACTATACGGAGGAAGCTGCGCGTTCGATGGCAGCGGTTAAATATAAAAATAAGAGGGAATATCTCGATTTTTATGCCGAAGCTGCAGCGGAAAAGCTGAGGCAGTATGAAAATCGGGAGGAGTGGCAGTTTGACGGCCTGGTTCCCGTTCCGGTCCACCCGGCGCGGAAACGGAAACGCGGTTTCAATCAGGCGGAGGTTCTGGCAAAGCGGATGGGCGAGCGGCTGGAAATGCCGGTGTGCCCGGAATTTTTATATCGGATACGAAATACAGAACCCCTGAAAGAGCTGAATCCAGATGAACGGCTCCGGAATTTACAGCAGGCGTTTCAGGCAGATGCGGAGGCAATCCGGGCAAGTGGTGTGCAAAACGTGCTTCTCGTGGATGATATTTATACGACCGGAAGCACGGCGGAAGCGTGTACCCGGGCGCTTCTGTCTGCGGGGATCGAAAAAGTCTGTTTTTTTGCCGTTTGTATTGGACAAGGACGCTAAAGTGGGATATGATAGAGAAGATAGGCAGAGGGAAGCCTTATAAGTGGAAATACTCCGGCATTTCTGGATGAAAAGAATAGTAGAAAGCATTTGAATCTAAAAGTTTGCGGGAGAGGCAAAAAAAGGTTCAGGAGACGGAAGAAATGCGGGGGAGATTTCAAGTAAGAAAGAAAAGGAGTAAAAAGAATGCAGGAATTTGAATATCGCCTGGAAAAGGAAGATTATAAAAACTGGATTCACTGGAACGTGCTTAAGCATGAGTCCAAGAAAATGAAGATGGTGTCGGCACTCTTATATGTCGCATTTTTAGCTCTCTTTCTGGGAAAAAATGTGATGCAGGCAAAGGGCAATCTGGTTCTTCTTGTACCGTCCATCGTGATAGCGGTGCTGGTCGGCATCGGCATGTTTTACATGATTTCAAACCAGAACCAGGAGCGGATGATCTGGAAACGGAGCGGACTTAAAAATTTGGAAAAGACGGGCAATTTCCCAGTCGTACATCTGACGCTGGATGAGAAGACACTGACCATGACGGTTGCGGCACAGGAGATGACCAAGACTTACAGCTACAGCGACATTGAGCAGATGGTTGAGATTGAGCGGATGTATCTGCTTGAGACGAACGAGAAAACCTGGCAGTTTATCGCCAAGTCGGCATTTTCCAGCGAGGAAGAGCAAAAGCAGTTTGAGACATTCATGAATGAAAAGCTTGCGGATGCCAAGGAAAACCCGGAAGAATATCCATCCGTGACAAAAAATCCGGAAAATGCGGAGAATCAGGAGGGCGGCGCCCTGCATCAGAACGCCGCGCTTGAGGATGATGTTGTGGAAGCTGATGAGCCGGAGATCACCCGCGTGGATACAAGCCATATGGGTAAGATTGGAAAAATGGCGCATTTTATCGGAAGCCAGGCGGCAGATGAGGAAGAAACCGATGAGCCTGAAAAGGCGGAGCCGGATACCACAGACAGCCATGAAAATGTGGAAGAAAAGACAGACGCTGTAAACGGGGAGAAAGTGGATGAATAAACCTTTCTGATTGTTTTATAGCATCATTGTAAGTCCTGATAATGTGAAATACGAGGCGCGGGTAGAATCTGGTTCCAGCCTGCACTGAGTGAAAACGATATCTATAATATAAAAGAGGCGGCGAATGTCGGCAAGTTATTGCTTGACGCGCCGCTTCTTTTATGATATAGTAGACGGGCGAATGGAAGAACATAGGTCTTTTTTTTATGCTCAAAAACCAGATTTCCGGTTGGAGAGTGGAAAGATCGCATACTAAGAAAAATGGAGGTGGAAGTTGTGCGTACAAGAATTACACTGGCATGCACAGAATGCAAGCAGCGCAATTACAACATGACCAAGGATAAGAAAACTCATCCGGACAGAATGGAAACCAAAAAGTACTGCAGATTCTGTAAGACACACACGTTACACAAAGAGACGAAGTAAGAGTAACTGGTTGGTTCTGCGCGATCGGGCATCTGCCTGAGCGCTTTGGAGGACAAAAATGGGTGATACAGAAAATACCAAAAAAGCTCCTAAAAAGAGTTTCTGGAAAGGTCTAAAAGCTGAGTACAAAAGGATCATCTGGCCTGACAAAGAGACAGTTACGAAGCAGACTGGAGCGGTCATCGCCGTTTCCGTTGCGCTGGGACTTATCATTGCGGCTCTTGACACGGCAATCGTGTTTGGACTGCACTTCGTTATGTAAAGGCAAAGGTGAGAAATATGGCAGAAGCAAATTGGTATGTAGTGCATACTTATTCCGGCTATGAAAACAAAGTAAAGGTTGACATCGAAAAGACGATCGAGAACCGGAACCTTCAGGATCAGATCTTAGAGGTTTCCGTGCCGATGCAGGAAGTTATCGAAGTCAAGAATGGAGCCAATAAACAGGTTGCCAAGAAGATGTTTCCCGGATACGTACTGATCAACATGGTTATGAATGATGATACCTGGTACGTAGTACGCAACACCCGCGGAGTGACCGGGTTTGTTGGTCCGGGCTCCAAACCGGTTCCTTTGACGGAAGAGGAGATGGCCGGTCTCGGATTTAAGGAAACCGGCGTTGTTGTTGACTTTGAGGTCGGCGACACGGTTGTTGTAACGACAGGGGCATGGAAAGATACCGTTGGTGTTATCGAGTCCATCAACGAGGAAAGACAGACCCTGACGATTCGTGTAGAACTGTTTGGCCGTGAGACACCGGTTGAACTGAACTTCACAGAGATCAAGAAGATGATGTAAAGAGGTTCATTTATGAGCCTGTGGGAGGGAAATCCCCGCAATTACCACAATTTATAGGAGGTGCCAACAATGGCAAAGAAAGTTACAGGATATATTAAATTACAGATTCCTGCTGGAAAGGCTACACCAGCTCCGCCAGTAGGTCCGGCTCTTGGACAGCACGGTGTAAACATCGTACAGTTCACGAAAGAGTTCAACGCTAAGACAGCAGACCAGGGCGATATGATCATCCCGGTTGTTATTACTGTATATGCTGACAGAAGCTTCAGCTTCATCACAAAGACTCCGCCGGCTGCCGTTTTGTTAAAGAAAGCTTGCAAGATTAAATCCGGTTCCGCTACACCGAACAAGACTAAGGTAGCTAGCATCTCGAAAGAGGATCTGCAGAAGATCGCAGAATTAAAGATGCCTGACTTAAATGCAGCAAGCCTTGAAGCTGCTATGAGCATGATTGCTGGTACAGCAAGAAGTATGGGTATCACAGTTGCCGAGTAATTTTCGGGATGTTTATCAGTAACGTGGGAGGGAATTCCCCGACAATACCACTAGGAGGTTTTTTATAATGAAAAGAGGAAAAAGATACGTAGAGGCTGCTAAATTAGTAGATCGCGCAAGCCTTTATGAAGCTGCAGATGCCATCTCCATCGTGAAGAAGGCTGCAGGTGCTAAATTCGATGAAACCGTAGAACTTCATATCAGAACTGGTTGTGACGGCCGTCATGCTGATCAGCAGATCCGTGGTGCAGTTGTACTGCCGCACGGAACTGGTAAGACCGTTCGTATCCTTGTATTTGCTAAGGGACCGAAGGCAGAAGAGGCTCAGGCTGCAGGCGCAGATTTCGTAGGCGCTGAGGAGCTGATCCCGAAAATCCAGAACGAGGGATGGTTAGACTTCGACGTAGTAGTAGCTACTCCGGACATGATGGGCGTTGTAGGACGTCTTGGTCGTGTACTTGGACCGAAGGGCTTAATGCCGAACCCGAAGGCTGGTACTGTTACTATGGATGTAACCAAAGCTATCAATGATATCAAAGCCGGTAAGATCGAGTACAGACTTGATAAGACTAACATTATCCACGTGCCAGTAGGTAAAGCTTCCTTCACAGAGGAGCAGTTAGCGGACAACTTCCAGACGCTTATTGACGCTATCCTGAAGGCAAAACCAGCTACCTTAAAGGGCGCTTACTTAAAGAGCGTAACCATGACTTCTACCATGGGCCCGGGCGTTAAGCTGAACGTAGGTAAGCTGATTGGCTAATCAGAAGACGTTATAGAATCAAGAGGATGAGGGACTTTTGGGTCTTTCGTCCTCTTTTTTTCGATTGTCGAAAAAATATAAATAAAGTCAAAAAAACAGTTGACTTTATACTTTAGTAGTGATAAAATATATTCTGTTGCCGCTGAGAAAGCGGAAACAAAAATTAAAGAGTCAAGACGCACAGGTGATTGTGAAAACTTTCAAAAAGAAAGTGGAAAAGTCCTTGACAAAAATGAATATCCATTATATAATGGTTAAGCACATTTTTGGAGAGATATCGAAGCGGTCATAACGAGGCGGTCTTGAAAACCGTTTGTCCG
>ERZ780154.1568-NODE-1568-length-10918-cov-1.57581_pt1 | contig 10918 bp, 12 predicted proteins | sample MGYA00511568_ERZ780154 | MGnify/ENA primary metagenome ERZ780154 (study PRJEB29588, sample SAMEA2142525) | human gut metagenome | biome: human gut; feature: human-associated habitat; material: faeces | place: Denmark | collected 2008/2010 ...
CCATGAATTGAAAGCACTCAATGCACGGAACGGTTTCGAGGAAACCACAGCCTTCGAAGACAACACTTTGCCTGCCGGATGATCCAGATCGATTGTCTGCGCCACCCCTTCCTGCATATAGGTCGGGCCCACAATCAACCGGTTGCCCTGTTTGATAAATCCGTTTATACCATAAATTCCGGTTTGGGATAAATCCGCCAAACGAATTGCCTCCACCTGTTCGCTCTTTACTGCATTCAGGCTTTCGTCATTCAGATAACGATCGGAGCACCCGAGTACGATGCCGCCGAACAGCACATATAATATTCCTTTCATGATTTAATCGATTATCGCAACTTTATCTCTTTCAATTCTGTTTATGAAACAAAAACCTATCGCCGGGACACAGGGATAATACGGGTTTTCAGACTCAGAAGAGGTCAAAGCCTCTACATTTTCTTTCATTAACACGCTCCAGTTTGTGGTTTGACAAACACTCAGGTTTATACTGGTGACCACGCCCGCCACCAACAATACAAGTCCGACAATTTTCAAATATTTTTTCTTCATAATACACCTTATTTTTTTTGCAAAGATGAATATATTTACTAAAAAAATTAAATATCAGGGTTGCTTCAGGGTTGCGAATTTTATAATTTTGCAGACACAAAAAAGAATATGGACAAACGTTTAAGATTTATCATACTCCTGACGATTTGCATCATTCTGGGCAATCAATTCGTTCACTTGTATCAACTATACAAGATCGAACAAATTCAATACATCCATCGGCAAAACGAACTGATCAACGGGGCTCTCTACGAATTCGGCATGAAACACACGGATGTTGAGAGTGTTTTCAGCTTCAACGCCTCTACGAATAAATTAATCTATGTAATAAACCATAAGAAAAAAAGTTTCCAATTAAATACAAAAGACGATATCCGGCAAATTTCTCAACAAAGTCGTTATGATATCCGGAATCCCCGATCATGGACGTTAAAAAACTTCTACACCTATTTACAGGCGAAACAAGATTCCACACAAATAAAGACGCTCTCTCTGCAAGACAGTACCGGACAAATTACAGCTTCCTACCCGGCTCATCTTGAAACATTGCCTTTGTTTCCGGAATATCGGGAACCTCTCGGTTTTATCTCCGGTGATACCTTATACGCCACATATCGCTTTCCCCTCCTTGTATTTATTCGATCGGTTATTGGGCAAATTATTATCACCATCATTATTTCCGCCCTGCTTACTATTTGTACCATTAATCTCTGGCAGACCATCCGTAATGAAAAAAAGAGGGGAGAATACCGGGAATTATTCATCCATAATCTCGTACACGACTTGAAACGTCCTGTCACCAATCAGATTAAAACCTGTTACCTGCTCCGGGAGGTACTTCCCGAAGAATCGATCCCTTTGCTCGAACAAAGCCAGCAACAACTCAACGAGATGTTGCAAACGATCAACCGGATGTTGCTCCAATCTACGGATGCCCACGGATTACGACTAAATATCCGGGAAATCGATCTCCGCGAAATGCTGGAAGCATCGGCACAACCCGATCGTTGGAACAGGCAAACAGACAAACAAGTCGATATTCAAGTCGACTTCCGGCCGGAAAACCCGGTCATTACGGGAGACGATCATTTTTTGTTCGCCGTTTTCCAGAATTTTATCGACAATGCTTTCAAATACTCCGGTAAGCAGGTGAAGATACAAATCACCTGTACCGAACCGGATACCCGGCATCTGCAAGTCAGGATAAAAGACAACGGATTCGGTATTTCTTCCCAAAATCTGAAACACGTATTCGAACGTTACCACCGGGGAGATCAGCAAGACAACCGGAAAATCAAAGGCCACGGTCAGGGATTGTATTACGCCCGGACCGTCATTCTCGCACACGGAGGAGAAATCGGCATCGAAAGTGAAGAAGGCAAAGGGACGGCCGTCATAGTCACTTTACCCCGGAAAGCCCATATCAAAAAGAAATATAAATAATAACGGACATGGATGAGGCGAAAATCAGCATTCTTTATGCCGAAGACGATGAATTCGGAGCGAAATTGACAAAAACAATTCTCGAAAAAGAGAATTTTGAAGTCGAAATTGTATCGGATGGTTCAGAAGCCTGGAAGGCTTATAAGGAGCGGAAACCGGATATCCTCCTGCTCGACCTGGATATGCCGGGGAAAGACGGTCTGGAAATAACCCGGCTGGTCAGGGAACACGATCAGCAAACACCCATCCTCGTATACACCACTCACGGAGAACCTGCTAAAGAAGTAGCCGTACTGGATGCCGGAGCCGACGAATTTATCAATAAAGAAAGGCCTCCCGAAGTTTTGATAGCATATATGAAACGAGTCCGGGAAAAAATAAAAAAATGCATGAATATTCCCCATTTGTACCGACTCTCAGACCATACCACTTATAATAGTATAACCCGGGAACTGATCATAGACGGAATAACCACACAATTGAAGACGATCGACGGACGCTTTCTGCAATTGTTATGCGCGAAGAATCACGAAGTAAGCAGCAAGTCTTATCTTATCCACGGGATATGGGGTAAGGCGGACATAAACAAAGAACCGGAGCTGAAAAAATATGCCAGCCGGGTACGGGCAAATCTGAAAACCGATCCTAGCCTGAAAATAGAATTCAGGGACGACGGTTACATACTCATGTCTGTCAGCGGCCACATGCAGCAGTAATTGCCTCTACGATACCCTCGTAATCATCGGGATGAAACCAGCGGATATCATCATCGCGCCGGAACCAGGACAATTGTTTGCGGGCATAACGCCGGGAATTGCGTTTGATCAAGCGGACGGCTTCGGCATAATCGGTCTTTCCCTCGAAGTAATCGAACAGTTCTTTATAACCTACGGTATTCAAGGCATTCAAATGACGCAAAGGCCACAACTGCCGGGCTTCATCTTCCAATCCTTCCTCCAGCATCAGGTCTACCCGTTGGTCTATCCGTCCATACAATTCTTCCCGTTCCCGGTTCAATCCGATACGAATAATACGGAATCCCCTGTCTTTAGGCGTATTCGTCCGCAAAGAGGAATAGGGTACCCCAGCCATCCGGCAAACTTCTACGGCATGAAGTACCCGCTTGCCATTATTCAGGTCTACCTGCTCATAAAATACCGGATCTAATTCCTTTAGCATCAAACGGATAGCCTCTATACCCTCCCGCTCGTATATTTCTGTCAGTTCAGCCCGTAACTCAGGAGCTATGGTAGGAATATCGTCAATGCCTTTACATACTGCATCAATATAAAGCATGGAACCTCCCGTCATAAGCACGACTTTCTGACTTTCAAATAGTTCCCGGATCTTTGCCAGAGCATCCACCTCAAACTGCCAGGAATTGTAATAATCCCGAACCGATAAAGTCTGGATAAAATAATGCGGGACTGTTGCTAATTGCTCATCTGAAGGCACTGCTGTACCTATTCGCATTTCTTTGTATATCTGACGGGAATCACAGGATAGAATGGACGTATGAAAATGCCGTGCCAATCGGATACTTAAATCAGTCTTCCCCACTCCTGTCGGTCCTAGCAAAACAATCAAAGTCTTCATGATACAGTAAAAATTATTTCTCTTTGGAATAAATTCCCCGATAACGCTTTGTAAAAAAAATAAATTGACCGGAAACCTGTTATCAGATTCCGGCCAATCCAAAACCATTAGTCCAAAAACTGTAGATCCTTACAGCTTATCTATGTAATCATCCAGGCTCTCATAACGGTCATCGTACCCCCCTTCTCCGTCTTCTCCGTAATCATCCCCATATTCCTCATCATCTCCAAAACGATAATCCTCATCTTCATCATCCCCTCCTTTCCTACTCCGACGTTTTCCTCCTCCGAATTCCTCCATAAAACTGTCATCATACTCATCCTCATCTTTGTCAAATTCCCAGTCTTCATTGACATCGTATTCAGTCTGTTGGGGAAGGTCACCTTCACAATATACACAAAGCGGTAATACATCGGCTGAATCACCAATATATTCCCCGGCATATTCTATTTTCAGATACTTATTTGCAAAAAAATCATAAACATATTCCAATTCGATACAACTGGCATTCACCACTTCCCGGATAGTCGTCACGTCCATGACTAAAGTAGCATTTTCATCATCATCTTCAGCCGACATTTCCATCAGAGCAATTTCTCTTCCCCGGTTTCCCATTTTATCCAATGTAAAGAAAGAAGCCATCTGGGAACTGTCAAATCCCAATGTTTCTACAATTTTATCGTGGAACTGCTGAAAGGTCTGTTCCCCATTGATAGCAATCTCACACCTAAAGTCATTACTGTCTGGTTTACTGATTTCAAATCTGTAGTCCATAATATTTCATTTTTACAATCCGCAAGATAAAGCACCCAAACCTATAGCCATTACCCCCATTAAAATTAAAATCCAGAATACAAATATAAATGAAGCAATACAAATGGCAATAATTCCGCAAATACGCCCCGAATTCACATTTTTATACGAACTTTCCGTATATACGTCCGGAGAGGCCAGGTAATTTTTTCTCTGACCGTTTGCCATCACCACTGTAATGATTCCCAGAATCAAACCAATAATACCATAACACCAGCAAAAAACAAGGGATAATATCCCTAAAACCAGTATGGTCGTTGCATTCGGCAAATCCTGCTTCGGATTATTCATGATTTCCATAGTTTTACACCTTAATAAGTTTTAACAATTAGTTTGAACAAATATGAAATTAATATCGTTAGTAAACAAACAAAACCCATATTTTTTAATAGTCTGTCCGATATTTTTTTCATACCAGTCCTCCGGACTATTATTAATACAATAAACACTCCCAATGGAAGTAAACCGGGCCATAAACAAAATGCTTCTCTCACTTCTCCGCGTAGCAACAACAACAAGGCCCGCTGAAATCCACAACCAGGACATATAACCCCGAATATTTCCCTGAACAAACAAGGCAATTGATGTGTTTCCAACCATTCGAGCATAACATACGCTGAAAAAAGAACTATGTTTCGTTGAAAATCAAGAATAGCAAACCATCCAGACATCTTTCAGCACAGACCATTATTTCCTGTTTTTTACTTCCAGTATGTCCATCGCCTCCTTCACTAAATTCAGGTTAGCCTGTGTCCCCATATGTCCGATCCGGAATACTTCGCCGGCAAGGCAACCGTAATTTCCTCCAACCACCAGTCCTTCTTCGCGCAAACGCTTATCCAGCTCTTTCCAGGAAATCCATGAAGGCACATATACCGCAGTCACCGTAGAAGAAGGCACGGCATCAGGAGCAGGATATAACTTCAATCCCATGGCCGTAATTCTTTTGCGGCAATATTCAGCCACTTGTTGATGCCGGACAATGCCATTCATACTGTATCCAAAATAGTGAATGAAAAGGGTATAGCCAACCCTTCTTCCAGCAATAATTCGCATGCCCGGTACAGCTGGGCCATTCCCTGCCAATAGGGAGTATAGGGAAAATAAGCACTTTTTACAGCCGTACGGAACGGCAACAAAGCATCATAACCGACATACCCAACCTCCTCAGCAATTTCCCAGGCCTGCTCGCTCACTGACAAAAAAGCCATAGAAGCCGGAGCAGACAAACATTTCTGGGAAGCTCCCAGGCATAAATCCACTTTCCACTCATCCGTCTTCACAACACTCCCGCCAATCCCCGAAACTGCATCAACATACAACAAAGGCACTCCATATTTTTCCTTCAATTCTCCGATCTGAGCTACAGGATTCATGGTTCCGCTGGGAGTCTCATTTTGAACCATAGTGATCATTTTCGGCTGAAACTCACGGATAGCCTTTTCAATCAGCTCAAAATCAGTAAATGTTTCATCAAAACCAAAACCAAGTGTCTTCACCTCACATCCCAAAGATTCAGCCATTCCCCCTATGCCATATCCGAAGAGGCCTGTTGACAAAGCCAACACTTTATCCCCGGGCAAAAGGCAACTTTTCAGGGCACTCCACAAAGCCAGCATCCCCTCACCCGTCTGGATCACCACATTATTCTTCGTCCGCATGATTTTACGTAAGGCTTTTTCCGTCGCTTTATACAACTCTATATAATCTTTTTCCAGATCGGCAGAACCAAAATTAACTTGCCCCGATTCCAGTACTTCCCGGGATACTGAAACCGGCCCCGGAACCATAGGAATTTGATATGTTTTCATGTCTTCAATTTTTAGTTGCAAAAATATCTTTTTAACTGATTAATAACGCAAAATTCCTCAAGAATGATACAAATGATCTCAATTTCTCTAATCTTATTCCTTCTCCCCCCTCCATTCCCATTTTCTCTCCCGTCTTTTATCCTTAATCGTTACTTTGAATTGCAAACCCTCTTCGTTAGTTTCTCCTTATTCTTCCTCCCGTATCCTTTATCGATTATCCTCCCTTTTACTGGTTTTATTCATCGGTTTCTAGTTTTTAGTTGATAAATAATGTATATTTGTAGCTTGAAAAAGTTATAACTAAAAATGTTAAAAACGGAAAAGATTGTAGATAAAATAATTGAAGCGCTGGGAGATAGCAAAGCGCACCAAATTGTAAAAATTGATTTAAGAAAGATTGAAAACTGTTTTTGTAGTTTTTTCGTAATATGTCATGGAACTTCCGGCACGCATATTGCAGGATTAACGGATGCTGTTGAAGAAAAATTAAAAGAAGAACTCAACGAATCCCCCTTTCATGCTGAAGGGATGAATACTTCCCGCTGGGCTGTACTGGACTATGGTGACGTTGTCGTACACGTCTTCGATAAGGAATTACGGGATTATTACAAACTGGAAGAATTCTGGGGAGATGGAATAATAGAAACAATTCCTGAAACTTTTGAACAACAACGCTGATAAAACACAGAAAAGAATAAAAGCTGAACTAATAAATTCCGAACACACGCAGAATAATATATGGCAAACAACAACGAAAATAAGAAAGACGGAGGATTCAATTTTCCTCCTGTAGGGGGAGGTAAAGTAATCAAAACTCCTAAATTCAACGGTTACTGGGTATATATCATTTTAGCCGTTGTTATTATAGGCTTCCAGTTTATCGACATGCAGTCGGACCCGGTACGAACCACCTGGCAGGAAGTTAAGACCAAAATGCTGGAAAAAGGAGATGTTGACGAAATCAAAGTAATCAAAAATAAAGGTCAGGCGAATGTATACCTGAAACCGGATAAAATCGAAAATTATTCTCAACTGAAGACTCAGGGATTTAAAAATTCAAGTCCCGGCCCTCATTTCTATTTCACGACTCCACCCGTAGAAAGTTTTTCAGCTGAATTAGCAGAAATCCAAAAAAACAACCCGGAGACAGAAAATGTAAAGGTAGACTTTCTGGACGAATATGATGGCTGGGGAAATATTATATCCATTTTACTTCCGATAGTCTTTTTTATCTTTATCTGGTATTTCCTGTTTCGACGTATGGGCAAAGGAAGCGGTGGTCCGGGGGGAGTCTTCAATGTGGGGAAGTCTCAAGCCAAACTTTTTGATAAAGACACTAATACGAAAGTCACTTTCAAAGATGTAGCGGGATTAGCTGAAGCCAAACAAGAGGTGGAAGAGATCGTTTCTTTTCTGAAATCTCCGGATAAATATACCAAATTGGGGGGTAAAATTCCCAAAGGAGCCCTGCTGGTAGGCCCTCCGGGAACCGGTAAAACTTTAATGGCGAAAGCTATGGCCGGTGAAGCCAACGTACCTTTCTTCTCGATGTCGGGTTCCGACTTTGTGGAGATGTTCGTCGGTGTCGGTGCATCCCGTGTCCGGGACTTATTTAAACAAGCCAAAGAAAAAGCACCTTGTATTATTTTCATCGATGAAATTGATGCCATCGGCCGGGCCAGAGGCAAAAATCCCAATATGGGCTCGAACGATGAACGGGAAAATACGCTGAACCAGTTACTGACCGAGATGGACGGTTTCGAGACCAATTCGGGAGTGATTATTCTGGCTGCAACCAACCGGGCGGACATTTTGGACAGTGCCTTGCTTCGTGCCGGACGTTTCGACCGCCAAATCTATGTCGACCTGCCGGAATTGAAAGACCGGGAAGAAATATTCAAAGTTCACTTGAAGCCCCTGAAACTGGCCGGAGATGTGGATATCCCTTTCCTGGCTAAACAAACACCGGGTTTCTCGGGAGCCGATATTGCCAATGTCGCTAACGAAGCAGCTTTGATTGCAGCCCGTAAAGACAAAAATGAAGTTGAAAAACAGGATTTTCTGGATGCAATCGACCGGATTGTCGGAGGTTTGGAAAACCGTAGTAAAGTGATAAAAGTAAGTGAAAAGAAAGCCATTGCTTATCACGAAGCCGGCCATGCTACCGTCTCCTGGTTGCTCGAACACGCCCATCCCCTGTTAAAAGTGACTATCGTACCGCGGGGTAAAGCTTTAGGAGCAGCCTGGTATCTTCCGCAGGAACGTCAGATCACGACAAAAGAACAACTGCTGGATCAAATGTGTTCTGTATTGGGCGGACGTGCAGCCGAAGAACTTACTTTCGGCCAAATTTCTACCGGAGCACAAAACGACCTGGAACGGGCTACCAAACAAGCCTATGCCATGGTTACCATTTTCGGTATGAGCGAAAAAATCGGAAACCTGAGCTATTATGATTCTACCGGGCAAAGTGATTTCAACTTCACTAAACCTTACTCAGAAAAAACAGCCGAGCTGATCGATTCCGAAGTAAAAGAATTAGTCGAAAATTCCTATGCACGTGCCAAAGATTTACTAAAACAACATCAGGAACAACATAAGCAAGTTGCAGAACTACTGCTTGAAAGGGAAGTAATTTTTAGTGACGACCTCGAACGGATCTTAGGCAAACGCCCATGGAAAGATGAAGAAGAGACGGAAACCCAGGAAGAAAAAGAAGATATTCAAAAACAGGAAACAGGTGAAAAAACAAATAATTAAGTGTTAAATCATGACAAACGATTGGATAACCATATTCACAACTGACCGACTTTACCAGGCTGAATTTATAAAAGAAACGCTCGAAATAAACAAGATTGAAGCAGTAATCCTGAACCAAAAAGATTCTTCTTATCATTTTGGTTCGATTACAGTAAAAGTAAAAGAAGCAGATCAGGAAAAAGCAACAGAAATAATAAAATCAGCGAATTGTGAATAATTTTATGAAACGGGCAATCAGCGGATTGTTATTTGTAGTGATTTTAACAGCTTGTATTTTTATACATCCCCTTTGTTTTTTCGCTCTCTTTTTTATCATCAATATCATCGGAATCCTGGAGTTTGCCCACATGGCCCAAGTCATCAGCATCAGGATCAACCGGCCCATGTGCATTATTTGCGGATGCCTTTTGTTTACGGCCGGTTTCCTGCATAATTATACCGGTTACCGGGAGGGATACCTGATTTTTCTGATTGCTACTTTCATCCTTGGTATCTGGGAATTGTACCGGAAACACACACATGCCTTTCAGAATCTGGCTTTCGGTATTTACGTATTGTTCTATTTTACACTTCCTTTCACCCTGTTGATCTATTTTCCTTATATGTGTAGTGGCCGCTGGCAACCGGATATCATCTTTTTCCCTTTCCTGTTAGTTTGGTTTAACGATACTTTTGCTTATCTGTTCGGATCAAAATTCGGAAAACATAAGCTTTTTCCCCGGATATCTCCGAAAAAATCCTGGGAAGGAGCCATTGGAGGCGGATTAACAACCATTGCAGCCGGGTTAGCGTTAGCTCCTTATATTGATGGTCTGAATATCATTAATGCAGCTACAATTTCTGTCATAGTTGTCATCTTCGGCAGTTTCGGGGATTTGATAGAATCCATGTTTAAAAGATGCATTGAAATCAAGGACTCTGGTCACATCATGCCGGGCCATGGAGGAGTACTCGACCGCCTGGATTCTATCTTATTCGCCCTGCCGGTTATTTTTGTATATCTGGCCTTCGTAACCACTCCCTAAATTTTCTATTTACAAATTTATATCATACCTTTGCGGGCTGAAATCGTATAAAAAAATAAAAGTAAAGTACTATGACAATCCACAAAGCCGGATATAAATTATTATTGAAAATTCTGATTATTGGAATCCTGATTAATCTGGCAGCTTATTATTTTATTAATAATAGTATTATAGTCCATACGGTACTGATTGTCAGTATCGTAATTTATTTGCTCATTGTCAATTTTTTCCGTTTTCCGAACCGGGTGATCATACAAGACGACAACACGGTCTTAGCCCCTGCCGATGGGAAAATCGTCGTGATCGAAGAAACCGAAGAACCGGAATATTTTAAAGACCGCCGTCTTCAAGTCTCTATTTTTATGAACATTTTCAATGTACATATCAACTGGTTTCCCGTAAACGGTGTGATCAAGTATTTCAAATACCACAAAGGCAATTTTGCAGCGGCTTATCTACCCAAATCCTCGACCGAGAACGAACGGACTACCATCGTTATCGAATGTAATAACGGTAAGACCGTCCTGATGCGTCAAATTGCAGGGGCTATGGCTAAACGGATAGTATCCTACGCTCCGGTTGGTGGTAAAGCACGGCAGGCCGGATTTATTAAATTCGGTTCCCGCGTAGATCTTTTTCTTCCTTTGGATACTAAAATCGATGTCAAACTCGGTCAGAAAACAACCGGGTCACAAACCGTAATCGGGACTTTTAAATAAGAATTCAATCATGTCAACACAATCAGCAGTAAAAGTGGTAACCACCCATGTTTTATCGGAGATGAAACTCAAGGGTGAGAAAATCAGTATGCTTACTTCATATGACTATTCTATGGCCCGTATCGTCGATCAGGCAGGCATAGATGTTATCCTGGTCGGCGACTCGGCTTCCAATGTAATGGCAGGCCATGAGACAACCTTA
>ERZ780154.1583-NODE-1583-length-10794-cov-1.99432_pt1 | contig 10794 bp, 10 predicted proteins | sample MGYA00511568_ERZ780154 | MGnify/ENA primary metagenome ERZ780154 (study PRJEB29588, sample SAMEA2142525) | human gut metagenome | biome: human gut; feature: human-associated habitat; material: faeces | place: Denmark | collected 2008/2010 ...
AAAAGCTAATATCGGATCGGTGTTGGAGTGCCAGGGGCAGGAGGAAATACTTTCGATTGAAAAGCGACTGAAAGAGATCGACCAAGCAAGAACGGATCTGGTCGGACTGATAGTTTCCGGCGGCTGTGACGAGGACAAGCTTGACAGTGAGTTTGCAAAGCTTTATGCCGAGGAACAAGAGTTAAGCGAACGATTGGAAATGCTCAAATCGCAGAATAAAACTTCTGCCGAAACTCAGCAAAAGCTTGATAAGATCACGGACATGATAGAGCATGAAAAATTCGAGTTGGAAACCTTTGATAATGTGTTGATCAGAAAGCTCATCGAATGTGTAAAAGTCTTAAGTAAAACCGAAATACTGGTGATCTTCAAGGGCGGGTATGAAGTCAGAACGGAAATTGAATAATGTGAAAACAGCTTGCGGAGAAATCTGCAGGCTGTTTTTTTCGGAAACGAGGTGAAAATTAAATGGCGAAAAATTTTGAGGGAATAAAAAACCAACGTTACGGAGTTGAAATTGAATGCACCGGCTTAACAAGATCGTCAGCGGCAAAGGCGGTGGCAAAGGTTTTGGGCGGTTCGCCGGAGCATTACGGCGGCAGTTATGACAGATATGATGTTAAAGACAGTAAAAACAGAACATGGAAGATCATGTCCGACGCAAGTATACGATGTACAACGAAGAACGGCTCTTCGGCTTCAAAGCTGTATTCTGTGGAGCTTGTAACTCCGATTCTGGAATACGAGGATATGCCGACGCTTCAGGAGGTCGTTCGTTCTATTCGCCGAAGCGGAGGCATTTGCAACGAGTCCACAGGAATTCATATTCACATTGATTTTTCTCCGTATGACGCGCAAAAGCTTAGAAATCTTGTAAATATTTTTGCAAGCAAGGAGGATATGCTGTATCAGGCTTTACAGGTAGATTCAAACCGTGAACGGAATTATTGCAAAAAGGTAGATAAGCACTTTCTTGAAGAATTGAACAGAAGAAAGCCGACGAGTTTACAGACCATAAAACGGCTTTGGTACGGAGATGACGCCGATTATCACTCACATTACGATCCGTCACGGTACAGGTGTTTAAATTTACATCCCGTCTTTACGGATAACAATATTGAAGTGAGAGCTTTCAACAGCTGCCTGAATGCAGGCGTGCTCAGGGCGTATATTTCGCTGGTTCTGGCGGTCAGCAATCAGGCGTTAACGCAGAAATCTGCAAGCCCACGGGTAACGCAAAGTGAAAATCCTCGTTATACGTTCAGAACATGGCTTATCCGGATAGGACTGAACGGACAGGAATTCAAGAACTGCCGCAAACACTTGCTTTCTCATCTTGAGGGCAATATTGCTTGGAAAAATCCCGAGCAAGCCATAGCTCAGCGAGAAAGGCTCAGACAGGAGCGTATCGCCGCCCGTGAGCAGCGTGTTGAGCCTGTAAGCGAGATTCGGGAGTTAAACGAAAATGTACCCGATGAGATTTCTGAGCCGACAGAGAGCGAATGTGAGGGCTTTGAAGAAGATCAAGATTTAGACATAGAAATGGCTATGTAGATCGGAGGTCGAAGATGAAAAACAAACAGTTATATATTGCATACGGCAGCAACATTAATTTGCAACAGATGGCATACAGATGTCCGCATTCAAGGGTTGCGGGAACATCTGAGATTAAGGATTTTGAGTTGGAATTCAGAGGCGTTGCGACTATTGTTCCGAAAAAAGGAGCAAGCGTTCCTGTTCTGATCTGGGAGCTTGACGACAGAGATTTGCCAGCTTTAAATCGCTATGAGGGTTATCCGAGACTTTACAGGCAAGAAAAAATGTCTTTTGAGCTGGACGGCAAAGAAGTTGAGGGTATGGCGTATCTGATGAACCAAGGAGAGATCGCTCCTCCGAGTAGACAGTATTACAATACGATTTTGCAGGGGTATAGAGAAAACGGTTTAGATAAAAGTTATCTTCAGACAGCTTTGGAAAATTCACTGCAGATTGAACATATGGTAAATGATGAATTTGACGAAGAATATTGTGCGGAAGATTATGATGGATATTACGACATTGATGATTTTCAGATGAAATTTTAAGGAGGTTTGCGGTTTGAAATACAAAGGGTTTCATGTAAAAATAACTCCCGACAGTGATCTGCTTCGGGAGGATAAGGATGGAAATGATGTCCGTTGTGAGGGTTTTACTATTGAAGTTTTTGCAGATGAGTCCGAACAGCTTGAGATAGATATTTTTTCGGCTACTGTGGATTTTGAACTGCTGGAAAACAGTCTCGAAGAAGCGGAGCAGTTCGCTAAGGATTATATTGACTGCGAGGAAAAAGAGTACTGCAGAATGATAGATGAGTATAACGAAGATTGATTGGCAGCGTAAAATTGGATGTTTGAACTGAGCATCCATTTGGTATCAGCAAGACATATTGTAATAGTCCGAACACTGGAAAGTGCTCGGACTTTCTTGTTTTTATGCCTGATCTTGAAGTGTTTGTGATGAGGGTAAGATTTAAGCACTGATAACATAAGAAAGCCATACCGCAACTGCAGTATGGCTCTTTATCAAAACAGCTGAAGCTGTCCATCGATATTTGATTTTACATTACGTATATTCACTTTATCATCATCTTCGATTTTGCCAGAGATGAGTGGGGATAACGGATTGTGTTTCTCATGATTTTTGCGTGCCATTTCGCCGTTGAAATTTGCATAGCAGTACATACAACCGTTTTCACATGTGTTATACATACCTATATCAATACTCTCAATGCAGCCGCAAACGCCCCTTTGATTTTTATCTTTCCCTATCTTAAGCTGATAATTACCTATCCTTTCAAGGCGTTGTTTATCAATGCAGCAGGCATGTTCGACATTTAAAGATGAAAGGTCATATTCTTCAGCGCAAGTATCAATATATATTCCATTATCTTTTGCAACTGTCGAAAAAAAGTCCATTAAGTCAATGACCTCATCATTTAAAGGTATATGAATGTTCAGAGGCTGAATATTTCTTTCTGTGTTTTTATATAGGTCTATGAAGCTTACTGTGCATTTTTCCGTATAATTGCTTAAGGATTCACATAACTTTTTAAAGTATTTTTTGTGATATTCTATTGTATAGTGTTCATTTATCAATATCGGGTCGTATCTCCATACAATGCGCTCTTTTCCTATTATCGATGAAAGCTTTTTAAAAGTTGGTATAATCACATCATTTTTGGACGGTATATTTTTTTCTACATCTTTTCCATAAGAATTAAGGGTGAATTGAAAATAATATGTGTATTTATCAAGTTCGTGTATTCTTTCAAGCATAGGTGTAGGATTTTTTGTCCAGAATACTATACCGTCAACAACGTCAGGTGACAGACTTATTTGGCTTATCTGGTGTATATTCATTGGATTCCTTACACAAACATAGCCTTCTTTTAATCTGTTAAACATCCAATCGGAGTAAAATGAAGGAATGTCTGTTCTTCTGCTTGCACTTATAATCATTTATTCACCTTCTTTATTATCATTTGAGCGCTGGCACAAGTATTAAATGGTGAAAACTTCTTCAGATTCGTTAGATTAAAAAGATTTTGATTGTCAGGTAATTCTTCACCGTATGTATATCCTCTTGGATAGTATTCACTGGTAGCATTATCATTGCAAAAGTGAGTTTTTGAATATTGTGAATTATTTAACTTGCTTAATAAAGTATCAAAATGATCTCTTCCGCCGCCATATCCGCATACTAAGTTAATATCATTTAGAATTACATATGTGTTTTGTAAAACTTTGGCATTGTAGTATTCTGCGAATGTATCTATAGAGTGTTTGATATCATTTGCAGTCGTATGTTTTTGAATATCTGAAAATACATACTGAAAAACGATAAGATTTGGGACCCATTTTCCGTTTGCAATTTCATCAATCAGAATACATGCGTCTTTATAGTAAAAATGTATATCTATATTGTCTTTTTTAAGTTTATTAATATCTTGATGGATATTTGCCCAAACATCTTTGCTGTAATCTACACCACGATACTTAATGCTATTAAACGATATTAGCTTTTTTTCTTTAAGAGCATCTAAAGCAAACAAATCTGTACAAGGACCGCAACCAAAAGATAAAACTTTTAATTCGTCAACATTTTGTATGCCTGAACATCTTTGAATTGCATACATTAACTCTGATGTATACCTACAAGAGTACTTGCAGGTATAAAAATCAGCCATATGAACACAATCATATTTTCTTTCGGGGGCATTTTGAGGGGCATGTTTGGGATTATGTAAGTAATCCAGACATTTTTCGCAGTCGTGCGGACAATATTCTCCATATGAACAATCTTCGCATTGTTCGCATTCCGGTTTCTCATAGCGATTTATGCATTTTTCAAGGATTTCATAAATCAACATACTATTTCCCTCCTACTTATATTTATATATTTGCCGCTTAATTATCTGATACAATCTTTTTTGTTGCCGCAATTTTCTTGTCGGAATACAAAACAACGTCCTTGATAACAAGCTTATGTACTGATGAAATAAGCAATTCCATAGTCTCAAAATCAGGTGTCCCATTTTTCACAGGAAGCTGAATGAATAATTCATCTGCATCCTTGGCATAGAAGTTCTTCCCATAATTAAATTGACCGTTATGTGAAGATTTATGTATCGCTGTTGTCACAAATATAGAAGCATACTTAGGCAGCTTTTCTGTGTGAACAACTGCAATATGGTCATCTGCACCGTATTTGTAATTCCGATACTTTGCTGAGCCGAACATATCAATGGTGGTAGTATTCTTTTCAAAAACTTCAACATCATTACTGATGTAAGCAGAAATGCCCTCATCAGCTTCACCGGCTGTAACAAACGGTAAAGTACCACTTATTCTATCTGCACCTTTTAATCTCTTGCCACGTGTAGATTGACCGAACAAATCTTTAAGATTAAACGAACTCCATTCAAGCATTTCAAATTTTTGAAGAGCGTCCAGCTCTTCGTCCGACAATTCATAATTGTCGTATCCGCTTACTGTTAAGTAAGCGGATAGCTCCGCTACTCGCTCCGCCTCCAGCTCCGCTATAAAGGACTCCATAAAATCAAAATCGATTTTGCCGTTTTTGGTGGGGAGTTTAATTTTGTCATTTTTTATTCTTTCCCAACCAGCTTTATTAGTCCATTCATAATTACCATAAATTGTTTTATGTATTGAGCTTGTTAAAAAGATATAACTGTTATCCGACAATTTTTCATCTGTGTATATCCATTTAATAGCATATGCGTCCTGCAATACTGTAAACTCTTTACTTTGATAAAATGTTGCACCTGTATTTGCACCATTAGCAGAAATAGAAATAACATTTTTCAAAATAGTGGCATTATCTCTTGGAACATAATTATTAAGACCTTGGTTTTGGATTCCTGCTGTTAAAGCAGGAAGAACACACTCGTTTGTAGGAATATTTGGCAATTCCGAAGTTTTGTATTTTAAAGAGTTTACTGAAATTTTTTCAAACAAATCCCCAAGCCTATACTCGCCCCACTCAACATTGCTCAGCTTTTCATTGAGTGAGGCATTTATTTTCCCAGGCGTTCGTTCTCGTTATCCTGATTTTTAAGCAATGTTGATACTTCCCAGGCAAGATAGTCGCTTACTGTTTTCTTGAAATCTTCAAGCGTAGGCTTTGTATCAATCGGTGATGTCTGGTTCCAGTCTGCACCGTTTTCAGGGTCTATTGTTCCCTCGTAGTATTCTTTTTCAGTGAAAATATTGAGCTTTGATTTTCCATATCGAACAAGGTCAACAACTTCCTGATATCTGCCCTTGGCGTTGTCTGTATCAAATAAATTGCAGCTTGCTTTTTTACGATTGCTGCGTGTATAACCATCGTTGGAAAAATCAATGAATTTTACAACATCGTCCTTCTGATGAGCTTCGCCAACACGGAAAACGTATACATTTGTCTGAACGCTTGATTTTCCGACAAATAAATCTATGGGCATTTTTATACTTGCAAGAAGTGTGCTGTGTTTCAGTATTTTCTTGTTATATCCGCTTGCTTTTCCCGAACCTGCGGAGTTCTGAATAATAATAGCAGCATATCCTTTTTCCATCATTGATAAAGCTTTTTCAACGAATACCATACCATTTCCGGGCGCTGAATATGGTGGATTAAGAACAAATGCGTTTGCCGGGAACTTATCATTGGTGTTGCCAAAGCCGTAATTACCGTTAAAGTCTTTTAATGAGTCTTTATTCAAGATATTAGAGCTGCCATCACCCATCATAATCATATTAAGTATGGCAAGCATATAAACGCTCGAAAGAATTTCCAGACCAAGAAGCTGAGTTGCTTTTATTTGGGCGGATTTTATTGCCAACTGTTCGGGAGATTTAATTTTGTCCTTCGCATCAATGAGCATTTCGTTCATAGCAGCAACAAGAAGACCTGCCGAGCCTGTTGCAAAGTCCCATACATACGAATCCTTGTTTACCCTTGCAAGCTTAACAAGCAGAGTTGCGACATAGGAGGGAGTAAGAACTACATCGTTGAGCTTGTCCTGTGTAAACCCAAGCCAGCCGTACATTTCATTGAACAGCTTGCCGGTAAAGTCTGTTGTGAGTCCTATTTTATAGTAAATACCGAGGTCATCAACTATTTTTGTGAAAACACGCTTCAGCTGGGTTTCTCCGTTTTCAACCTTGTTGATATTGTCGGTAGTAAGTGTATTCTGAAGTGTTCTTACAATTAAATCTCTTTTATCTTCGGGAAGCTTTTTGGCAGCAAGAAAAGCTTTGATTTTCCGCACCATAATATCGCCGTCGGTATTGTCTTTTTCATCGGAAGAAATCAAATCAGATTTTTTCAAAGGGTATACATTGTGCTCGACATCGCCGAGCGTTGCCATAATAGAGGCGGCAACAAGATATACTCTGTCGTTTTCACCAAGCCCCTTTTCGTTTTGATAGATATCATTATTCAGCTTTACAAGGCTTGCATCTATTTCACGCTCACGGCGTTCCTTTAATTTTTCTATTTCTTCCTGCGTAAGAGACAGAAGTCCTACTTTTTCTATAAAAGCATCGAAGTTTTCCTTTTTAAGAAAAGAAAGGTCGGTATAGTCATCAACTTTCTGACCAACACCGAAATTGCTTTTTGAAACATAATACACTCCGATAGAATGTTCAAGTTTTCCGCTATCGTTTTTAAAGCCGGTAACTCCGATAGCGATTACATCGGTATAGCCTGTATAATGAAGTATAGCGTTTGCATAGTGAACAGCTCCATTCACTGCATAAGAGTTTATATTCTTATAGTCAGGTTCGTTTTTGGAATTCTTGTTTGCAACATTTTTTTCACTATCAAGCTTAATAAGCTTATCTTTATAGCCCTTATATTCAATAAGGATAGGATAGTACTTACCATCACTGCTACGCAATAACAGCTTTGCATCAGGTCTGTTACCGCCTTTGCCACCGCTTTTTGAAAAAAGCCCTTGAAAGCCTGGTCTATTTCAGTGTTTAACGACTCCTGCTCCAATTTATAATCAAGCTTATATGATTTAAGCCAACCATTTACTAAATCAGCAATATTGGGTTCAACCGACTGAACTTTTATTTTAGCCATTTTGAATTCTCCTTATCAGTTTTTTATGATGACAATTGAGTTATCTTCACCCGCCCACCCCGTAGGAGATAACTCAATCGGTGATAGTGCCGAATATGTATAACTTTTCATTATTTATTATACCACAACGTTTGTCAAAATTCAATGGGAATTTCCATATTTCTGCTAAATAAGCATAAATTTATCCGTCTGAAAACGCTCAGGCGGATTTTTTATGAGCCGTTATGTGAAAATTTGATGAAAATTTGCTTAAACAGTGAACCACCCGTCCATTTTTTCGGCGTATAAAAGTGAGTGGTGATTTTCGGTGTTATTGCAATTGTGAAAGTTTGATGAAAATTCACGGGAAAAGGTGGTCACCTGCCCGATTTTTTACTGTATATAGTAGAAGGTGTTTTTCAAACAGACGCAGAGGTGCGTAACGGAATGTTATTTTGATAAAAATTCAGGACAAAAGGTTAGCACCTGCCAGATTTTTTGGCGTATAAAAGTGAGGGGAATTTTCATCGCAACTGAAATTGTGAAAGTTTGATGAAAATTCAAGAGAAAAGATGGTCACCTGCCCGAATTTTTACTGTATATAGTAGATGGCGTTTTTTATGTAGGCTCAAAGAGACGTGACAAAATGGTATTAATGTAAAATGTGACATTTTGGGTTTACCCCGTCATTTTTATTCGTCTTGAATAGTAGAGGTTGTAATTTTATTTCAAATCTTCTGTGAAACAAGGTGTAAATTTGCCTTAAAAATGGCAGTGAGTAGAGGTTGAAACAGAAAAATTGAGATTTTTAACGATAACATAATGACAATATAATAGTCCAATTTGTGAGATTCTAAATTTTTAATTTTTTGAAAACTTTTTGCGAGACTAAAAAAAGTCTCCGAACAAGCTTCTTCGGCTAACGTTTTATTTTTCAAAATATTAAACGCAATCGCATAAGCCTTAGACCTATTTTGATTATATAAATCCTCAAATGATTTCTTATCGTCTTCGTTATCAATTAAGGTTAAGTATATTGCAAGCATAATGCCCCCCATTTATTTTTGTTTATCATTTTCATACAGCAAAACCAAAAACTCCGCCAACGCCCGTAATTTCGCCTTAAACTCGTCAGATATTTCAACGGATTCCTATGCTGTCCTACCCTCCAAGGCATCCTTAACCGCCCGGTTACACAACCGCCACCATTTCAGCTTACTCCCGTTATGGTATTCCTTGCGAAGAATCTCTGTTGCAGAATTAACAGCCTTGTTTACAGCGTTTCTGGTGATCAGCATATAGTCCGCAATGTCGTTAACGGAGGTCTCTTCATACCCGAATGCACCATATTTTCTGCCGAGAATTTCTCTGTCCCTGGCTGATAAGTTTTCAAACAATTCCTTGAAAAGCTCAAGGCTAACTTCAATGTAAACCTTGTTATCGGGGTGCAGATCGTTAACGACAAGCCCAGGATTTTCAATGTACTCAATTCCGTTCTCAGCGTTTCCGTTTTAAAAGAGAATGACAGACAGCTTTGAACGGTTTTCCTGTCCATGCCAAGCTCCTTGGATATATCCGAATTTGACATACCTTCATTATGCAGCTTGCGGCATCTTTGTATTTTTGAGAAATCGGAATGTGAAAGTCCTGCCGGAGAACTGAAATTTTCAATAAACTCCTGCATTGCATATCGAAGTTGGGGAGTAAGATATGTCAGTAGACTGCCCTTTCTTGCGTCATATTTTTTTGCTTTCAGCTTTTCAAAGAACGTCAAACTGCCAACCTGAACAAGGTCTTCAAAGGTATCGCTGAAACGCAAATAATTTTTGTAGTCTTTTGCGACCGCAGCAGCAACGCTCTGTATGAACCCGACATTCTGCTCGTACAGATCATATAAAGCTTGCATATTACCGTCATAATATTTCGATATCAGTTCCTCATTTGTCATTCTTAACCGCCTTTGGTCTGCCTCTCTTCGGAACGTCAAAACCGCATAATTTGTAAAGATTTTCAGACTGCATTTGCTGTTCAAATTCCTCATTGCTGAATTCGGGAGAGGTCATTGCTCTATGGTACAGTTCTTCTGCTTGTCGCAGAAGAACAGATTTTTGTTTTTCATCAATAACTTTTCTCTGATAGCTTCGCATAACCCTGTTAAGACAGCGCCGATATGACTGATATTTCGGATTATCCGCATTTTCTTCCTTAATTCTGACCGTTCTGTAAGCCATCTGATTACAGGTAAACCTCGGATTTTCAGGCGCAGCCTTGTCGCAGTATCTTGTTTTGTAGCCTTTGGTCATAAGAAAGAATCGTCCGCAATGTTCACATCTGCGTATATGATGTCCTGCCATAAGACCTTTTAGAAAATCGACCTTTAAAAAGCTCTGCAATCTATCAACATGGTAGTATTCCGCAATTACATACTCTCCGCAGCCATCGGTTATTTCTTTGGGGATCATATTCATTTCAAGAAAATCAGCGCTTGTATACGACATATATTCATTCATGATAGGATTTGCAATCATCTTGTACGCCATAGGATTTGTAAGAAAGTCATAGTAAGCGGCGGCAAAATTTTCGGGATCAAGCTTTTTAAGATGTGACAGAAAATCGTTCACAAAGTAATACATAGTCTTATTGAAATTAAAAATATCATCGATCACAGGCTTGTAAAGACTTGCGGTCTTGTAATAAAGCTCCCAGTTTTCGGAATTCATAATTGTGCCGTCCATATCAGTAAATCCTTTGAAAAATTCGACAGCATTCTGAGTATCAAGAACCTGAAATATTTTATGTTTTTTCAAAGCCGTATCTATTTCGACCATCATGCTGTTCAGCCTGCCCCACTCCTTTTTTAAGGGCGGTATATATTCAACGGAATTATCCTTTTCAGCATTGATTTCATGGTTCATTATGTATTCCGCCGATCTATACTTATCATATATCTCTTCGAATTCGGAAGGAGGTATATTCATACATGATGCCGAAAGCTCGCCCAATAAAAAGTCCTGACCGTTGACCTCAATCATATTTCCTTTGACATAAAAACAAATATCGTTAAACATAATTACACCTCAAGGCTGTCGTTTTTACAGTTTCCAAATTAAGTATATCATATTTTGCCGCAATATGCAACTGAAAATGTCGTGTTGAATAAAAAAATAATGTTATGTGATTTTATTCATT
>ERZ780154.1591-NODE-1591-length-10743-cov-3.43469_pt1 | contig 10743 bp, 9 predicted proteins | sample MGYA00511568_ERZ780154 | MGnify/ENA primary metagenome ERZ780154 (study PRJEB29588, sample SAMEA2142525) | human gut metagenome | biome: human gut; feature: human-associated habitat; material: faeces | place: Denmark | collected 2008/2010 ...
CGCTTAAACAAATCAAAGCTCGGGACACATTTCAATCCACGCCCTCCGTGGGGAGGGCGACGTTTAACCTTTTGGTTGATTGTAGTAAAAGCTATATTTCAATCCACGCCCTCCGTGGGGAGGGCGACGTGGGTAATATCAAGTATAAGGACAGGGACTCAGATTTCAATCCACGCCCTCCGTGGGGAGGGCGACAAACAACATCAACAAGGAATCCCGCACACTTAACATTTCAATCCACGCCCTCCGTGGGGAGGGCGACTAATATCGGAGGGCTGACAGGATAACAAATTGCAGAATTTCAATCCACGCCCTCCGTGGGGAGGGCGACTATCAATGATTTTACAATAATTGATATAACTACTATTTCAATCCACGCCCTCCGTGGGGAGGGCGACTATTGTTGGTCTTGCTGTTAAAATTTTTAATAAATTATTTCAATCCACGCCCTCCGTGGGGAGGGCGACATTATGCTGGAGGTCATTCTATTAAGCGTTATTGTAATTTCAATCCACGCCCTCCGTGGGGAGGGCGACTGCAAAAATATACAAATATGCAATGCTATGCTTGTACATAGTGCATATAAAACTGTATATTTTTGCGACAGCTGTGCTTTTTACTTGACTTAAACAGTTGTAAAAGCACGGCTTTTTCGGTGCGAACATACGGCATTTTTTATGATCGATGCCGCTTCGCACTAAAGCATAAGGAGTCCTTCCGGCTGATATCCGGCCTTGGCTCCGATATGCTCTATTTTTGTCTGATAGTTGTTCCCGAGATTATAAAATCTCAGACTGTCCTTTTCAGTGTCGATGAGCTGTTCGAGCTTGTGTTTTACTAATCTGTATTGTGCGGCGTCCAATACACATTCAAATACGCTGTTTTGAACTCGCTGACCGTAATTCACACATTCTTTCGCAACTTTCCGAAGCCGCTTTCTGCCGCCGGCGTCTTCGGTGTTGACATCATAGGTTATCAATACGAGCATAACGCACCTACTTCCACAGAAACGGGGGATATTCGTCAATGTCGCCGCGGATGTAGCGCGCTAACAGAAGCGCTTGAACATACGGCACGAGTCCCCATTGTATCTTTTCTTTCAGGAATGGGTGAGTCAGGTTTTCGTCCCGCCTCGACTTCCAAAGCTTGAAGAACGACCGTCGACCGTCGTCGGTGAGGAGTACGGCACCGCTGTCTGTCTTCGCAAACATATTGCTCTGAAATGAGCGGTTGTTTATTCCGCTGAGCACGAATCTGTCGGCGAACGACGGACGCAGCTCTTCCATAAGGTCGAGTGCGAGCGATTTCCTGCCCGAGCGGTCAGTGTGCATCATGCCGACATATGGGTCAAGCCCTACGCTTTCGAGTGCGTTCGCGCAGTCGTTCGCAAGCAGACTGTAGGCGAATGAGAGCAGCGCGTTCACGCAGTCGAGCGGCGGACGGCGGTTGCGCGTCTCGAAAATGAAACACGGGTCGGGGTTGAGTATCAGTTCGTCGAATACCGAAAAGTATGTGCTTGCCGCTTCGCCCTCGATTCCGCGGAGCGATCCGGCGTCCGTGCAGCTGCGAGCCGTGTATACGGATTCTTTCAGCTTTTCCGATGCGTCTTTTACTTTCCCTGCATCAATGCTCATTGGGTGGTCGCGCAATGAGCGCTCCAATACCCAGCGGGAGTTGAATATCTTTGCAGTGATGAAATTTTTGGCTGTTTGCAAGCTTTCACTCGGACTGTCGGCGATGCGGTATTGCTGCCTGCGCAGCAGCACATTGCCCTGCACTCCGCTGCCGACTCTCGCGAGAAACCGTCCGCTTTGAGAGAAGAATGACAGCGACTTGTTTTGCTCGGCACATTTGCCCATGAGAGCCGGGCTTGCGCCCATGTATGAAAATGTCACTATCTGCTCGAGGCTGTGCAGAGGGAATCTGCCCATCTCCGCGCCGTCCTTTTTGACAACAACATTTTCTCCGTCGAGCGTCAGATAGGCGTCGGGGGTCAGAATATAGAGCGAGTTCATAAGCTTTTTCAATCGAAGTCACCGTCCTCGCCGATAGCGGAGTCTATATATTCCGCCGCGCTTTTGTTCTTGCACAGGGCAGGGAGACAGAGCTCCTTGAGTGAACAGGCGTTGCAAAATTTGCCTGTCTTGACTTTGGGCGTGTAGCCGCGGCTCATGTAGCTGTGCATCTCGCTGACTGCATCTTTCACCGCTTGGCGCAGTTCGGCGTTTATATAAACTTTTTCGCGCCGATGCGTCTCGCCGTAGAACATATATCCGAGTTCAATCTCGACTCCGAGCATCTCTTCAAGGCACATTGCCTGCGCGCACAGCTGAAGCCTGTCGGCATCGCCCGCTTTAGAAGATCCGCTTTTGTATTCGATCGGCGTCGGCATCCATCTGCCATCGCGCCCGCGCAGTTTCGCGCCGTTTTCGTCATCGCGTCTGAATTCGACAACGTCGCATTCTCCGCTTATTCCGAGCTCTGACGAGAATACCCGCAGAGCCCGGACTGTTATCAGATCGCCGCGCTTTTCGCTGAGCGACGGGTCGTGCGCCCGTTCGTGGAATATTTCACCGTTTACAGTGCGCAGATTTTCTGCCCAAAGTCCCTCAATGTGAATGAGAGCCCAACGTCTGCGGCAAAAAGCAAAGTGCTGTATTCCGCTTATTTGCAGAAAATCACACTCCCTGTATGTCATTATACTCCCTCGATGATCTCGGGCTCAAGCCCGGGAAGCTCATCTACAGATATAATATAGTCATCCGCTCTTGAGGGGATGTTGACATCGGGCTTCAATTCAACGTGAACGCTGCGATGTACCTTGCTGCTCGAATACTGACCGTCCTTGCAGTTGTGTTTCCACCAATAGACGCGCAGAACCTCCATTGAACCCTCGGGGCGCGCCGAAGAAGCATCGTTGAGGAACAGCGTGCGCAGGCATTCTTTTATAATATCCGCATCTTCTTCTGAAAATCCGGTCTTTTCGGCGAGCTGAACATTTATCGAGCCCTTTATCTCATAGAGACCGAACTGGACGAAATGCTTCTGTCCCATTGTGTCGGAGGAACGCGCCGAGGCGTCCTTGCCGTCTTTGACGGGTTCGCCGTTGACGCTCTTGGTTATCTGAATGGAGCGAACCTCTATCGGCGATACGCTGACTCCTTGATGTATGCTGACCGGACCGCGCACGCCGACCGATACGCCGCTGCTGTCCTTGGATTTGAAAGCGAACACCTGACCGAATGAACGGACATCGAGCCACTTTTCGCAGGCTTCTTTTGCGTATTCGTTTATGTCTTTCGTCTTTATGTTGCTTGACGCGCGTTCGCTCAGGCTCTTGCAGCCGTCGTCGCTGCGGTCTGCGGACTGGACGAATATGTCGTTGCCGAGATCCTGCATTCTGTTGCGTATTTTGCGCTTGATGCAGACATCGGACATCTCGCCGTAGCCGGAGTAATCGGTGCGCGGGCGGTTGCCGTTGAGCGGATCGCCGTTTACATTTGCCTGGTTTGCGGATACAAGAACTACGAAATCGATTTTGTTGTTAAGAGCTGCCATTTTAATTTTCCTCCTCGTTGGTGCTTTCTTTCTTTGTGTAGAGTTCACTGCGCTGCAGGTAATAGCCCAAAAGGTAACTGTCCTCAAGCTGGCGGTTGAGGTCTTTCTCGTCGAATTCGCTCAGATGACCGAAAATCTCGCCGATGAGGTTGTTGTAGTATATTCTCATTCCGGGCGAGAGCTTTGCAAAATATGGATTGAGACTGTCGCGGATTATGCGTGAGGCGTACATCGGTCTTTCGCAGAAAACCGACTGCATCCTTATTGCGTTCGGCTCTCTCTTCTCGTCTCTGTCATAGGTGTCGCGCTCGACCTTTTCCATGACCGCGAGCAGACGCCCGAACTGATAGCTTCTGTCTTTCTTGTCTTTTTCAAGGGCCATTTCCCATTCCTCCTTTTTAGTAACGGTCCTGTATGCATATATAACCGCACAAGCGTTATAGAGAATTTTTATGCGGTTTGATTTTGTGTCGTAGGCGAGCGGCATCGATGCTCTGTGCATCAGCGCGCGGACGATGTCCTGCGGTATAGGCGCTTGGTCGATAACACTGTGGAGCAGCCTTTGCGCCTGCTCGCGCATCACTCGGTCGTCGACGCTGAGTTTCCCGTTCTGCTCTGTGCCGAAGGCGCACTTGACTATTTCCCATATTGACGGGGACTGATAGCCGAACTTTCCGCTTGACCAGTAACAGTGCTCCTTCCAGAACGCGAGACGGTTCAGGAAATCCGAACCTTTCAGCTCATTGTAGTATGTTATGGAGAGTCTGCCTGTTGTGGCGGCGTCAAACGACGCTATAACAATATCGTCCTCCGCCGGAAGCTTGTCCTGCCATCCGCTCAATGCCTTTTTCAGGTCGGCTTTGTAGTCGGTCGGAGTAGCCGGAAAATCTTTTTTCTCTTCTTCGTCGCTGTAGTTGGGCGTCAATGTTTCGGAGTCCTTGAACAAGGATGTATCTCCCTTTGGATTCCAACAGACGAAAGTTCTGCCGCCTATTATAATTCCCTGATTCGCCGCAACCCAGGCGAGAGCGTTGTGCGCTTTCTGAGAGGTCTCGTATCCGATGGTAGCCGCCTGCTGTGAGTCGGTGAAACGCCCTCTGTAGGTGAAATTTGAGCTGTCGTTTGCCGATATGAGCTTTGCGCCGTATGCCGATGCAACGGTTCCTTTCGGATGACTTTCGGTTATGCGTTCGTCTTTGCCCGATATCATGCAGAGCTTTTTCGGGGCTTTATTCTGCAATGAACTGTAGTATCCGATAAATGCGTCAAAAAGGCTTGTGTCTTTATAACACGCATCATTGTCGCCCGTGTTCATAACGCGCCAGCGAATTAAGTTTTTATCATACTTGCTCAGTGGCTTTCCGCTCTCGTCAAGCTCTATAATATTTTCGTCGGCGAGGTCGTCAACTATAGTTCCGCTCTCGACATAGGCGAGTATCGCGCGCACTTTCGGGTGGCTGAATTCGGATTCAGCCCATGCCCTGAGCTGGTTCAGATATGACTCGTGTCTCTCCGGCATATACGTTGCAATGTATCGCAGCTGATCGCTCAGAGGATGCGCGCATGGAGTGTCGCCAACGCGTCCGGCAGAGCGTTCGGTTGCCGGAATAATAGTCTTAGTGTTCTTTTTATCCTTGGCAACATCCAAAGCTTCTTTGAATTTTCCATATTCGTCAAGAAGTATTTCTATCTGCGCGTTCTGGATGATGTGAGATATCGGCATCAGTGTGACATGGTTGTCGAAACTTTTTCCAACTGAATCGCTGTGACAGTCATATGTCTCAACGGCTCTTTGCCATATGCTCATTTATTCCACCTCCCCGAATTCTCTGAGTCCGATGAAATTGCCGAGGTCTTCGCCGAACGGCTTTATCGCCATGTTTTCGCGCACCGTTTTTGTTATCGTGCACTCCTCGGGTCGGGGGAATGTGATAACGCCCTTTTTCATCGTCGGGTACCAGAATCGGACGGTCATTCGGTTTTTCGTCTCGTCAGAATAGGCTTCGTCCGCGTAGGTTATCCCGTGGTACATCAGCCCAAATGCGAGCTCCGGCGTCTCATCATATGCGCCTTTGCCGCTCTCAAACTCGCATGGCTCAACATAGCCCTGACATTCGCGCGCGCCGAGGAAAATATCCCTGCGCCCGCCTTTTTCAATCATGCGCTTTGCTATGTTGTGATGCTTGTTCTCGTTGCGGTCGCCGATGAGCTCCGGGCGGTTCTCATTCCACTCAAAATGCGCCTGCACCTGATAACGGCAGCCCTTGAGATAGGTGTAGAACGAGAGGTCGTTCCCGCCGTTGTATTTTATCGGCCGGATGCCCTTGACCTCAGTTTGAATGGGGTTCATCACTCTGACCTTGTCGATATACCAGACGATAGTGGGCTTCCAGTAGATCGAGTGGAGAATACCTTTGAGAGCTTCGTATGTCGGGATTTGATAGCTTGCTTTTTCTCCGCCGACGCGCATTACCGGGTCGGAGAAAAGCGCGTAGTCTCCGAATACTTCAAACGTCACTATATTCGGATGTTCCATATGCTGCACACCTCCTGTGTTTATTTATAATGTGATTGCTTCGCGGCTTTCGCCGTCAAGATTGAGCCCGAAATCCTCGTTGTAGAATTCCTCGCTCAGCGCGAGCGCGATGCCGTCTGCTATGGGATGGAGCGCGCCGCTGTCCGCAAGGGCTCTGCGCTGATTTTCATAGAGCGAGACGGTGTATGCCCGCGCTTTTTTGATGAGCTTTTTGAGATACTTTATGTCCTCTTCGGCCCGTTTTGAGCCGAGCTCGGCGATTATCACTTTTCCCTCGCCGTATGGCACGATAACATCGGTCGTGCTGCTGCCGAAGACGGTAAACCTGCTTCCGGCGGTCTTGAACGCTTGAGTCAGCGCATATTTTTCGCCGTTTGCTTTTAAATAAGGCGCGTTCGCGAATGTCCTGTCGAGCGAAAGAAGATCAAAGAGAGTGAACGGCGAACCGTCGATTTTTATCGGCATATCCTGCGCACCGATGTCGGATTGAATATAGAGCTTCTTGTAGTAGGCGTATACCGCCTCGTCAGATGTAAGCCCCGACGGGTACTTCTCGGAATGATATTCGTAGTCTGACAGCAGTGACATGCACGCCATCTTGCCGTCCTTTATGCTTCTGAGCATGCCGAGGTCTTCGCCGCGGCAGTTTATTATGAACACATCTGCGGCTCCGTTGAGCTCGCCGTTGCGGTTGCATCTGCCCGCCGCCTGTATCACGCTGTCGAGCCCCGCGCAGAGCCTTATCACGCAGCCGAACGAGACATCAACGCCCGCTTCGATGACCTGCGTTGAGATGCAAACCACTTTTTGTGCGTACGGATTTGTGCGCTTTCTTTCAAGTGCGCTGTTTATCTCGGATATTACCGCCATTCTGTGCGCCATGCACATTCCGGCGGAAAGATGGAAGATCACGGTGTTTTCCAATTTCATCTCGGTGAACAGATACGCCGCCTGCTTTTTGAGATTGCATATGACAAGAAGACTGTCCGTTCTGTCGAGCTGTTCTGAGATAAATGCGGGGATTGCGTCAAGCCGCATGCCGCCCTTGTCGATTATCTGCGTGCGTTTGAATACGCGCCACAGCTCTTCGTCAAACGGCACAATATCTTTTATATTTTCTGTCATCGGGTGCGCCGTCTGTTCAAGGCACGGCTGAGTCGCCGAGCACAAGACTATAGTCGCGCCGCAGACCTCCGAGAGAAAGTTTACCGCCGTGTTAAAAAGCGACAGCATTTCGTTCGGCACGGTCTGAACCTCGTCTATGACTATTACGCTGTCGCACAGCGCGTGCATTCTGCGTATGCAAGAGGTCTTTCCTGCAAACAAAGTGTCGAGCAGCTGAACAAGGGTGGTTATTATCACCGGCGACGACCAGTTTTCCGTTAATAACTGGGCGCGCTTAAGCTCGTCCGCGTTGTCCTCGTCGAGAGCGACGTTTGAATGGTGCTCCGTTATGATGCTGTCGTTTCCGATGAATTCTCTTATTATCTTTGCGTTCTGGTCGAGGATACTCAGCAGGGGAGAAGTGAATATGATTCGTTTCTTCCGATGTGTTTTTGCGTGAGCCACGGCGAATCTCAGCCCCGAGAGCGTTTTGCCTGCACCGGTTGGGACATTGAGCCTGAATATGCCGGGCTCTTCTTCTGCGGCGGCGCGGCAGATGTCGGATATCTGCTTTCTTGCCCCGTCTATCGGTCTTGTGTTTGAAAATTCGCCGAGCTTTTCTTCGATGTGCCCGAGGCACTCGTCCCAATCCGCTTCAGCTTGCGGGAACTCCATGTTTTCCATGAATTCCGCCGTGTCGCGCCTGTCGCCCTCGATAACAGCCGAGAGCAGAAGCCGAGCCAGCAGGTTTATCTGAAATTCATATTCTTCAGCTTGCCGTGCGCTTCTCTTCGGATTGCGCTCTCTTATGCCCGCAATAATTTTAGTAAGCTGTTCTGCGGCTTCGTCAAACTGCGATTTCAGTTCGGCGTCTGAGAAGCAGTATTCGTTGAAGTTTTTCTTCGCCTCGTCATAGTCGATGCCGTCTTTTGTCAGCCTGTGTTCAAAGCCGTTTTTGTGGTCGTCATTTACCGCGTCAAACTGCCCGTGATGCGCGCCGACCGCATAGGCGAGAAGCTCGCGCACCTCGTTGTCAACGCCGTCGGACATCTCAAAAATATATCTGACCGCCGCAAAAGTGTGGTTCACTTCGCCGCGCCTGAGCGTGTTGCCGGGCTGTATGTAGTCAAAGAACTTTTTTGTCGCCTTGCCTAAGTCGTGAATGTTCCCGCAAAAGCTTCCGACTTTGTCTAACTCGATACATCGCAGCGCCTCTGCGGCATATTTTCCGCTGTTTTCGTTGTGAGTTTTCAGTGTTTGTTCGTCATATTCCGGCGGTTCGGATTTTTCAACGAGCCGCAGGTGAGCTATAGGCTTCATTGTCTCACTTCCCGTATTTTGTTTGTTTCACCATACATTTTTTAGAGAAAATTGTCAACTTAACTGCAAAAACGATGCGATTTTTGTCGAAAGTGATATGAAAATAGAAAACTTAGTTCTTCCTTATAACAAAACTTCCGACACTGTCGTCACCGAGCGAGGCGATGACGTTCATAAACGTGTTCTTCGACATAACGGCAAAATACCCGCTTGCTTCAAATTTTTCCGGGAAATGCTTTTCGATTTTTTCGAGCGCTGATTTCAGCGCGAAAACAGCCGCCACGCCGTGCTTGCAGATGCCGCACGCCCAGCAGTCGCAGGTGATGTTTGCAATCATGCCGTTCTTGTAGTCAAATTCAACCTCATGCAGCTCGTCCGTGCCGACTATCGCGTGCCCCTTGCCGTTTTCAACGCTGAGATACAGAACCTCGCCGCAGTTGAAGTCGGATTTGCCTACCATTATCGTGTGCTCGTATGCGCCCATGCCCTCGAGATCATCGAGGCTATAGAACTTGTTTTCCTTCGCGCTTACATATTCCTCATCGGGTTTTGCGGGAGCTTTGAAGTAGGGGAGTATCTTTCCGAACGGCACGGTATTTTTGTCAAAAGAGAACAGTTCGTCGCCGACATAGCAGAACTCGCCGGAGATATCCGTGTCGATTTTTGCGATTACTCTTTTGTAGTAGGACAGCTTTATCTTGAATGTGTATGACACATCGATGACCTTGCCGCGCTTGCCCTCGAGCTTGCCGTCAACATAGACGAGGTCGCCGACATGCAGGTCGAAAAGATTGTTGTAATATGTGCAGTCGAATCCGCGCTGCGGGAAATAGACCCTCACGAGCGATTCCCTAGCGGGAGCCTCTTCGGGAGCTTTTGTCTCGGCCTCGGGAGCTTTCTTCTCTGTCTCTTTCTCAGCGGTAAAACCTATCTTGAATTTCATATGTATCTCTCCGTTCCTTATTTTCTGATTCTATTCTATCACGGCAGGTGTGTCAAAAAACGGACAGTAAATTTCAAAAGCCTTGTAATTGACGGCATTTGCGCCGACTTTGTCTCTTGGCGGTGACAAACGGGATGCAAATCGGGGGGCTTATCACTTTAGCTGTAGCAAGGTAAAAGCAAGCGACCCAACCGGTCTTTATAATCAAGCTTTCAATAGCCGCGCCGCAGTATCCGAAATCTATCTGTAAAAGGCGGGCAGCATCACCGAAGCGCCGCCGACTGGGAGTCGCGAGTTATGCATTTCGAGACCTCGTTGAGCGGCTTGTAGGGGTCGGCGACCCTTTGATGCGTGAGCGTCACGGTGTTTTTTGGAGATGATGCAAGTAAAGCAATCCTTTAGTCACTTGCCACTATTATGGATTTTTAAAGCAGGCGAACGAAGTTCCGCCTATGATCCGTAAAATAAGTTTTTGCAAAGATCCCGTGCCGCTGTCGCGGCAGCGGTGCGTCGAGTCGCCGCACCCTACAAGGTGCTTATCAATAAAATTGTGCAAACTCCGTGGGCGGATGATATCTGTTCTTACATCATTGTGATAATTCGCAATATTGATGCGACTGTCTATATCCGATACCCACACCCGCGCCCTCCAACTTATCAACACATCCCTATCTCATGTCGAAATGAAAAAATCCTACCCACGAAAGCCGTGGATAGGATTTGCTGTTTTACTCGTTCGGTTTATTTATACTGTGCGAGCACATCCGACGCGAGGGCTGTGAGTTCGTCTTTTACACTCTCGGGGGAGAGGACTGTCACATCCGCGCCGAAGTTCATTATCCATGTCAGGAACACGGGGCTCACAAACACTTTTACGCGCATGTCAAAATGTGTGTCGGTGATATTTAAAAACGCAGTGTCGAAGCCGAATTTGTCTATCATGACATTTGCGAGCTTGTTTTCGCAGCGGAGCGTGACCGTCTCTTCGCGGCCGCCGTACATTCCGAAGGTCTGCTTTGAATAGAGCGCCATGTCGAAATCGGCGAAGAACTCCGCGCCGTCGCGCTTTTCTTCGGTTGGCTGAATTTTTGTCATCTTGTCGACCCGGTAGTGCTTTATCTTGTTCTCGTCCGAGTCGTAGCCAATCATATAGTAGTTCTCATCATCCCAGGTCAGCGCCCACGGGCTGATGAGATATATTTTGCCGTCGTGGCGCAGCTTCTTCTGCTTGTGCTCGTCCCAGGTGAAATATTGAAACGCTATCTTCGCGTCGCGGTTTATC
>ERZ780154.1592-NODE-1592-length-10719-cov-1.83655_pt1 | contig 10719 bp, 8 predicted proteins | sample MGYA00511568_ERZ780154 | MGnify/ENA primary metagenome ERZ780154 (study PRJEB29588, sample SAMEA2142525) | human gut metagenome | biome: human gut; feature: human-associated habitat; material: faeces | place: Denmark | collected 2008/2010 ...
TATATTATTATACTTTTTCGATTTTAGGTATTGACTATAACTAGCTGGTCTTTTCGGTTGGTTAATTATTATTTCTGATAATGACAACATTTGCATCGCACCGAATAGCATCATCAAGTAATTTTGTGTTCTTTGTCACATCCAGACTACTCAACTGGTTATTGTTACAATATAAGTAATGTAATGCCGAAAATTTTTCTGTACTTAATTCTCCTTTAAGTTCAACTTTTCTCCAGTCTATTCCTACTAATCTACCATTTTTCCAAGTATATTGCTTGCTATTTTGTATATCTTCACTAAGCTCGCTCGACGCACCTTGTTTTTTCTGTTCAGCAATCAAATTTTTTAATGCTTCTGCATCATTGGTAGAATTTGCAAGGGGTGTTGCAGATGGTGTTGTTGTGACAGGCGGTGCAGGTGTTGTTTTGGAAGTTTTCACATTCTTAACGGTAACTTTACACGTCAATTTTTTCTTCCCCACCATTGCCTGTACTTTTGCAGTTCCCTTTTTCTTGCCTTTAACAGATACCGCTACTTTACCCTTTTTCTTTAAGGAGATGTACTTCTTCCCAGACAGGATTTTCCACTTTACCTTTTTCTTTGTGTTCTTGACCTTGAGCGTTTTACTCTTTCCCTTTGTGACAGTCAATTTTTTATTGCTTAGGCTGACTTTCTTTGCCGCTGATACCTCACTTGCAGGTATCATGCCAAGCAACAAAGCAAAAGCGAGCAGACAAGCAGTCAGTTGTTTTTTCTTCTCATTATTTTTCGTTCCTCCTGGTCGTAAAAATTAGTTGATATTACAAAAACAAGATAATTATATCATATTATATTTTCACGCGTCAAATTGATCTTCTCACCTACTGCACAACAAGTTAATAAACCACATAATAGTGACAAAGAAAAACCGACTACGCAGGAGCATTTCTACTCTTGTGTAGTCGGTTGTTTTCGTTTCCGTTTGAAGGCTTCGCTCAAAAATAATCGTTTTTCAGAAAATCCCTAAGTGAAGTCCCAAAAGAAGTCTCCTTTTGTTCATGCCGTATAAGCCCAAAGGTTATATGTCTTATTTTTCATCCTTTTCGCTAAGCAAATCTTTCATGCTCTTAACACTGATTGCCAAGGTTGATGTATTATGCAAAAGTGCTGACGTTGCCGGCTGCATAACACCACCAATCCCACACAAAATCAATCCGGTATTAAAACCAACAATCTGTCGGTAATTTCCATGAATCCGCTTTACTAACGCATTGCTTAACCGTTTTAAGGTAACTAATTCTTCCAGATTGTCGCCTGCAATGGTAATGTCAGCAATCTCCCGTGCCATCTCTGCACCATCACAAATTGCAATTCCGACATCTGCTGCAGAAAGTGCCGGTGAATCATTTACACCGTCTCCAATCATGATAACTTTACATCCTGCCTGATGTTCTTTTTCCACATATGACGCTTTATCTTCCGGAAGCACTTCCGAATAATATTCATCAACGCCAACTTTAGCTGCAACCACTTCCGCAGTCCGCTCGCTGTCTCCTGTCATCATAACAATTTTAGAGAGCCCACACTTGCGAAGCATGGAAACAACCTGCGGTGCCTCCTCGCGAATCGGATCCGTAATCGCAATGACAGCAACTAAAACACCATCAATTGCCAGATACAAATGCGAACATTCACCCGAAAGAGATTCAAACAATTCTTCTTTTCCCTGTGGAATCACACATTGTTCATCTTCAAATACAAAATGATAACTTCCAATGATTACTTTCTTGTCCTGAATCCGTGAAGAAATACCATGTGCTACGATATATTCCACTTTGGAATGATTTTCTTCGTGAACAAGTCCTTTGTCCATCGCCGCGCGTACAACAGCTTTTGCCATCGAATGAGGAAAATGTTCCTCTAAGCATGCGGCAATTTTTAAAAGTTCATCCGGTTCTTCATCACAGAAGGAAATCACATCGGATACAACCGGCTGTGCTTTTGTAATAGTTCCTGTCTTATCAAACACAATCGTATCTGCCTCTGCCATTGCCTCTAAAAACTTTCCACCTTTGACGGTAATGCCATGTGACTGAGCTTCGCGCATCGCCGATAAAACAGATATCGGCATAGATAATTTCAACGCACAGGAAAAATCTACCATCAGTACGGAAAGTGCTTTGGTAACATTTCTCGTCAAAAGATAAACAAGACCGGTTCCTGCCAATGTATACGGAACCAGACGGTCTGCCAGATGCTCTGCTCGGCTTTCTACCGTTGACTTTAGTTTTTCCGTTTCCTCTATCATGGCAACAATTTTTTCATATTTTGTTGTGCCGGAATTCTCTTTAACCTCAATCAGAAGTTCTCCCTCTTCAAGCACCGTTCCGGCATAAACATAACCTCCCGGTTTCTTCGCAACCGGAATTGCCTCGCCGGTAAGAGAGGCCTGATTCACCATGCCCTCTCCTTCTTTGATTACGCCATCAAGCGGAATGACATTTCCCATATGCACGGTCACACAATCGCCTGTCTCTATCTTCGAAACATCCGTAAGAACCTCTTTGCCATCCACATTAAGCCACACTTTACTTACATTTAATGACATTTTCTTTGCCAAATCATCCACTGACTTTTTGTGAGTCCACTCCTCCATGATTTCACCTAAATCAAGAAGGAACATAACAGAACCTGCCGTTCCATAATCGCCTCTTACAATTGATGTTGTAATCGCAATACCATCCAGAAGAGGAACTTCAATCTTTCTCCTTCCAACACAGGACAGAGCCTTCTTAATGTAAGAAAGCGATTTTACCAAAACAAGTCCGGTTCGTATCGGAGCCGGAACAAAAAATTTGCTTCCCATACGAAGCACAACGCGGTTTACTAACTTGTCCCAATATTTCCGGTTCATCGCACGGCCGGAGCGGACAAGTGTCTCATCTTCTTCTACCTTCCGGCTATAATAGTAGGTTTGCAGATAAGAGAGAAGGATTTGTCTTTCTCCTGTATAAGTAATTACTACATCACCTGTTCTCTCATAAACTTTAGCAGTCAAAATCATATCCTGTGCTGCCAAATCATACTCAAGTTTATCCGCCTGCAAATCCGTCATTTCATTTGTCATTACATGAATACGCATTCTGCCACGCATATTATGCAAAACTTTAAATTTCACATCTATCACCTCTTAGATATACAAAAAACACCTGTACAAACCGACAGGTGTTTTTTAATAAGTATCTTATTCTTCTGTCTGACTTTCATCTGCATATGAAGTTTCCTGTGCTTTACGATCTTCATTAATCTGCTGTGCTTCTGCATAAATATCACCAGCATTTTCCTGAACTGTCGTAACTGTCTTCATAACAGATTCTTTTGCACGGAGAACCGCTGCGGTACATTTTGTATATACATTCTTTGCATCCTTACTGGAAAGAACTTTCACACCTGCTGTACCAAGAAGCAGACCTGCTGCAAATAATCCCGTATGTTTTCCGTTAATTTTTTTCAATAATTTCATCTTAACGACACCTCCGTTTTATCCATTTCTTGAAAAATATTATAGTCCTCTTTCGAGAAATGTCCACCCCATTTTTCCTTATTGATAATTTTTATCAATAAGGCATATATTCTTCTTACTCCACTCTCTTCAACGCTTCATCAAGAGGAATCTTTCGGATTCTTCTAAAGTCAAAGAGCATGACAACCAAATAGCCAACAAAAATAAATGCAAACATCTTAATATAATCCAAAGGTCCCATAATAAAGGTAAACCATCCGCTCATGCTTTGCAGCATAACAGTCCACACATTCCGCATCACAAGCGTACCAACCAAAACACTCAATGCCGCACAAACAATCACAACAATCGTTGTTGCAAGAAGATATAATTTTGCAATTTCTCCGTCTGTATAACCGAGAATTTTCGTCATGGATATCGCAACCTCATTTTTCTCAATAATAATTTTTGTCAACAGGTAAATCAACACGGCCGATAAAACCACACATAAGAACTGGAAGTACAGCATATAAGAGCCCATCGTATGGTCAAGCTGATTACTCATCTTCGTAATCTCTCTCTCCGTAATTACCGTTGCAATATAATCCTTTTTCACATCTTTTATTTTTGTATTTGTGAAAAATCCGTCAAATGCATCATCATCTTTGTCAAATGCCGTCCGATACTGCTCAATCGGCATAAAGACCGCAATACTCTGCGAGTGTTCAAAAAATCCTTTTACTTTGAATGAATATTTCTTTTTCTCGTATTTCGCATTGAGTGTAACCGTATCTCCAACAGCGACATCATACTTATCTCTAAACGGCTTAGAAATGTAAACTTCTTTCTCTTTTAAATTCTTTGCATCCGGCAGAGAAATATACTTACTCGTATCTTCTACACCGTATACGGATACCTCCTCATCCATGGCATCCGTCTTATACAGCAGAGAATCCATACTGAATTTTTCTGCGTCTGAATTTTTCGTTGTAATTTCTTTGCCCGTTTCATCTTTATAACTTTTCAGTACATACTGATAATCAGCAATCATCATATCCTTTGTATTATCTTTGTAATACTGTAAGGTAGACGGCATTCCGATTGCCATTGCTAACATAATAGAAATAAAGGCAATTCCCACAAACAAAATTAAATAGTTTGGTATGTTCTGGAAAATAATACGCAGACGAAAACGGCTCAAAAAGTTCCATTTCGGCAGACGCATTGCTTTCTTTCGTTTGTTCTTTTTCAAATCACAGCGTAAAAACTGCAATGGTGTATGACGCAGCATCCGCATAAGAATCAATAAATTAATAACAAACATAAGGACAACCGGAATAATCGTTGTCTTTATAAATGCATCCGGATTCCATAAAGTCACGTACGTTGGCAGACTGTAGTTACTGTAATACATATTGACAACTAATTCTTTAAACACCGTGTAGCCTAAAATATTACCAATAATTGCAGACACAAATGTCACAATGATAGGAGCCGCCAGATAATGCCTTACAAGCTCTCCTTTTGTGTAACCGGATGCACGAAGCGTACCAACTGTCATTGACTCTTTCTTAATCGTATTACTAATTGTCACGGCAAAAATAAAGGCAATAATCACAATGAGCACATCCAAAATCACGCCGCCCATTGCTAAATCCGAACCCATATCGTCTGTTGCAAAGGTAATTGCCGGATTTGCATAAGCCGGTGTATAATCCTCCACCTGATTGCCGGAAGTAATCACCTCTTTATATAAATCATCCAGAAAATCGTCCGACATTTCTTTCTCATCTACATCATCTGCCGGTCTTTTATCATAACGCCATGCGTAGTTATAATGGCAGGTACCATTTAACCGTTCCCATCCCTCTTTTGTCACCATTGCCACATCAAATGTTATGGCATCAAACATCAAATCTGTGCTTTTTTCATGCAGCGTCGCATAATTGACATACGCAATCAGACCTGAAACTTCATATTTCTCACCACCGGTGCTAATCGTATCGCCAACCTTAATTCCTGCATTGTCCGCATGCATACGGTCAATCGCAATTTCATTTTTATTTTCCGGAAGTCTTCCATCTAAAACACTTGCCAGATTGACCTCATCATTTTTTTGAAAAATACGGATGGGTCCCTCTTTCTTTCCATCTCCATCTTTATCCTCATCTAAATTGTAATAAAAATCCTCGTAAATCGTAGCAGAAAGCGAATCAAAAGTCCCTTTTTTTGCTTTTTGTGAAAGTTCAAAATGTCCATCTTCGCAAATCGACTTTTTCATATTCTCGGTTGCAGCTGTCAACATACTCTCATTTGCCACATACATACCGGCGATAAAGCCAATTACAAAAATCATAAACAGACTGACTAAGAGATATTTACTCCAATCCCCTTTTAATTCTCTCGGCACACGTTTAATTAATGGATTTTTCGTCTTGTTTTTCTTCATTCCATTCATCCTCCTACCATTCCAAATCCATTGCCGAAATTTTCTGCTCATTGATATCATTGTGTCTTACACTTCCATCACGCAACTTAATCACATGGTCTGCCATATGACGGATTGCCTCATTATGAGTTACCATAATAACGGTATTTCCATATTTTTTGTTTACATCTTCAATCAATTTCAAAATTTCTTTTGACGTGTTGTAATCAAGTGCTCCAGTTGGCTCATCGCAAAGCAAAATATCCGGATTTTTTACAATCGCACGTCCAATTGAAACTCTCTGCTGCTGACCACCAGAAAGCTGATTTGGCAGTTTATAGCGGTGCTCATACAGCCCCAGTGTATGTAAAAGGTCATCAATATCCAAAGAATCATCAGACAAATAAGCTCCTACTTCAATATTCTCTTTCACATTCAGATTGGCAATCAAATTATACATCTGAAATACATATCCCAAATGTTTTCTGCGGTACTTGGTTAATTCTTTTTCCCCTAAATCCTCTAATTTATCACCATGAATTGCAATATAGCCTGAATCGGCAGAATCAATTCCCCCAATAATATTTAACAAAGTAGACTTTCCTGAACCGGATGGTCCTAACAATACACAGAACTCCCCTTTGGCAACGGAAAAATTCATTCCACGAAGTACCTCCTGTCTGGTCTCTCCGCTTCCGAATCCTTTCTTTAAGTCCACAATCTCCAAAAACTTACTCTCCTGATTTGACATAATTACTCCTTTCATGCAACAATCTCTTTCTTGGTTAGTCACCACTAACTATTATGACATATTTTGCTATTATTGCAAGTAAGTTATTGATAATTTTTATCAATAGGAATAATAATAAAGGCTATAAACGCCGTCAATTCACATTGACACATTTACAGCCTGTGTATTCCTTATTTTGTATTTACTTCAATATTTCTTTAAAGTTCTTAATATTCTCCTCAACGTTGCCTTTAAATATTTTCGTACCGGCAACAAATACATTAGCCCCCGCCTGTTTAATCTCCTCAATATTCTGAAGATTGACGCCGCCATCAACTTCGATATCAACGGAAAGATTTCTCTCATCAATAATTGAGCGAAGCTTTGCAATCTTTGAAAATGTTCTTGTAACAATTTTTTGTCCGCCATACCCCGGATATACTGTCATAACCAAAACCATGGATAGCTTGTCCAAAAACGGAAGAACTACATCAATATCCGTATCCGGGCTAAGTGCTACCGCCGCTTTGGCACCACATCGAAGTATCTCGTCAATCGATTCTTCCAAGTCATCACAGGCTTCTGCATGAACCGTGATTCCATCCGCACCAATTCCTGCAAACCGCTCCACATGTTTAATCGGATTTACAATCATTAAATGCACATCAAAAAACAGGTCCGTACACTCACGAAGCCCTCTTACTATTGTTGTACCAAATGACAAGTTTGGTACAAACACCCCGTCCATTACATCAATATGAATATAGTCTGCTCCGGCGCTTTGCGCGGTCTTCACTTCCTGACCTAAACAAGTAATGTCCGCCGCCAGAATTGATGGTGACAATTTGTATGTCATTTCTTATTCCTCCAATTCGTTCGCATTCAGCAAGCTCGTTAAATATCTGCACGTAGTTCTCATAACGAGTCTCACCGATTTCACCTCGTTCCCTGGCCTCTTTTACCATACAGCCAGGTTCATGAATGTGAGTACAACCCCAATATTTGCACTGCCCCTCATAGGGCAGAAATTCGGTAAAATACCTTCGCAGCTCCTCTTTTTCCACCTCCGGCGGCTTTAAGGAACTAAATCCCGGAGTATCAAACAAAAACGTCTGATTCCCCAGAGAATAAATTTCAGAATGTCTTGTGGTATGCCGACCTCTGCCGATTTTCTCACTTACAGAACCGGTCACAGAAGCCGCCTGCGGGCATAAACGGTTTAAAAGGCTCGACTTTCCCACGCCGGACGGTCCTGCCAAAACCGTTGTTTTCCCTTCCAGACATTGTTTTACTTTATCAATTCCCATATTTTCGGTATTGCTGATTGTCAATACCTCATTTGCGCATTTTTCATAAATTGATAAAAAATGCTTTTCTTCCTCCTCAGACACCATATCCTGTTTACTGAAACAGATAATGGTCTCTACATTCTGCCATTCCATCATAAGTAAAAAACGGTCTAGCAGATTAAGATTCGGCATCGGATTTGCCATCGCAAAAACGATAAGTGCCTGATCAACGTTTGCCACCGCCGGACGAATCAACTCATTTTTTCTCGGTAAAATCTCCTCCAGATTTCCAAGATGCTTCTCTTCATCCAGCACACAAACCGTAACATTATCTCCAACTAAAGGTTTAATTCCCTCTTTTCGGAAACTTCCTTTTGCCTTACATTCATACAGTTTGTCATCTTCACACCAGACATAATAAAATCCGGCAATTCCTTTTACGATTTTCCCTCTCATTAATCCGCAACTTTCTTAAAGGTTACGTTGTAGGAATCCACACGCTTGGAATCCTTGTATACAATCAGTTCGCCCTGAGAGCCGCTAAAGCCGGTGACTTCATCGCCGGAAAGTGACAATGGGAAATCCATATGTGTCAAACTGCGGTTCAAAATAGTCTTTGTCTGACCATCCTGATTTAAAACAATTTTAATCATTGCTGCCGGGTCGGTCTCGTAATCAAACGGACTATCAATGCGAATTGTTCCCGACATCTTATAGGTATAGGTTTTTTCCGGTCCAAGGCTGATTGTAACATTCACCGAGGTTCCCTTTTTCACCTTTTTACCACTTGCTTTACTCTGTACACAAATTCTATTCTTGGCAAAATTGTCTGAATAACTACTTGATGTCGTACCTAACTTTAATCCTACCTTCTCAAGTGCGGTTTTCGCCTGACTCTTTGTTTTACCTAATAAGTCCGGCACGCTAACCGTCTCTGCTCCTTTACTTACATAATACGTAATCGTAGAACCAGCAGCTGCATCCTCGCCCTGTTTTGGACTTGTATAAACAACCTTGCCTTCTTCTGTTTTATCACTGTAAACATCCGCACCACGTTTTGGAACAAATCCAGCCGTTTTAAGTGCCTCCTCCGCTGCTTCCGGCGTCATTCCCCATACACTTGGAAGCTGGGACGCACGAAGGTATACCGTAATGGTGTCACCTTCTGATACTTCAGAACCAATTGCAGGTGTAGTACTGATTACCTGTCCCGGTTCTACATCACTAGATTCTGCTGACTCAAATTTATAATCTAATCCTGCACTATCGAGCATGCTCTGTGCCTGTTCCTGTGTCAGACCTTTAATCTGCGGAACCTGTGTTTTATTGCTCTCCGGCGTGCTGACCGGTTCTTTACTTGCCTGTGTTGTCTGTGAAGTCGGCTCCGGTGTCGCTTCATTGGAGGATGAACTTCCTCCCCAGAAACCTACAAATCGACCTAACAGATAAATAATAATTACACCAATAATAATAGCAACGGTTATGCTTCCGATAATCAATGCCTTCTCTAATTTCGGGTCAACTTCACCGTTTGATTCTTCGTCTGCCTCTTCTTCCGTCTTTTCATCTAATGCCTGTTTCGTAGAAGCTGCCTTTAACGAATTCACGTCATTACTCGGAATAAAAATGGTATCCGCATTTTCATACAAATTACGAATCACACCGTACTCACCGGTCGGATCCTGTAAAAACATCTTCAAATCCGCAATCAAATCCATCACCGTCGGATAGCGAAGTTCCGTTTTCTTCTGCATACATTTTGCAACAATATTACTAAGTCCGTGTGGAATTGTCGCATCAATGGCATCTAACGGAGTCGCATCTTCCTGAATATGCGCTAAGGCAATTGCCACTGCACTCTCACCGGTAAACGGAAGAGAACCGCTTAACATCTCATACATCGATACACCCAGTGAATAGATATCACTCTTCTCATCACTGAATCCTCCCCTTGCCTGTTCCGGAGAAATGTAATGTACCGAGCCCATGGCATTTGCTGTAATTGTATTCGAACTTGCTGCCTTGGCAATTCCAAAGTCACTTACCTTTGCCGTACCATCTTTCGAAATCAATATATTCTGAGGTTTAATATCACGGTGAATAATATGATTGGCATGCGCAGCCTCCAAACCATTTGCAATCTGGAGTCCAATTCCAACTGCCTCTCTCACCGAGAGTTTGCCCTTCTGCTCAATGTATTTTTTCAAAGTGATGCCGTCTACAAATTCCATCACAATATAGTGCATATCCTGTTCCTGTCCTACATCATAGACTCCTACGATATTTGGATGGGATAAACACGCAATTGCCTGTGCCTCCTGACGGAATTTTGTAACAAATTTCGCATCCTCGCTATACTCATTTTTTAATATTTTAACCGCCACATAACGATTTAACCGATGGTCTTTGGCACGATATACATCTGCCATACCGCCGGTTCCGACTTTTTCGATTATTTCATATCTTCCACTAATTACTGCACCAATATTAATCATTCTTTCACTCCTTTACAGTCGAACTAAAATCACGCTGATGTTATCTTTGCCACCGGCTTCGTTCGCCTGTTGAACCAATTTTTCCCCTGCCAGTTTCATATCTTCTTTATTTTCTTTTACAATCTTCTCTATCTGGCTGTCTTCAACCATATTTGTCAGTCCATCCGAGCACAGTAATAGTACATCCCCCGGCTCTACTTTCACCTCAAAACAATCCGGTCTGACGGTATCATCCGTCCCCAGTGCTCTTGTAATAATATTCTTATTTGGATGGGTCCGCATCTCTTCCTTTTGGA
>ERZ780154.1604-NODE-1604-length-10680-cov-1.76179_pt1 | contig 10680 bp, 8 predicted proteins | sample MGYA00511568_ERZ780154 | MGnify/ENA primary metagenome ERZ780154 (study PRJEB29588, sample SAMEA2142525) | human gut metagenome | biome: human gut; feature: human-associated habitat; material: faeces | place: Denmark | collected 2008/2010 ...
AATCAATGGCCCCCTCTTTAAAACAGCGGGTCTCCGTCTCGGTATCATTGTCAGCCGTAAGAAAAATCACGGGAATGTCCTTACCGTTCTCCATCGTCCGAATTTTTCTAAGCAGTTCAAAGCCATCCATTTCCGGCATACTGATATCCAAAAGAATCATGTCACATTCCTCATTTTCCAAATAAGACAATGCCTGTGTTCCCCTAACAACAGGGATTACCTTATATTCGCCACTTAACACTTTCCGCGCTGCCGAAAGATTTAGTTTATCATCATCTACAACTAATATTGTTTTCATCTTGCTATCACCTCATACGTTTTATTCATCATCCATCTTTGCAAATAACATTCCAAAGGTACCAGGTCCGCAGTTAATGGCAACCGCCGGAGATGCCTTTTGATAAATAATGTTCTCGATTGCATCTTTTTCTCTTACTTCTTTTGTAATTTCCTTTAACTCATCATTCGTTAGTCCTGCATAGGTAATAAACAGCATCTTTTTATCCATATGAAGCTCTTTATTAAACGTGGAAGCAATGTATTTCTTCCATGCCGTTTTTCTTCTGCCAACATAAATTTTCTTTATTTTCATCCTGCCATTTTTTAGAACAACTACAGGATGGAGCATAAATGCCTGACATAGTTTATGAACCTTTTCCGAAATTTTTCCTGCCCGCATCAGATATCCCGTCTCGCTTACAATAAAACTTGTCTGAATCTGTTTTTTATGAGCCTTAAGTTTCTGCACAATATCCCCGGCTCCCATTCCGCCGGCAGCACAAGATATGGCATACAAAACGATAAGTCCCATACCGCTTGACAATTGTCCGGAATCAATAACCATAACATTATCAAACGCTTTTGACGCTTCCAGCGCATTCGCAAATCCGGGACTAACACTTTCTGCCATAGAAATATGGACAACAGACTGCGCTTTCGTAAGCTGTTCGGCAAAAAACTCTTCGTAATCACTTACTTTTGGTGCCTCCGACTGCGCCATTTCACCACGCTCTTTCATATAGGCAAGGATACCATCTGTCTCCGTTTCCACACCATCTAAAAATTCACCACCCTCTGTTTTCACGCGATAGGGCATTACAGCAGCTAAATTTCCATCTATGAGATAATCCGGTAAATCGGATGTGGTATCCGTTGATATCATAACCGGCACTTTTTTCCTGTGCTCTAAAATCGGTGCCTCTATCATTCCCACGGTTCCTTCCGCATTGAATTGCCTGATAAGATTTTTAGGAAGATGACGAATAAGTTCTTCCTCCAATTGTTCACCACTGACCGGTTTTAATAAATACCCATCAAATCCTTCGCGAAAATAAAGTGCTTTATTTTCACTTCCGGCATTTGCTGTCAGTGCCACAACCGGCGTATTTTGATTGAAACCACCCATCTGGGTCCGAATCGCATGCAGACATTCAATACCATCCATTTCCGGCATCAGATGATCCATAAAAATAACATCATATCTCGTCTGAAGACTTTTCTTTAAACACTTTTCTCCACTTTCTGCCGTATCCACCATAACTTTTGTGTCACGAAGCAGTTTTTTTGCCACCATCCGGTTCATTTCATTATCGTCCACAATTAAGACGCGTGCTTTTTCTGCCTCAAAACTTTGTCTGTACGATTCTCTTTGATTTGTACCATGTCTTGTCTCCAAATCCAGTTCACCGATCTCTTCATTGCTTACCACTTTTTGTGGAATTGTAATGATAAATGTGGAGCCTTTTGTATACACGCTGTTTACGGAAATGTCACCTCCCATAAGTTCTACTAACTGCTTCACAATCGAAAGTCCCAGTCCGGTTCCCTCTATATAGCGGTTTTCACTCTCGTCAATGCGTTTGAATGCTTGAAATAAATACGGAATACTTTCTTTTTTAATTCCCATTCCGGTATCCGTCACCGAATAAGAAATTAATGCATTTCCGTTCTCCTGCTCTTTGCACTGAATGGATAAAGTAACAGCCCCCTCTTTTGTATATTTAACCGCATTATTTAATACATTAATGAGAATCTGTTTAATCCTCACTTCATCACCAAACAGCTGGGCTGGCAGCAAAGGGTCCACATTGATATGAAATTCAAGCCCTTTTTCCTTTGCCCGTATCCAGAGCATATTCACAACATCGGATAGCATATCTCCTGTTTCGTAAACGGCCGGAACAATCTGCATTTTGCCCGATTCAATTTTTGACATATCCAATATATCATTAATCAGCGTCAAAAGCATCTTACTTGCCCCCTGAATACTCTTGGCATCGCCGGCTGCTTCATCCGAAATTTCTTCTCGCAAAATCATCTCATTCAGTCCAATAATAGTATTTATCGGTGTCCTGATTTCATGGCTCATACTTGAGAAAAAATGATTCTGCATCCGGTTTAATTCTTCAATTTCTTTTTTTTGCTCCTTTGCAATCTTATTTTCTTTCCGGTACATCGCATTTTGAAATAAAATCATGCTGCACACAAGAACCGTCACTGCCGCCAGTGTAAAAAAGGAATCGACATAGGCTGCCTGAGTCGTGTGAAATTCCATAATTCTGGGATTCCAATAAGCCGTCAGATAACATGCACCATACAGACAGAAACTGCTGGCAATCAATATGTACTTTGCCTTCTTCTCAACTACTAGACAGACAAAAACAACGCCAAACATCAGCCAAATCGGGCCGCCTCCATAAATTCCTCCACTTGTCAAAAAGTTAAAAGGAAGCGCAAAATAAATCAGCAAAACGGAAATCAGCACTGCTCCTATTTGAATTTTATGAAAATGGATGGAAAAATACGTTATCGCAACCGCAAGCGCAAATACCACAAGAAGTGAAAGGGTGTTTGCCATACTTTCTCCTAACACAAGACCAACAAGAATTCCCATTGCCAGTCCCATTAAGCCAATCGTGACCAGAAGGCGGAACAATCGTTCCTGAAGCCCTAATTCATGATTGTTAAACACTTGTATCAATCGTTTTGGATTCATTCGCATTCACCTCTTTCCACACGTTTGTAAAGCTTCTCTGTTTTATTAAGTGCCCGGTCAAATTCAAAATCCGTGACATCTTGTTTGATATTCTCAATCAATTCTCTCCCCGACAAGTTTGCGCACTTTATATGCTGCAGTTTTTGAATAATTTTTTCTGCGTCATCTATTTCGTAAGCACGCAATTTTCCCATCAAAAGCATTAATTCTTCCAATAATTTTTCGCTATTAATTTGCGTTACAGAAAACTCCTCTTCTTCCAACGCAGTACCAAGCAGGCTGCCGATTTCCACAACCGTCGCTGCATACTGGTCTAGAACTTCTTTGTGATTCTTCTCAATGAAATCCCAGTCTTTTTCTTTCGCTGCCATTTCCAAATCTTTTGCCAGATCAGACAAATTCTCTGCTCCTATCATCTTCGCCGTACTCTTTAAGGCGTGCACACGAATCCGATAATCTTCCATATTTTTCTGCTCATAATCCGCTTCTATCATTTGTCTCTTTTTCACCGACTCACTGTGAAACTGCACTAACAATTCTCTGTAAAACATTTCATCTCCACGGCAGTATTGCAGCCCGGCATTCCTGTCAAAATTCGTTTTCCTCTCGTCCGTTTTTACAGCCTCTTTTTCCTCACTGACATAGGTAATCGACGATTTCGGAAGCACCTTGCAAAGAACTCGTTCCAGTGTCATTGTCTCAATCGGTTTTGAAACAAACTCATCAAAACCTTCCTCCATAAACATTTTCTTTGCTCCACTGACTGCATTTGCCGTAAATGCAACAATAATATATTCCTGACCACTCTCTTTTTGCATTTTACGAAGTTGTTTTAACGTTTCAATACCATCCATTTCCGGCATCATATGATCAAGGAAAATAATATCAAATCTTTCCTTTTCACAAGCCGCAATTGCCTCTTTTCCGCTGATTACAGTTTTTACTATCATCTGATAATTTTCAAAAATCCCCTTTGCAACGGTCAGATTCATCGGCTCATCATCCACAACCAACACCTTAATTCCCGGGCATATCATTTTTCGTTTCTTTCTTTTTGACAAATCACTTTCCTTTTCCTTTAAAATATTTAATACAGACTGTGTACAAAGGGGCTTCCGAATTATTTCTATCCGCTTTTCCTGCGGCAGAATAATATTTTTTCCTGCCACAACAACAATCCGCATTTTTGAATCTGTCATTTCCAAATAATTCTTATTTGCGCGATACTCCTCCTCACCCACAAACAAATGCGTCACCGGTGTCACTTCTAATAACTGTTCCAATTCGTCCCGGTTCGTAACACGGTGCAATGGGATGTCAAACTGTTTTACCATATGCGCAATCATTTTATTATAATACTCTCTTACTTGAGGCACTTCATATTTTTCCGTCATCAAGAAACATGCAACACACAAGTTTTTATTATTAATTAAAGGCTTTTCCGGATTTTCTTCTGCCACCTGCTGTGGAATACTAACCGTAACCGTAGTTCCCCTGCCCTCTTCACTTTCAATCCGCATAAACCCATTCATCACACGAACCATTCCGTACACAATAGACAAACCTAACCCAAGTCCCCCCACCTTTCGGTTTCTTCCTGTACTTGTTTGGTAGAACCGCTCCGTAATTCTTTCCAGTTCATCTTTTGCAATGCCGACACCTGTATCACTTACTTCAATACACAAATTGATTCCATAAGATTTTTTTAATGAAAAAATTCTGACATAAACACCGCCCTCTTGCGTAAATTTCATCGCATTATCCACTAGATGTTTTAATATCTTTCTTATTTTCCGCTCATCGCCCAAAAGAACCGGTGGAATTTTTGTATCATAGTCAAAAAGCAGTTCGGGCTGTTTTTCTTCTTTTTCCCAATACTCCGAAACCAAATCATTTACAACCAGAGACGGTGTATAATTTTCTTCGCTGAGCCGGATTTTGTTCGTATCAATTTCTGTGTAATCTAAAATATCTTCAATTTGACCAAATAATCGTTTTCCAGCCATTTGTACTGAGGATAACTGCTCTCTCTTTTCTTGCTCTTCTTCTTTTTGCAGCATGACGGTAGAAATACCTGTAACCGCATTAATCGGTGTACGCAATTCATGAGAAACATTGGCAAGAAAATCTTCGACACGGCGATTTGTTTCTTCTAATTTTTCAATTTTATTATCCGAATATACACGCTCTGATTTCCGCCTTTTCAATACAAGATTCACAAGACATCCGGACACCAAAACAAGACCAAGATGCAAAAGCGTCCTAGTCACTGTAAGCGCTGTAAATTCAATGGCATGATTCAGAACAAAGATAAAATCATAGCACATTGTCAAATAATATGTAATCACACAAAGTCTAATAATACTTGATTTTTCCGTTATTGAAAATAGAATCATAATCAGAATCATAAGTGGTGCCAAATCAAACACACTTGTCTGATGAATTCCGTAAAAAAAACAAGATATCATCGTCAATGCAAAATATAGCCACAGCCGCATTCCTCCGGAAACCATATCGGTAATATAAATCCCCCAGCTTCCAATCAACTGTCAGCAAAAGCACAATTGCTCCCACTTCCCAGCCAAGCAAAAGTGATTCTCCCGTCAAAATAAGTGAGAAAAATGTGTACACTAACAACACAATCAGATGGTTCTCCCTCTGCTTTTCCTTTTCATACATAAAATATCCCTTAACCTTCCCTTTAGTATTATCTTTCTTCTCCACCCCATCTTTTTTTCATATATCCATATAGATTATAAACATTTTATGTATTTGTTGTCAATGATAGTGTGCAAAGGTTCGGGGGCAATTTAGTTGGTTTCCGTAATTCAGCAGAAAAACTTTGTAATTCGTGGGCGCTCTCGCTAAACAAACGCGTAAGGGTATCGGCATGTAAACAACACATGCCAGATACCCACGTGTTTGTACCCACTTATCACAAAGTTTTTCTGCTTGATTACTGGAAACTAAATAAATTGGCAGCCGAGCATTTGTCACAAACTAGTTGCTTGAAATGTAATTGGGAAGTCAGGCATACTTTTTCGCTGATTTGTTTCCAAACGTATGCACATTGTCCACTCCACTTCCTAACTAACTATCTATCGCTTATGTAAAGGATTCGGTTGTGATCTTTTCTAGATTCCAGTAATTGACCAAGAAAAGATTTGCATCTCGTGGATACAAATGCGCAAGTATCAGGCATGTGTCTTTTACATGCCGATACTTCTGCGGATTTGTCTGAGCGAAAGCGCCACGAGATGTAAACTTTTCTTGGTCAATTACGGAAAACTAGAAAAAAACATCACAACCGAATCCTTGATACCTCCATAACAACAATCTTCAAAAGAGCACCACCCGACATAAAATAAAACCAAACTTCACGTGCTGCCTGCGATTTAGCAATCGGCGTAGCAATGGCAGCAATAATAATGATAGCCGCACCAATGCACCCGATTAGATTCGGAATACTAAGGAGCGGAAAAATTCCCGGTGCACAGCTGCCGTCAATTGTGTGCTGAATTGTCTTATCCAACCCGTCTCTGGCTGCCGCAAAACAGCAGATAACTAAGCCAAATACAAGTACAAATAAAGTGCGTCTTCCCCAGTAAAGGATATTTGCTCTCTGAAAAATCGTATAACCGATAAATCCAAGCAGACATAGAATCATCAGCGTTGTTATCGTTGTCGTTGTATTTCCAAAATAAAGTTTCATTTTCTTCTTCCTCCTTACAGCATTTTAGTGAAATGCTCTACATGGAGTTCGAGCATTTTTATAATTTCCTCTTTCTCATCTGCTGCATCGTACAAACTGTACATGAGAAAAATCGGACCATAAAAATCCAGTGCTAACTGCCTTGCGTCCGCTTCTTTTCCGGTTAATCCCTTAAAAATTGTTTCCATGTAAGATACCGGCCCGGAAACAAGATACTTCTGAAATAATGCTGCCATCGTTTCATCCCGGTACTGCTCAAGCATCAGCATCTTGCGAAAACAATTTGAAAATTCTTCCTCTGTCCAATGCAAAAACTGCACCTTCGTAATCTGCTTAATCTTGTCTGTGTCCGCTTCCCGATATCCTCTTATGACTGTTTCGCTGTCTCCTTGTGGCATTTCATACTTTTTCCCACGCTCATAATCCAGCGAATCCATCCGGTTCACAATGCTGTCAAGGATTTCCTGCTTACTCGTGTAGTGTTTATATAACGCTGCCTTCGTAACTCCTAACTGTCTGGCAATATCATTCATCGAGGTTCCCAGATATCCATTTTTTGCAAACAACCGTAATGCTTCTTCTAAAATCCGTTCCTTCGTGCTCTTTTCCTCCATAAAATTCTTCCTTTCACTCGGCGGTTACCAATCGGTTACCTTTATTATAGTTACCGACTGGTAACTTGTCAAGTCAAAAAATACACACAGTTTTATTTGTGTGTATTTTTCTCAACAAGAAATTTCCCTGCCCTGTTATTCATTTTTACCTCTGCGAGATGTCCAAATACTCACAGTCTTTTGACCAATCATTCAAATTCAGTGCCATACCATCCAGTTCATCTTCATCCACAAGATACGCAAAGTGCAATTGAATGGTTCCCTTAGAACCTTCTACAAACCACTCGCTTTTCCCAGTTAATTTTTCTTCCAAATAACATGGCATACCATCCGTAAAGGATTTTGAAATATAATTTGGTCTGCCATAGTCCTCATATGTTTTCCGGAAAATCTGCTTGCCTTTTTTCGTCACAAGCTGCAAAGAAGGAACCGGAAACTTGCCGCTTTTTAAAACGGATGCCGAATTCTTAACTGCAAGTGTAACATAAACCAGTTTTGGATGAACCGTCTTTGTTTCTATTACACTTCTCTCCGGTGCCGTGATTCCATTTCCATATCTAATCTGCTCTCTTTCATACATCTTTAATTTTCCATCGCTATTCACATGCTTTAAAAATGAAGCCCGTTTTTTAATAAATGCGTCCTTTTTCAGCTGGTTTGCCGAATCCAAAACCTTAACATCTTTTACTTCATAAACTGCATTTTTAACCTGAGCCGTTCCATTTGTTGAGTAATGCTTTGCATCAATTTTTTCATCCGCCGTCAGGTTTTGCTGCACATTCCATGCACCCCCGCTTCTCTTACTGTAAAGAATATAATCAGCCGCCTCAGCTTTTGATTCTGCTTTAGTTATCTGAATTTTTTCTGCCAAATGAACAAAATCTTTTTTTGAAAGTCCTGTTTGTGCTGCCATCTCAATCAGATAACCATAATCCTCCACAAAAATATAAAGTGTCTGTCCATAATCAGTCTTTTTGCTCTTCAGATACTTACTTCCCACAATCGGATTATAACGGCAGTAAACCGCACAGCGGCCGTTAATTTTCATCGTTTCATTTTCCTTCACATCATAAGTTGAAAGTATCTCCTTCTGTTTTCCTTCTAAATACTGCAAAGAATACCAAAAATCTTTACCCCTTTGACCCCCCTCACGATTCTCATAACATTGAAATTCTTTATTTCTTTCTGTCTTGTGATAACTTTCGCCAAAGTCCGCTGAAACTTTTATATACTTCATTTTCTTCCCTTTGGTCTGATTCATTTCAGCAGTAACCAAATATTTGTCCTTCTGAATGGATGTCGTAAAATATCGGTACAACTTTCCGGCTGCCATTACCCCCGAAGGCACAATAAGAACCAACGCCAATGCGGCAGCCACCGCAATTTTCCCCTATTTTTTATATGCACCACTGCCATTTTCTTTCCTGACCGTTTTTTCCCCGGCAAGAATATCATTTTTAATTTGATTCTTAGCTTGTTCCGAAATATTTATTTTTTCATATGATTGTCTAATATCCATCTTTTTCCAATTCCTTTCTTAATATTTTTTTTGCTTTTTGCAGGCGCGTCCGGATTGTTGATTCCGACTTATGTAGCAAGTCCGCAATTTCCCTGCTGTTATACCCTTCATAATAATATAGGTAAACTACCATTTTATACTGATACGGCAGTTCCAAAATCAAACTCATCATCCCATCTATTTCGGAATGTGAATCCTCCGCTATTTCCGTAAAATCCTCCAACCGATTTCTACGATTCCACCAATGCTTCAACATATCCTTGCACGCATTTGACGCCGTAACGATCAACCACGCTTTTTTATGCTGTTCCGAATCAAAGGTGCGGTCAAGATGATAATATTTCAAAAATGTCTCATGCACAATATCCTCCGCATCCATATGATTTTTCATAAAAGAAAAGCATAAACGATATATGTCATTCACATAGGCTTCATAAGTCTGTGTAAAATTATTTTTTTGGCCGGTACCATCCAAAGTATTCATTCTTTTCTCTCCTCCTTTCACTATAGATACGATTGACGCACGCAAAACGTCGAAACCTTTTTTATTTTTCAAATTGAAAAACACCCTTATAAATAATTGACAGTTTATTCCCTTTTGTTGTATGCTAAAAAAAATTGGAACTATAATTATATCATAACTTTAACACAGGGGGATTCCAAATGAACAAGAACATAACAGTTATGACGGTTTTTGCCGCCCTTTTATTCACAACTATATTATCACCGGTTTCTGCTTATGCGCAAAACACGGCAACACAAATGCCGTCAGCCACCACAACACCTTCTGCCACCACAACACCTTCTGCCACGCAGACACCGGCAGCTACAAATCAGCCAACTGCTGCCCCAAAAAAGAAACAAAAAAAGAAAAAGTCAGTAACTAAAATCACGATAAGCGCAGCCGGTGACTGTACACTTGGTTCCGATTATAAATCTCCGGCAAGCGTTAATTTTTATGCAAAATACAAACAAAAAACACCTTCTTATTTCTTTAAAAATGTTAAGAACATTTTCAAAAAAGACGATTTAACACTTGTCAATTTTGAAGGCACTCTAACAACAAGAAGTACACGTGCCGACAAAACATTTGCGTTTAAGGGAAATCCTTCTTATCTGAAAATTTTACAAAGGGAAATGTAGATGCTATCTCTTTTGCCAACAACCACTGCCGTGACTTTGGAAATGGAAGTTACCATGACACAATCTCTGTTTTCAAGAAAAACAAGATGCCTTTTGCTTCCTATAGTAAAGTTTCGATTTACAAAACGAACGGTAAAAAAATTGGTATGATTGCGGTCAACGGCCTCGAAGGTGTATCCTCCAGCAAACACTACATAAAAAGCGGTATTCAAAAACTGAAAAAGAAAAAAGCGGACCTTATTATTGTCAGCATGCACGCCGGTATTGAAAAGACAAGTTCTCTGGATGCCGTTCAGAAAAGTATTGCCCACTATGCCGTAAAACAAGGTGCCAATCTTGTCCTCGGCCACCACCCGCATGTCCTGCAGGGAATCGAAAAATACAAAGGTGCCTATATCGTTTACAGCCTTGCAAATTTCTGCTTTGGCGGCAACACAAATCCACCGGACAAAGACACCATGATTTACCAGCAGACCTTTACTTTCAAAAAGAACAAATTACAGAAATCCAATGATGTAAAAATCATTCCATGCAAGGTTTCTTCAACCAACAGCATTAATAACTATCAGCCAACTCCGGCAAAAGGAAAAGCAAAAAAAAGAATTCTTGCGAAAATGAATCGCTATTGTAAACCTTTTAATGTTCATTTCAAAAAAAATGGCAAGGTGGGGCGGTAGCTCCACCTTGCATAACTTAC
>ERZ780154.1605-NODE-1605-length-10678-cov-1.7962_pt1 | contig 10678 bp, 7 predicted proteins | sample MGYA00511568_ERZ780154 | MGnify/ENA primary metagenome ERZ780154 (study PRJEB29588, sample SAMEA2142525) | human gut metagenome | biome: human gut; feature: human-associated habitat; material: faeces | place: Denmark | collected 2008/2010 ...
TTTAAGAAGTGTACTTTTACCGGAGCCATTCGTTCCGATGATTCCTACCACTTCGCCCTTATATACATTGAACGACACATGATCTAACGCAAGCAGTTCCCGGTAACTGATCTGTTTTTTCAAAAGCTGAATCACATACTCTTTGATACCGGAGACATTGTTCATCGCAATCCGGAACTGCATCGTGACATCCTTCACAGCAATGACAGGCGCTTCTCCTGCTTGTTCCTCCGGCACAGCCGTATTGGAATACTTTTCAGCAGCATTTTGTCCATCAGAATTCTTTTTATCGGATGAATTATCATCTCCGGCAGACTGTTCCAGTTCCGCCCGCCATGCGCGGATCTCCTCCTCAGAGATATCCAATGCCAGATCTTCTATCTCAAAATCATCTGCCGCATTTGTGTCAGAGGAAGTTTCGGATTCCCCTTGTTTTAATTTGTTTTTTCTGGATTTAATCCGATTGTTTGTTTTCCCGGATACAGATGTACCATCCTGCCTCTGTTTATTTTTATCCATATGGATAACCAGAAGAATTGCAAGAAACATGATCACTAATGTCACAGCCAGAATGATGATCAATATTTTCATCTGATTCTGAAAGTTCTCCTGCCCTTCATTCGGATTCCAGGTTTCCAGCTTATTTCCGGTCGTGATCTTATAAAATCCGGTCTGACCTTCCATATCTATCGCATAGACGATGGATTCGCTCTGGATGATGTCAAGTGTCAGTTCCTGTGGCCACTCACTGCACACATACGGAGACATGAAGTAATATTTTTCTCCGTTGACTGTGATGGAATTGCAGGGATACAGTTTATCTTTTTCACTGCTGTAAGCGTACAGGTAAAGGTTTTTTTGACTGTCCGCCAGATACACAAAACTGATATCTCCATTTGCTGACAGATATGCAGCTACTTCTGTTCCCTGATAGGTGATGGTTCCGGTATCATACTGGAAATCAATGTTCTCCGGCGTGTACTGGGAGAGATCCACCAGATAGTAGGTTTGCTCTTCCACTGACACTTCCATCACTGTCGGAATATCCGAAACCGGATTCTCTTCTTCAGTTTCCGTCTCCTGACTTTCCTCCTGCGGAGCGTCCCCAACCGTATCTTCACCGGAAATCGTGACATAGGTGGATGCCAGAGTTGCCACATCAAACTCTTCTTCATTCTCTCCTGCTGTGTGGATCACTGCACTCTCTATTTTTATATCTGCCGTTCCACCGCTTCGTGTCTGGAACTTTAACATGTATTTGACCTGCGCATTGACTCCGGTTCCACTTAACGTGATAACTCCGTTTTCCTCGGAATCACCACCCCCGGTGTACTCCAGACGCCTGTTATCGTAGGATATTTTAACCTCATAGGTTCCGATCTTCGAATCCCCATTCAGGTATACGCCGATTGGAAATGTCTCATTGTCGGTTGCCGTATAGTAATTCGATCCGAACGTGACAGTTGCATTTTCCGCACGGATTTCCCACGGTATTCCTATTGCCAACACAAAGAATGTGCCCAGGAGTATTATCCTTTTCCATTTTTCCCAGATTCTTAATCTCACTTTTGTATCTTCACTCCAATCTCTGCTTTTTCCTTGTACTGTTCCTTCACGGATTTTTTTTTCTGTATATAACCATTATATTTTCTGCATCACATTATTTTCTTTTTTCGAGAACACGTAGTAACCGATCAGAAAACTTACAATGCCCCACAAGATCATTTTGATCCATAGATCCGTCTCCGGCCATTTCTGATACATGACGCAGTCCCTCGCAAATGCAATGTAGACAAACACCGGATTGTTTCCGATGACTTTCTGCATCATCAGCGTTGTACTCTCATACGGATAAAAGATCGCTGACATGTACATCCAGAGTGTCAGGACAATCGAATACAGGTATTTGATATCCGCAAAAAACACGTATAAAATCGAGAGCACATACCCGATTCCCATGGAGAACAGCAGGCAGAAAAATACATCGATTGGAAACAGTAACAGCGTCGGACTGATTTTGATCTGAAACACCACGAGCATGAGCACATAGGCAATACAGGTGTAGCCAAAGTTTGTCAACGCGGTATAGATCCTTGCTAGAACAAATGTTTGTTTTGGCAATTTTACTTTCAACAGCAGCGTCCGGTTATCGACGAGCGCCGTCATTGCAGAGTTCGTTGCACCGGAAAAGAGCTGCCAGAAAATCGTTCCGGTCAGATAGTAGATTGGATAGTTTTCAATCGTACGTTTAAAAATCGTGCTGAAAATCATGGACATAACTGCCATGGTCATCAACGGATTTAACACACTCCAGATGACTCCGAGAAAAGACCTCGCATATTTTCTTTTGATCTCTCTGTCCACAAGCTGCTTGATGACAAAGTAATATTGTTTCAGTTCTTCCTTATTCTTTCTCACAATGGTAATTTCCTGTCTTTTTTTATCTATACTTTGTGGTAAATTTCTTCTGCAATTTGATAATCTGATTCAGGTTGTAATTTACTTGCCATGAATCATATTTTGTTTTATCCATTTGCGCATATAAATGATATATTTATAAAAAACGGCATGCAAACGGTTTCTCGCCCTGCCTTTTTCATCAAGTGTTTTGCACGATGCGATGCTGCCCTCGATCCACGCACTCTCATGGAGTACCTTTTTCCGAATGCCTGTCATGATGAGCAGACGGTTGAGCAAATGATGGTTTTTGATCTCCTGCTCTGAAAAATCTGCGGACACTTTCTGATTGTCATCCTCTCTCACATCATCCGAGAAAAGCAGGCTTCCGTATGCCTCTGCCTCAAACTGTGTCGGGTTTCCCATAAAGGGTGATAGAAGTTCCTCCACATACCCGCTGTCTGCCTGCGGCAATGATTGCTTTTTCTCCTGCAGAAACTCTTCCAGCCAGCAGATATACCGGCTGATCCGTTCCCGGTTCAGGTTCTCCCTGCTGTCTGTCACCGGAACATAGATGATTTTATCCTTCCCGCTCTCTGTCCTGTAGGATAATGTCATGCCCTCCGGTGCAGAAAATACTGCTTCAAACAGGCTGTTACTGAAATGTACTTTTCTTTTGATCTCGCCCCACGGCGTGAAGTAAAAACTGTGATAGTTTTCCCTTTCCTCCCCTTCCGGGATCTCATACAGACCAAAATAGTATCCTTCGAGCTTTCTGTCCGGCTGTTTCTGACGGAGCAGATGTTCAATGCTCTGCTGGATCGTACCGATCCAACCGCTGTCCACCAGTGCATAAGGAGCCGGTTCCAGCAGCCCCTCCTGCGTGAGATAGCCGATTGCTGTCCCATAAGCTTCTTTGGAATGTCTGTCTATATAATGAAATAAAAGTGGTATCTTTTTTAAGCGGTCTTTTAACTGCATGACCTCGTGATAATTGATGACTTTTCTGTAATTCTCCGTGTACCCGGCAAGTGCTGCGATCTCCTCTGCCTCTTTGTCTGTCAGTGCTGCACGCTGCATGATTTTTTCAAAGGTCACATCGATTCCTCCGACACAAATGCGTTCCAGACAGCGTTCCCCGAGAAGATGATATTCCGGCACACGCACCGCATATCTTGACACTTTGAGATATCTGCACTCGATGTCCAAATCATATTGTTTGCAGAGCTGTTGTGCGGCAAGATACATCTGATAGCCATCCCTTGCCAGAAAGTAAAGCCGCTTTTTTCCGCTTTGCAGAGTCTCCTGCAAAACCCACAGCACATACTCATAAAGTGTCGGCGCAAGCACACGCTCATAGATTTCTTTCTCGGATTGGGCTTTTTTATAAGATTGTAGTCTCTGTTCTCTGCGGTCGGTCGGATTCATAACTGCTATACTCCAATCTGGCATTTTCGGGCATCTGTTCTTTTTTGGATTTCCACCATGTCTCACCGCGTTTTAATAACGCAACGATTCCAGGCGGAATCAGACCGCCCACAACCGGACGGATTACATAGAGCCAGCCCAAGGGAAACAGCAGATGCATGGCTTTAAAATTCCGGTAGCGGAGTTTTGCCTCGTTGATCCGGAAGTGAAATCTGCGTTTCTGAAAAGACTGCTTGTCCTCCCGGTACGCAAACAGGTATTGCTGAATGTTGTACCCCTGATAACCAAGCTGATGCAGACGCATGAATATCTCATAATCTTCACAGCGCAATGTTTCCGGGGAAACATGATAACCTTCGTTTTTTTCAAATAGTTTTCTGCGGTACATGACCGTCGGATGTATGAAGGGAGAAAACGGCAGATAGTCTTTATCGGACGGAAGTTCCGGCATTTTGCGTTCTCCCCAGACACCGTTTTCATCAAATAATCTCGTATTGCAGCCACACCACGCATACTCTTTGTGCTGCTCCATAAAATCATACTGCACCTGCAGACGCTCCGGCAGTGCGATATCGTCTGCATCCATGCGGGCAATGTATTTCCCTTTTGCAGCGCCAATACACATATTTAAGGAAAAAGCCAGACCGTGATTCTCCTCTTTTCCAATCAGGACAATCCTCTCGTCAAGCTTTTCTAATTCTCTGATATAACCTGCCACCTCCGGATCAGAACCGTTATCGTAAATGATGAACTCGAAATCCGTGAGTGTCTGGTTCAATATGGACTTTACTGCCTTTTGCAGTGCCTCTCTGTTCCACTGGTTGTAAACTCCCATGATCACAGAGACTTGTTTTTCAAACTCTGCCCCCATACGCTTTTATCGCTTTCTTTCCTGCGTCACGCTGATCTCCTGATAGACACGGCGCATTATTTTATCTGTTGCCTCTATGCTGAATCTTTCTGCTGTCCTTCTCCCATGCTCTCCCATTTCCCTGCGTAGCTGCCTGGACTGTCTCATACGGCAGATCGCATGCATGAAATCTGCCACTTTATCTGCCTGACAGACAATGCCATTTTCCGTATGGCACATGTACTCCCTGCTTCCGCGGTTATCTGATGCGATCACCGGGACTTCACATGCCAGCGCCTCGATGGCTGCAATCCCAAGTCCCTCTCTCTTAGATGGAAATGCAAAGCAGTCTGCACTCTGCAGAACATCCTGCACATCATTGCGGTAGCCTAACAGTCTGACCTGTTTTTCCAGATGATATTTCTGGATCAGATGTTCTAATGTTTCCCTGTAAGGGCCTTTGCCACAGATACTGTAATAAATATTTTCGTCGTGTAACCGGGCAACTGCCTCGATCACGACTGCATGATTTTTATTTTCCACAAGTTCTCCCACCGAAACGATGTGAAATCCATCTGGCGGGATGTCCAGTTCTTTTCTTTTTATTTCTCTCAGTTCCGGTTTTTTTCGGAACTTCTCTATATTCACACCGACGCCCGGAATCTGTTCCACACATCCATGCTCTTTTAAACGAAAGCGGTTTGCTCTCTCATAATCTTCTCTGTTGATTGTAATGATCCGGTCGGTAAATGCTGCCAGAAACCTCTCTGCCGTATAGTAGAGCAGCCAGTTTTTCTTCGGTGCCCCCTCATAAAAATGAAACCCATGTGCCGTGTATACAACATATGGTTCTCTTCCGGAAGCTTTTGCGGCAAGCCTTCCCACCACGCCACCCATTGGATTGTGGCAATGTACCAGACTGATCTGTTCTTTTCTGATGATCTGTTTTAACTGTAAAAATGCTTTTGTATTTTTTGTGATCTGAAACGGACTTTTTCTGATATCGATATGATGTAAAATCAGTCCGTCTCTTTTCAACTGGGTTTGATCGATATTGTAAATCGGATTTTCAAAATCGGATGCATAATGAACCGTATAACCATTCTCCTGTAAGATTCTCACATCATTCATTTCAAATTGCGGTACGAATCCGCTGATGGTTGTGATTATTAATGCATGCTTCATTTTACTTCATCCTGTCAGTTCTTTTTCCGGCGGTCTGCATGACACAGACCGCCTGTTATTCCTGCTTTTGCAGGAACTACCACATGTTCATTCTTTTCTTTTTATAAATCTTAAGATTCATAAAATTAGTTGTTAAATTTAACTTTTGCTCCGCATACTGCGATACCTGCTGCACAGATAAGCACAATAATTGGTAAAACAGGTGTTGTTTCTCCTGTCTGAGCTGATGCATTGTATGCAACAAATGCGATTGGAGAAAGAGATGTAAATGTAGCTGTTACAGTTCCGTTTCCAACTGAATCCGGGTTGATAACTTCCCAGCTTCCGTCATGTTTCTGATGTAAAACAGCGATTTTCTGTCCTGCTGTCACACCGTTAACAGAGAATGTCAACTGTGCTTTCTCGAAAGAAACAGGAAGAGTTACATCGATCATCTGTAAAACTTTAGCTGTAGGAGCTACGCTTGCAACTGCCTGTGTCTGAGCTGCTTCAACCTGAGCTGTTGTAACAGCTTTTACAGTTGGAGCTGCTGTGGAAGCCACGCCATCGATCACGATGCCGCCTGCTGCTACTGTAACGTTAGCGTAAGCAGTAGCCTCTGCTGTAGTTGTCTCAGATGTTTTGGTTGTTGGACTTGTTGCAGCGAAAGCTGTTGTTCCCATAGCCATAACCATTAATGCTGTAAGTACGACTGCGATTTTTTTCTTCATAACTTGTTTTCCTCCTTTCCTCACGTATTCCATGTGGTTTCTATATTAAATAAGGAATTTCCTTACTTAATATCCTCTGATTCTACCGGTTCGTAGAACACGTCAATGATGAGCTGGTACAGCGCATCATCATCGACATAAAATTCCTCATATTTATCTCCCATCAGTGTCTCACCCTGCATGGTGTACAAATGGCTGATATCAAAGTTGTATCCCAAAGCCTCAGAAGCGAGGTATGTAAATTTCGTAATGTCAATGTCTGTCACCATATATTTGGATATGGTGTTGTATAAATCTACCGCAATGGACGGATTTGTGATTGCCTGGTTTTTTGCCTGTGCAATAAACGTGGTCAGGAATTGTTTCTGGCGCTCTAAACGCAGGGAAGAGCTGTTAAACACATTTTCATTTCTTCCGCGCACATACCAGTAAGCCTGATGTCCGGTCAGCGTCACTTCATCCCCCTGATGGAGATCCATATCGTATTCCGGGTATATGACATCATCTAAAACCGTCACCTGTACGCCGCCAACTGCATCGTTTAAAGCCGGGATCGCTCCCATGTTGATCGCCGCATAACCACTGATCGGAAGATTGTAAAAAAGTCTCGACACTGCCGCCACACTCCGCTCACAGCTTAATTCCATGCCGTCACCATAACCGTGCTGTAAAGTGATCTGCTTGGTATACTGTCCCATGTAAACGCCATCCTCATCATAGACATCCACAAGCGCCATCGCATTGCGGTTGACCGCAATAATGGAAACAGATTTATCATGCGGATTCATGACTGCCAGAAACATTGCGTCAGCCTGTCCGCCGCTCAGACCGTCTTTTGCCTTTTTTACAACATCGTCATTGTCAACACCCATGACGAGAAATGTCATGATATCTTCGTTGTAGGCATAGATCTGACCATTATAGCGGATCCATCCATCCTGCCAGCCCTCTTCGGTTGATTCCGTGGATTCAAGTACCGGTGCTTCGCCTGAAATATTTTTTCTGATTCCACTTTTTCCAAGTGCCCTTAGCACTCCAAATGCGATAAGTGCAAAAAGAATCAGGCATATCAGTACAATTCCCACGATCTTTATGATTTTTATCCATGTTTTCTGTTGTTTTTTTGTCTGTTCTGTACTTTTTTGTTTATTCATTCAGTAAAACTCCCTGTACAAGATAACGCATGTTTTTCTCACCGGAAACACAGGTCGACAATGTGACAATGCGGTTGTCTGCATTGACCGTAACATCCTGCCTGATATTTGCGCTCATATCGCGGATCTCAAAAATCTGATCCAGATAATTCTGAAAAATCTCCGGATTAGTAAGGTCGAAGTTATAGATCAGATGGATCGCATTGTATTTGTAAGCAGCAAAAATTTCATACACATAGGTTTTATCTTCCGTATAAATATAGAAGTAAGGGTTTTCCTCAAACACCTGCTGATCCTCAAAATTATGCAAAGATGCAAACATGCTTCCGTTTTTCATGTTATGACCGTATAAAACCGTATTCGGATCGGTAAAATCTTTCGTGTTCACGCTCTCCGAGTAAATACAGCCCGGAAGCCCTTTTGATCCGTCCATATTGTGTTCCAGATAATAGGTATCATCCTCCGGGTGCTGTAATACCGGGTAATCGACATTGGTTCCCGGCACATAGATCCAGGCATACACATCGCTGTTCTCTTCCTGCAAAGCTGCAAAATCAATGTCTTTTTCCGGTATTTCAATTCCAAGGCTTTTTAAAATGTCCGGTGCTTCTTCCGTTTCCGGCTCCGGCATCTCCTCAGTCGCCTGAGTCTGGGTGCTCTCATTTTCCAATAAGGATTCGTAATACTCCTGCTGCTTTTTCTGCTGATATTTTTGGATTCCAATGATTATGAGACATATGATAAGAACGATACTGAAAATGATAAGCAGTATCTTCCATATGATATTTTTCTGATTTCTTTTGTTTTTCATAATTTTACCCTTATGTGTTATAAACATACTTTATTTTCGTGTTTTAAACATTTTCTATCATACACATGTCCGTTGATTATGTCAACAGAAGAAACTTACAGTTTTCTGACATTTCTTACTTGTTTTTTGTTCAATATCACATTTAAAACGTATCTCGCGCATACCTTTTAAACTCACTATTAAATTACGTTTCCATTGTGTTTTATTTCTACGTTTTTTTCGCAAGAATATGATACAGAGAATCACACACAATAAGAAACAAATGAGAAAGGGGAGTTTTTATGAACCGAAAAAGAGAAGCGTATGACCGTTTAGCCGTTGGCGACCGCATTCGAAAAAAAAGAGTCCAGTTAGGATTTTCACAGGACGAGGTTGCAGAAAGAATAGACCGTGCACCGAAATACTGTTCAGACATCGAGCGTGGCACCTGTGGAATGTCCACAGAAACAATGCTTGCGATTTCTGAGTGTCTCGACATGAGCCTTGATTATATGATGTTCGGGGAACAGACAGACGAAGAGGCAAGACGGCAGGAAAATGATGAACTTGCAGTGATCCATATTCTCTCAGGCTGTTCAAAGCAACAGCGTGATTATGCAATCCGGCTTTTGAAATTATATATTGCATCTATGCAGATTTCCCAGAATCCGTTATAATGAACCATGCGCCTGGTAATTCCGGGCAGATTTTTATGGATAATCGCAGCATATACAGACTCATCCACAGCATTGCAATTATCCAGATTATTCAGAATAAAAAGAGGTACACAAAATGGCTCTTGATGGATTTGTGATTTCCAATATCGTATATGAATTAAACCAGACAATTTTAAATGCAAAGATCAGCAAGATTGCGCAGCCGGAAAACGACGAACTGCTCTTCACCTGTAAAGGAAGTAACGGACAGTTCCGCCTTGCCATGTCCGCAAGCGCATCCCTGCCATTTCTATATCTGACCGGTCAGAATAAACCAAGCCCTATGACTGCGCCAAACTTCTGCATGGTACTGCGCAAGCAGCCGCATATGGAGCGTATCATTCACTTTGATATTGAACATCTGGATGAAATGGGCGATCTCTGCCAAAAAACCCTGATTGTAGAGCTGATGGGAAAACATAGTAATATCATTTTCTGTAACAGTGACGGAAAAATTATTGACAGTATCAAACATATCTCATCGATGATGAGCTCCCTGCGTGAAGTGCTCCCGGGGCGCGATTACTGCATCCCTGCCACACAGGACGACCGCCTGAATCCGCTGGAAGTCACGGAAGAAGCCTTTCTGGACATGGCTATGAAGAAACCGGTCTCCATTGCAAAGGCTCTCTACTCTTCTTTTACAGGCTTAAGTCCCCTGCTTGCCTCCGAAATCTGCCACCGCAGTTCCATTGACGGAGATATGCCGGTCGACTCGCTGGATGATGATGGCAAAAAGCATTTATTTAACAATCTCACATGGATTGCAGAGGATGTAAAAAATCATACCTACAAACCGAACATTATTTTTAAGGGAAAAGAACCGATTGATTTTTCCTGCGTTGAACTCACACAGTTTTCGGATTACGAAGCAAAGAATTTCGATTCCATCTCACAGGTTTTGGAGGAATATTATGCTTCCAAAAATGTGTATACAAGAATCCGGCAGAAATCCGTTGATTTGAGAAAGATCGTTTCCACTGCCCTAGACCGCAACCGCAAGAAATACCAGTTGCAGGAAAAGCAGTTGAAGGACACGGAAAAGCGGGACAAATACAAGGTATACGGCGAGTTGATCCACACCTACGGCTATGGTTTAGAGGAAGGTGCAAAGAAGTTAGAGGCACTGAACTATTACACCAACGAGATGATCACCATTCCGCTCGACTCTCAGTTAGACGCCAAGGGAAACGCGCAGAAATATTTTGACAGATACAACAAATTAAAGCGTACTTATGAGGCACTCACCAAGCTGACGGAGGAGACAAAGACGGAGATCGAACATCTCGAAAGTATCTCCACGGCTTTAGACATTGCCCTGACGGAAGATGATCTCGTACAGATCAAAGAGGAGCTGATCGAATTTGGCTATATCAAGCGCAAAAAGACGGATAAAAAAGCCAAAATCAAGAGCAAGCCGTTCCACTACCGCTCCTCCGACGGGTATG
>ERZ780154.1614-NODE-1614-length-10632-cov-1.70625_pt1 | contig 10632 bp, 10 predicted proteins | sample MGYA00511568_ERZ780154 | MGnify/ENA primary metagenome ERZ780154 (study PRJEB29588, sample SAMEA2142525) | human gut metagenome | biome: human gut; feature: human-associated habitat; material: faeces | place: Denmark | collected 2008/2010 ...
ATTCCGGGGATGGTTTGGTCGTAATGGACGGGGATAAACGAATCGGATCCTTAAATGTGAAGGAAAAATTTCCACATCTCAGTCCGATTTCCATAATCACTGAAATCAACAAAGGCCAATTTCTGTTAGGTACTCAGGAAGACGGATTGATATTCATAGACGAAGCACAACAAGAATTCTATATCATGGACGGACAGACTTTCGGTTTTTCCTCCGAGGACAAGATTTGGATAACCGGTATAGCCAAAGATCCGGATGGCAGTATCTGGGTCGGCACCAATGGGGCCGGACTTTTCCATTTCAACGAAAAACTGGAATTGGAAAGGAATTATAACAAGGAAAACGGCTTAAATAATGAATGCATATATAGTTTCATCAATCAAAGGGAAGCATTGTGGCTGACTACAAACCGGGAAATCTACCGACTCAATAAAAAGAACGGACATTTCGATGCCTTTTACTCTAAAACCGGATTTATTCCACAGGAGTTCAGTCCTTATGCAGCTTATTGCAGCCTGGACGGAATTTTTTATTTCCCTTCCACAGAGGGTTTCCTGGAATTCGATCCCAAATATCTGACAGACAATGAGGAAGCTCCCGTTGTATTGTTAACTTCTCTATCCATCAATAACAAAGAAGAAATACCGGGGAAAAGCAAATTACTTCATAAACAATTACAACGCCAGAAGAAACTCATACTTCCTTATCACCAAACCAACATTACGATAGGGTACACAGCCCTGAATTTCCTATACTCAGAACAGACCAATTATGCCTATCGTATGGAAGGAGTGGATAAAAACTGGAATCATGTAGGTAACCGGCGGACAGCATTTTACAGTAACCTGTCACCCGGAGAATACAAATTCCGGGTAACAGCCTCCAACAACCGGGGTGTGTGGAACAAAGACGGGGCAGAGTTTCAGATTATCGTATTATCTCCTCTGTGGTTCCGGTGGTGGGCCTGGTGTGCCTATATACTGATTACAGTATTTGTTATTTACAAAATCATTATGGCCCGGCACCGGAAACATGAACTGGAAGCCTCCTTATTAAGGGAACATCTGGAACAAAAGAAACTGGAGGAAATTAATCAGGAACGTATGCGCTTTTTCACTCAGGTAACTCACGAATTCCGTACCCCCCTGACCTTGATCATTAATCCATTGGATGACCTGGCCAGAAAATATTTCCATATTGCAGGCATCAAAGAAGCCCTGTTGCCTATCCGGAAAAATGCGGACCGTTTATTATCACTGGTCAACAGCCTTATGGATCTCCAAAAACAAAATACAGGGCAGGAGAATCTGAAATATTCTACCTTTGATTTTATCGCCTTTCTGCGGGAAATAAAATGTTCTTTTACAGCCTTGGCAGAACAAAGAAATATAAAACTGGAATTATTGACCGAAAATGAAATCCTGCCTGTACATTATGACCGGGAGAAATTGGAACGTCTGTTTCTCAATCTGCTCTCCAATGCCTGCAAATTTACTCCTTCGGGAGGTACGGTCACGCTTTCTTATCAGTTACTGACTCATCAGGAAGCACAATCCTGCAATTTACCATCAACCTCTCCGGATCTGCCGGCCACCTCACCGACCTATCTGCTTGCCCATGTCTGCGATACCGGAATCGGTATACCTGAAGACCAGGTTGAACGGATTTTTGATCCTTTCTGGCATTCAGACAAAGACCTTCATGGTGAAATTACAGGAAGCGGTATGGGACTCAGTATCACCAAACTAATTGCCGAACAACACGGAGGAGCAATTCGGGTCAAAAAGGTGGAACCGACAGGCACCGATATGTGCATTTTCCTGCCTTACCATCCCATTCCTGCCTCAGAAATCAGCGATTCCTACTTCATCAACGAACAAGAAAAAAATGAAGTCAGTATCAAAGATACTCCGAATGTATTGGTAGCTGAAAAGAAACGCTACAGAATACTCCTTGTAGAGGATAATCAGGATATTCTGTCTTATATCAGCCGGAACTTATCTGCCTCTTACCAGATTTTTACAGCAGGAAACGGTATAGAAGCCTTGGAAATTGTAAAAAAGGAATTACCCGATATGATTGTCAGCGATATCATGATGCCTGAAATGGATGGTCTGGAACTCTGCCGGCAGATCAAACAAGATATCCGGTTGTGTCATATACTGGTCATATTGCTGACTGCCCGCTCAATGAGCCTGCAAATGGAAGAAGGATTTGATGCCGGTGCAGATGACTACATCGTCAAACCTTTCCGGATCTCTCTGTTACAAAGCCGTATCCGCAATTTATTTTCCAACCGGGAACAATTAAAAGAAATCTTCAGTAAAAAATTCTCATTGGAAAACCTGGGTATAGAAGTAACCTCTACGGACGAAACTTTTGTAAAACGGTATATACAGATCGTACAGAATAATTTCACCAATCCTAAACTGGATGTCGATTTCATCTGTCAGGAAATGGGAATGAGCCGTGCTAATTTTTACAAAAAACTACATACGGTGACGGATCTTTCGCCTATGGATATGATTCGTAACATCCGGTTGGAAAGTGCCGCACAACTGCTGAAAGAAAGCCAGTTGACCATATCTGAAATTACAGCCCGGGTTGGATTCAATAGCAATTCTTATTTCAGCACTTGTTTTAAAGCTTTGTACGGAGTATCCCCCAAAGCATATCAGGCCAATTATGATAATGAAGCCCGGAATCAGGAAAATAAAGATTCCTGATTGATGGAGGTTACCTAAATATACAACTGAATAATTGAATACCATGGACACCCTTATACTGGAAAAAACCATTACTGCTCTGAAACGCAATCATTTCGATGTTTTTCTGACAGGAACTCCGTCAGAAGCCAAAGAATTATTTTTCAGGGAAATCTTTCCCAGCCTGCAAATTGAAACAGTCTCCTGGGGCGATTCTGAAACCCTGAGAGCCACAGGAGTCTTGGAAATCCTCCGCCAAAACCCTGAAATATCCCTCATTTCCACCTTCGGTCCCGAGATGAGCCGGCAACAAAAAATTTACTGGAGGCGTCAGGCCCTGCTCAGTGACCTGTTTCTGACTGGCAGCAATGCACTGACGCAAAAAGGGCAACTGGTCAATCTGGACATGATTGGCAACCGGGTAGGAGGTATTACTTTCGGCCCGAAAAATGTGGTACTGTTCATTGGCATCAATAAAATCACTGAAGATCTGGAAGCCGCAATGCACCGGATCCGCACCATTGCAGCGCCAAAGAATGCCATGCGTCACGAAGGTTTCCGTACTCCTTGCCACCGAACCGGCGTATGTATGGACTGCAACAGCCCTGACCGGATCTGTAATGTATGGACCATCACCGAAAAAAGTTATCCGGCCGGACGTATTAAAATTATTTTGATCCGCCAGGAATTAGGACTATAAAAACAGGCCATTTCTGAATTTCATCTTTAACAACAGGTTATTAGTTCCATCCGGATCCTGAAGTTTCTCACCTTTTTGGCAGAACAATGTATTTTTCCTATTCAGTGCTTCGTTGTAATTTTCCGGATTGACGAGAAAAATCAATTCATTCGTCTCTGTCAAAGCTTTTGCCCCCCTAAGTAACTCATATTCCCAGGAAGTCCTTTCCAACCCTTTGCAAAGTATTTTACCGGAATCCTTATGATACAACAAATGATAATATTTATAATGTTTCCCTGTCTGGATAATAAAAAAATACACATATTCACTATTTTCCAGGCATTTATCTACCGATAAATGATCTTCTTCAGTCATTACGTGCATCACTTCAGCCATAGGACGTCCAAATAAATCCTGAGGATAAGCCAACGATCCAAAATCAAACTCAAAAAATGTCCGGATGGTATCCGGTAGAATCCTGTAAACCTGATTATCAAAATGAGAAAAATAAAGAACAGATTGATCATCACCCACAGAAAAACTTTTTTCCGGAATACCTGCGTGTAAAGTATGGGCAAGCGGCAAATATTTTCTTATCACTTTATTCTGTTTATCAACTTCATATATCTGCTCATTTCCAATTTGCTCATCAGCAGTCACCCCCTTACACAACCAATAGTTTCCATTACTTCTTTTTATAAAGGAACATGCATTTATGCCATTTCTATCCCCTATAAACCTGCCATCTAATGAATAACTATAAATTTTTTTATTATAATAGGATAATATTTCCACTACTCCGCGTTCAGTATCCACCCAGAAATCTGTAGCCGAAATGTATTTTCCGGGCCCCCTGTCCGGCCCTTCCAATTTTATTTACAAACTTTCCATCTTCCTCCAATACAAAAACTTGTTGTTCAACCGGATCTAAAAAATAAAATTTACTTCCAATAAGACGGAGCTCTGCATTACTACTAATAAAACAGGCGCTGTCACTTTCCAAAGGAACGTAAGCAACCTTAGCAAATACTTCATCAGAGAACAAATTATCTTTTTTATTCAACTGATCAAAATCTATCTTTACATTTCCGTTCTCTTTCGGATGTGAACACAAAACAAATAAACCCACAGATAATATCCCCAATATAATTTCAGTTAAGTATTTCGTAAGCCAATACATTTTAATAAATTTTTCATAAATATACAATATTTACATATAATTCAAAAATATAATAAACATAAAATCACAATATATATCAATTATTTTACTTACACGTATTCCATTTCGTTGTATCCAAATTAAAACTTAAATCTTCGGAAGGTTACAAATTACATAAAAGGAAGTAAAACAAACGAATAACGACATCTCTATTTTACAAAATTTTATTGTATTTTTACGAAGAAAAACATAAAAGCTGAATCATCCGATGATTTCATCTACTCCCCCAGATCATGAATTGGTCACAGTAGTCATCCCGGTATACAATCAGATTGCGACACTTTTACGTGCAATCATGAGTGTCCAGTCCCAGACCTATCCGCATTGGGAAGCCTGAATTGTGGACGACGGTTCGGACTGTGAAATGGCATCGGTCACACAGCAATGGGGAGATTCCCGGCTTCATTATTTCCGTCTTTCCCGGCATCAAAATGCCAACGCAGCCCGGAATGCCGGCATTCTCCAAGCCAAAGGCCAATACATAGCAATACTCGACTCCGATGATGAGTGGCTGCCGGAACATCTCGAAAAATCATATCAATGTTTAAAGAATCATCAGACCGACGGTATTTACGGCAGCCTGATCATCGACCGTATTACCTGTCAGCAAACATATAGTCCGGATTTTTATATACAGAAGGGGCAATCAATATCCGCTGCTTTTGTCCACTACTAAGTCCATGTCCGTCACTTCCGATTTTAGTTTCATACCCCATTGGCAATTCCCGGATAAAATCCCGGATATTCGCCACATCAGCAGCCTGCTCTACCCGTTGTTTGTCGGAATATTCATCGATGACTCCAATGTTGCGTTTAATGGTATCAGAAAAAATAAAACCTTCCTGCATCACAATACCACACTTCAAACGCCATTGCCGCGGGCTGTAATTACCCAGGCTAATCCCGTCCAATAAAATATCTCCGGACACCGGTTGATAAAAACCCAGTAACATTTTGATCAAGGTGGTTTTTCCGCTGCCACTCATTCCCACGATAGCCGTAACTTTCCGGGCCTGTATACGTTCCCACTCCCAGCGTTTTTGTTTCTCACAACCATACAACTTAATCTCCTGCATACCTGTAATGAGCTGCACCACATTGCCCTGATTGGCAGAAGCTTCCTGAAAACGCATATAATCCAACTCCCGCCGCCGTTTCAGGAACAAAGTCACCCAACCGACATACAGGACGCTTTCGACCAGAAAAACCACCAGTATCAGACCGTGGTAACCTGCCATGATAAAGACATAAACAAAAAAAGTCACAATGCCAAAAACCATACTGATCAACGTACCTGTCAAAAATGACTGTATGCGCCCATGATCCCCGATACGCTGCATAATATCCCCGATCAATTTTACGACAAAAAAAACCAACAATCCATCACCGAAAGCTGCTTCACTTGCTTTCCTACCATGATGCCGATATAACATAACTTCATATTCCACAACTCAATTGTTTTCCCGGTTGATCTTCCATATATCCTCAAACATCTCTGAATGACATCCATAGACGATTCACTTGGTGCTTTAATCTGTTTTTCCTATATTTGCAGCCTCAACTAAAATTATAATCAAAAACAATAGAATAAATGGCAACAACAGCAGATTTCCGCAACGGATTATGTATTGTATTCAAGGACGATTTATATACAATCGTACAGTTTCAACACGTAAAACCCGGTAAAGGCCCGGCTTTTGTAAGGACAAAACTAAGAAATGTTAAAACCGGCCGTATACTGGAAAACACATTCACCTCAGGAGTTAAAATCGACACGGCCCGTATCGAAAGACGTCCGTATCAATTCCTGTACAAAGAAGGCGAAGACTATGTGATGATGCATACCGAGACCTTCGAACAGGTAAACATCCCGGAAGATCTGATCAATGCCCCCCAATTTCTGAAAGAAGGAGATGCCGTAGAAATGGTGGTACATGCCGACACAGAAACTCCGCTTTACGTTGAGTTATTGCCAAGTGTCGTCCTGGAAGTAACTTATACCGAACCGGGCCTGAAAGGTGATACTGCTTCCTCTACAGCATTGAAACCGGCAGAGGTGGAAACAGGAGCCAAAGTGATGGTACCTTTATTCGTAGAAACAGGAGAAAAAATTCGTGTATCTACAGCTGATGGCAGCTATGTAGAAAGAGTAAGAGAATAACTACTTCACTCTAAAAATCACTCCAAAAAATATTTTTGGAGTGATTCATATACAGGTACAGAGCTTTGGAGAGATTCTAAAAATACGCCACTTCTTACCCTTAATGCAATACGTCAGGGTAACCTATTCTTTCAACCAGACAAATCAGGATAACAAACAAATACTTCCGCTAATCAGATTTCAATATTTCCGTTAGCTTCCTGAGTAAGAATATCGATGACAATTTTAGCTGCATTTTGTTCAGCTTCTTTTTTGGAAGTTCCCTCTCCTTTTCCTTTTTCTTCTTTGTCAATATACACCAGGCAACAGAATTTATTCCGGCGTCCCCGGGAGTTTTCTTCGGTTCCGAAATGAATATCGACTTTATTTTTTTGTCCCCACTCAATCAAACGGCTTTTATAGTTGGTATCGACAGTCACCAAATCCTTAATATTAAAGAAATTAGGAAAGATAAACTTCTCTATGAAACGTTTGGTATTAGTAAACCCCTGATCCAGGAACATAGCCCCGATAAAAGCTTCAAAGACATCACCGTAAATATGTTTATTACGAGAAATATCTGACTTAGCAACAACAGCTTTATCCAAACCAATATGAATTGCCAGTTCATTCAGGGACTCCCGGCTGACTACTTTTGAACGGACGCGGGTGAGGAATCCCTCATCTTTGTTAGGAAAGAATTTATACAATAATTCAGCAACGATAGCTCCCAAAACAGCATCACCCAGAAATTCAAGCCGTTCATAATTCAAGACTACTCCATTAGTTGTCATTTTAGAAGCTGACTTATGTAACAGAGCTAAACGATAAAGTCCTTTGTTGTTGGGTACAAAACCGATCTGAGAAATAGACAATCCATAAAACTTTCCATTCCGATGGAGGTAAAGTCTTATGGATTGAATGATTTGTCTAATCACAGCCCAAAAATTTAGTATGTGATTATTTTTTGATTACTACACATGCATTGTGTCCACCGAAACCAAAAGTATTACTAATGGCAACGTCTACTTTCCGACTCTGGGGTTCATTGAATGTAAAATTCAATTTCGGATCGAGTTCCGGATCCAGGTTATGGAAATTAATAGTCGGAGGAACAATATCATTCTTTACGGCCAGCGTACAAGCAATCACTTCTACTGCTCCGGCAGCTCCCAAGAGGTGACCGGTCATAGATTTGGTAGAACTGATATTCAACTTGTAAGCATGTTCTCCAAACGCTTTCAGGATAGCTTTCGGCTCAGAGATATCTCCCAAACCGGTAGAAGTTCCGTGAACATTGATATAATCAATATCTTCGGGTTTCATACCTGCATCTTCAAGAGCAAGCAACATCACCTCATAGGCGCCGTCCGAATCCGGAGCTGTCATATGGTAGGCATCGCAATTACCTGCACCTCCTGCCAATTCAGCATAGATATGGGCACCTCTTTTCACAGCATGTTCATACTCTTCAAGAATCAGGCTGGCCCCCCCTTCACCGATAACAAAACCATCCCGGTCAGCATCAAACGGACGGGATGCGGTTTGAGGATCATCATTGCGGGTTGAAATGGCTTTCATAGAACTGAAACCACCCACACCAGGAACGGTAACAGCAGCTTCAGACCCACCGGCAACGATAACGTCAGCTTTTCCTAAGCGAATTAAGTTCAATGCATCAACAATGGCGTGAGCCGATGAAGCACAAGCAGAGACAGTCGTATAGTTAGGACCTTTCAGGCCGTTTTCTATAGCGATCATCGCCCCACCCATATTGGCTATCATCTTAGGTATAAAAAAAGGATTGAACCGAGGCGTTCCATCTCCTTTCGAGAAAGCATCACACTCCTCGAAAAAAGTCTGCAAGCCACCGATTCCTGCACCCCATATTACACCAATCCGTTTTTTATTTTCCTGTTCCAGGTCCAAACCCGAATCTTTAATCGCCTCTCTCGCAGCAATCAGACCGAATTGAGTGTAAAGATCCATTTTCCGGACTTCTTTCTTATCGAAATATTCGGTCGGTTCATAGTTTTTCACCTCACAGGCAAACTGTGTACGGAATTTTGATGCATCGAAACGAGTAATAGGACCGGCGCCGCTGACGCCTTTTAATAAATTGTCCCAAAACTCAGGCACATTATGACCTAAAGGATTGATCGTTCCAAGACCTGTAATTACTACTCGTTTCAAATTCATAAAAACAATATTAAATTACTTTGCGTTAGCTTCTACATAAGAGATAGCGTCACCGACAGTTTGAATTTTTTCAGCCTGATCATCCGGAATTGTAATGTTAAATTCTTTTTCCAGTTCCATAATCAGCTCTACAGTGTCCAAAGAGTCAGCACCCAGATCATTTGTGAAGGTAGCTTCGGGTTTAACTTCTGATGCATCTACACCTAATTTTTCTTCAATAATCCGTTGTACTCTTTCAGTAATGTCAGACATAGCTTAAAATTTTAATTAGACATTCTTTTTAATTTCACTCCATGCACCAAGATGTGCATAATTATCTAAATTCAGTGGGCAAATTTAGAGTTTATTTTTTTCACTGGAAAATTTTTTGCCAAGAATAAACTTTTATTACCTTTATCGTCTTGATTTTTAATTGATTACAAAATGAAAAAATTAGCAATATTTGCCTCAGGATCAGGTTCTAACGCCGAAAATATCATTCAATATTTTGCTCAAAAACCGCAATTCTGCGTAAAAAAGATCTATTGTAATGTCCCGGATGCCTATGTACTCGAAAGGGCAAAAAAATACAATGTTCCGACCCTTGTTTTTAACCGGTCAGAACTTCGTGACCCGGAGAAAATGCTGCACCAATTACAGGCAGACGGGATCGATTTTATCATATTGGCCGGTTTTTTATGGTTAATGCCAGCTTGTATAACAGCTGCCTTCCCAAACCGGATCATCAATATCCATCCGGCCCTTCTCCCGACCTACGGCGGTAAAGGTATGTACGGTCACCATGTACACGAGGCCGTTATTGCAGCCGGCGAAAAGGAAAGCGGTATCACCATTCATTATGTCAATGATCACTACGACCAGGGGGCTATCATCTTTCAAGCCAAATGCCCGGTGTTCCCGACAGACACCCCCGACGACCTCGCCGCCCGGGTACACGAACTGGAATACCGGTATTTTCCCCGTGTAATCGACGAAACTATTACCCAACTTTAATCCTCATTTCAGCGTCATGCAAACCAACCTTAAATCCTAAATTACAAATTGTAAATCAATGAAATTTACCCACTTTCACGTCCACTCGCAATATTCTATTCTCGACGGAGCAGCCAGTATTCCAGGCCTGATCGAAAAAGCCAAAGCCGACGGCCAGGCCGCACTAGCACTGACCGACCACGGCAATATGTTCGGGATAAAGCTGTTTTACGACACCTGCCGGCAAAAAGGGATCAAACCCATTTTAGGGTGTGAAGCCTATGTCGCACGGGTATCCTTATATAATAAAGAAAAACCGATCGACCGGTCGGGGGAACACCTGATTATTCTGGCCAAAAACCTCACCGGTTACCTCAATCTCGTCAAGCTCTGTTCGACGGCTTTTTGCGACGGTTTCTACTACCGTCCCCGTATCGATAAAACCCAGCTCGAAAAACATCATGAGGGATTGATCATTTCCTCGGCTTGCCTGGGAGGAGAAATCGATCAGAAAATCATGGCCGGTGACCTGGAAGGAGCTGAAAAAGCAGCTCTATGGTACAAAAATCTGTTCGGCGAAGATTATTATCTGGAAGTGATGCGCCATCCGGCAGCGGATCCCAAACAAAGAGCCGAGATTTACGACAATCAGCAACGCTGTATTCAGGAGAAAATCAAAATAGCCAGAAAACTGAATATCAAACTTATCGCCACTAAC
>ERZ780154.1615-NODE-1615-length-10626-cov-2.00596_pt1 | contig 10626 bp, 9 predicted proteins | sample MGYA00511568_ERZ780154 | MGnify/ENA primary metagenome ERZ780154 (study PRJEB29588, sample SAMEA2142525) | human gut metagenome | biome: human gut; feature: human-associated habitat; material: faeces | place: Denmark | collected 2008/2010 ...
TCTTCCGATCTACATGGACGATCTGGAGGACACGCAATACCGGCTGGAAAAAGAGTTGGAAGAACTGCGCCCCATTCGCGCCTTTGTGCGAATGGGCGATGGTACAGCAGCAGAGGCGCCCGCAGTTATGGATGAAGCCACCCCCACTGATCTGGCGCCCCTTCGTGAGCCGCCTGCGGCGCCGCAGGTCGCCGCACACAACTTCCGTTTTTCCGAGGACTATGACCTGTATCCAAGTGGGGCAAAGACCAAATATAAAAACAATGTCATGGCGATCAAGCTGCTCAAGCAGATTGAGCTGGAAAAGCGGACAGCGACACCAGAAGAACAAATCATCCTTGCCCGTTATGTCGGTTGGGGTGGGCTTGCCAACGCTTTCTCCAGTACGGCCTCTGGTTGGGAGAACGAATATCAGGAGTTGAAGTCCCTGTTGACTGATGTGGAATACAAGGCGGCCATGAACTCCACCATCACAGCCTACTACACCGAGCCTGACCTGATTCGGCACATTTACCGCGCTCTGGAACGGTTTGGCTTTGAAGGTGGTCCCGACAGAAAAATCCTGGACCCCGGTATGGGAACCGGCAACTTCTATTCTGTGCTGCCGGAGCAATTTCAAGGGAGCAAGTTGTTTGGCGTTGAGTTGGATTCCATCACCGGCAGAATCGCAAAGCAGCTTTATCCTGATGCGGATATTTCCATCATGGGATATGAAGCCACCAAATTTGAGGACAACAGCTTTGATGTGATTCTGGGCAATATCCCGTTCAACTCCGTGAAAATCTATGACCGGCGCTACAATGACCTGAACCCGTACATCCATGACTATTTCTTCATCAAGTCCCTGGACCTTGCAAAACCGGGCGGCATCATTGCCTTTATCACCAGCAAAGGAATTATGGATCGCAAGGACGAGAGCCTTCGAGAATATATCGCGCGGCGGGCAGAGTTCATCGGTGCTATTCGCCTACCCAACACAGCGTTCAAGGCTTTGGCGGGAACCGATGTAACAGCGGATGTTGTTTTCTTGAAAAAGAGAGCGCATCCCATAGAACTTGACCGCACGAATCTTCCGTCCTGGATTGAAACTGACCTGGACCGCAGTAAATGGATCGCCTATAACCGCTATTTCAAAGATAATCCCGAAATGCTCATGGGCGAGATGGTGAGCAGCCGGAATATGTACGGCAACGAAGATGGGACGGCCTGTGTTGCCCCGGAAGATTTTGACCTGAACCAGCATCTTACCCAAGCGGTTGACTCCCTGTACGCCCGTTTCACAGCAGAGCCAGATGAAGAAATTGAGGCAGACGAACCGGAAGAAAGCAATACAGAGTATGAGGACGCTCCGGCCGGAACCAAAAACTTCACCTATGTTGTGCGGAATGGCGAGATCTTCTTCTGTGAAAAAGATAAGCTGATCCCGCAGCCTTACACCGGCATGAAGGCCGAAAGAATCAAGGGATTGTGCGAAATCCGTACTGCGCTGCTGGAGGTTATCAACATCCAGTCCCATGAGTATGACCCGGTTGATCTCCAGAAAGTACAGGACACACTCAATCAGGTATATGACCGCTTCGTTGCAAAGTATGGAGCCATCAACAGCAAAGGAAACATCCTCGCTTTTTCTGATGATGACCAATTCCCCTTGCTGCGCTCTATCGAGGATGAGCGGAAAGACAAGACCGGTTGGGATAAATCAGCGATCTTCACCAAAGCCACCATCCGTCCTTTCCGTCAGGTCAACCATGCAGACACCGCCGAGGACGCCCTTCAAATCTGCCTGAATCACAAGCTGCGGGTGGATCTGCCCTATATGTCCTTCCTGACAGGCAAAGCCCCACAGGAGTTGGTGCAAGAGCTGGATACTCGCATCTATCTCAATCCCCAGAAATACTACGGTAATCCGCTGGAAGGATGGGAACTTGCAGAAGAATATCTCAGTGGTCATGTGCGGGATAAACTGCTCTACGCACGTCAGAAGGCAGCAGAAGAACCGGAACTCTTTGCCCGGAATGTAGAGGCTTTGGAGGAAGTACAGCCGGAGCCGCTGACTCCTGCTGACATCGAAGTGAATATGGGTGCCATCTGGGTTCCCATTGAGTATTACCGCCAATTCATGTATGAAACCTTCCAGACCAGCGGATATGAAAAGGTCATCGAGGGCGGCGACAACCGGCACCGCATTGACATTGAGTATTTCTCCTATACCACGACCTGGCGTGTCACCAATAAAAATGCGGAACCGGATTCCGTAATGGTCAACCAGACTTTCGGAACCAAGCGGAAAAATGCTTATGAGATTTTTGAGGATTGCCTTAATATGCAGTCCACTACTGTCCGTGACCGGCAGGAATACATCAACGAAAAGGGCAACAAGTCGGTTAAATATGTAGTCAACGCACAGGAAACCATGATTGCCCGTGCCAAGCAGCAACAGATTCAGGAAGCATTTGCGTCCTGGGTTTGGAAAGAACCGGAGCGCCGAGATAGGCTTCTGCGTATCTACAATGAAACCTTCAACACGGTTCGCCCCCGTGAGTTTGATGGGAGCCATCTCGTATTTCCCGGCATGAACACGGAGATGAAGCTGCGGAAGCACCAGCTTGATTTTGCTGCCCGTGTCATCTATACCGGGACGGGGCTTGCCGCACATGAGGTAGGCGCCGGAAAGACCGCTGCTTTAATTGCCGCCGGGATGTACCTCAAGAACCTGGGAGCGATCCACAAGGCGGTGTTTGTGGTTCCCAATCCCCTGGTGGGCCAGTGGGCAACAGAGTTCTACCGCTTTTTCCCCAACGCAAACCTTTTGGTATCTACCGCAGAGGATTTTACTCCCAAAAACCGCAACCGCTACATTTCTAAAATCGCCACCGGAGAATATGACGCAGTGATTCTGGCGCACAGCCAATTTGAGAAAATCCCAATCTCCACAGAGCGGCAGATTGCTATGCTGGAACGGCAGATCAACGATATTGAAAATGCAATCCATGAAATCAAGAGCGAAAATGGTGAGAATTGGTCTGTCAAGCAGATGGTCATTTTCCGCAAAAATCTGGATGAGCGGCTGAAAAAGCTGTCTGCCGAGGAAAAGAAAGACGATCTGCTGACCTTTGAGCAGCTCGGCGTAGATATGATGATGGTGGACGAGGCACACTTTTTCAAAAACTGCTTTGTCTTTACAAAGCTGCGGAATGTGGCTGGTATTACAACCTCAAGCAGTCAACGCGCCTTTGATATGCTGCTCAAATGCCAGTATTTACAGGAAACGAATCAGGGGCGCGGCGTAGTATTTGCGACCGGAACGCCAATCAGTAACTCGATTTCCGAACTGTTCGTCATGCAGCGGTATTTGCAGCCGCAGGAGTTGGAACGCTTCGGCTGGTCCTACTTCGATACCTGGATCGCCCATTTTGCAAAGAAAGCCTCTGTGCTGGAATTGAAGCCGGAGGGCGGCGGCTATCGGATGCGTGATCGCTTCGTCCGTTTCTACAATCTCCCTGAACTGATGGCTGTCTTTCGTGAGGTCGCTGACATCAAAACAGCGGATATGTTGGATATTCCCGGACTCCCGGCTGTTCGCACTGGTAAAGCGGAGATTGTTTCGGTGGAAGCCACACCCGCACAGCAGGCGATCATGGCCGATTTTATTCTGCGGGCGGAAGCAATCCGAACCGGCCGAGTGAAGCCGGAAGAAGATAATATGCTGAAGCTGACCGGTGAGGCCCGCCTGATGGCGATTGACCCGCGCCTGATTCGACCGGATGCGGATGGTACAGGAAGTAAGTTGAGTGTCTGCATTGAGGATGTTTATCAGGTTTGGAAGGACACCGCCGCCTCTGCTTCCACGCAGCTTGTCTTTTGTGATGTTGGCACTCCCAAAGCCGGGAAATTCAATGTATATGATGAAATAAGAAATGTGCTGCTGGCAAAGGGTGTGCCGGAATCGGAGATTGCCTTTGTTCACGACGCCACTTCTGAAGCACAGCGGCAGGAGCTGTTTGAGCGTACCCGCCAAGGAAAAGTCCGTATCTTAATCGGCAGCACCAGCAAACTGGGAACCGGCGTGAATGTTCAGAATAAGGTAATCTCCATTGACCATCTGGACTGTCCGTGGAAGCCCTCTGACATTACACAGCGAAATGGACGTGGGGTACGGCAGGGCAACGAAAACCCTGAAATTATGATAAAGCAATTCGTGGCCAAAGGAACATTTGATGCGTATCTCTGGCAGATTCAGGAGCAGAAATTGCGCTATATCACGCAGATTCTCACCGGAAAACACATTGCCCGCTCTTGTGAGGATGTGGATGAAACCGTCCTGTCTGCCGCACAGTTCAAGGCGGCCGCTACCGACAATCCGATGGTCGCACAGAAGATGGAATTGGAAAACCGGGTCACGGAATTGAAAATTCTGCGGGGTGCGTGGAGTAACGAGCAGCTTTCTTTGGAGCGCAAAATCAGCACTATTTATCCTGGGCAGATAAAGCGGTATGAAAAAGAAATCGACCAGATCGGTGAGGATATTAAACTGCTGAACCAATCGGCCGGCAGCGACTTTTCGATTGTCCTGGATGGCAAACGCTATACAGAACGGTCAGAGGCCGGAGAAGCCTTCGGGCTGCTCTATCGCATGATAAAGGAAGGCGCAAAGGACGATTCGGAAGAATTTGAGATTGGTGCTTATCGCAGTTTCCCGTTGTATCTGTCGGTTGGGTATGTTTCACGATTGGTTTTGAGATATAACCACCACTACACAACGGAGGTTGGAACTTCCGCTTTAGGTGCTATCACCCGCATTGAACACCTTGCCGAACGGATTCCCGGCTATCTTAAAGAGGCCCAGCGTGAGTTAGAGGAAGTACAAAAACAACTGGCGGTTGCCCAACAACAGGTTGGACAGCCGTTTATTTATGAGGATGAGTTGTCGGAAAAGGTTGCCCAACTCACAGAAATCAATACCAAGTTGGAGTTTGAGTCATTACAGGAAAGCGAGGTGATTTTGGATGAAAACGGACAACGATCTGATGGCGAGGAAGATTGGGATTCTGAAAGAGTTCCTTCCTGCGCTTCTGCCGAAGTATAAGATCATGCTGCTGGAGGCATTCAGCCCCCATGATCTTCTCACGGCGTATATCAAAAACACACTGTCGGGCTACCCCCGTCTGGAAGATCAGAACCTGGACGACCTGACGGTGGAACTGCTGTACCCCACTGACGAGGCGGCGGAACACTGTATCAAAGAGTTCCTTGCTCTGCGCCTGGACGATGACAACGAGCATGAGCTGGAGCAGTGATGTGAGGTGGTGATATATGGGCGAGAAACATTCGGCTGTCGGCTATCTCTTTCGAGAAGGTGCTTTTTTGCCAGCCCAAGAAACAAAGCCGGTCCGCAATGAGTTTGGCCTGGACCTGTTTCAGCATAGAGGCTCCGTTTATGAAGGAAAAACCGGGCTGCAATTCTGTTCTCTCCAGCAGGCGGAGGACTTGGCCGGTTTCGTTGAGAAGCATGGCGGTATTGAAAAAGTCCAAAAGCTGATTGCAGACAGTTTGGAGCGCACCGGTCTTTCTCCCCGCTATACCCGACCGGATGAAAAGAAAAAGGACATCTTTCCGCCAAAGGAAAAAGACGAGAACCGGGTTTTTGCCAAAGACCTGATGGGCAACAAGCACTACTACTACCGCTTCTACAACGAAAATGGCATTGAACTCTACACAATGGAGAAGAAACGGGAGTTCTTCCAAACGGTTTATATTCCATGTGACGGGTTTATGGTGGGCATTGACCAGCGGCACCGACTTGAAGAAGTTCTGAAATGGCTGCCCACGCTGGAGCATGGCATCCGGGGTGAGATCGAGAGGGTTTTCAATCAGAGTATGGAAGCCCCGGACCGGTGGGCTGATCTGGGATTTGCAAATCTGCTTGGACGGTATGAGGAAGCAAAAGCCCACAATGCCCCCATTGCTGCGGAACGGCAGCGGCAAGCTGATGAAAGGCGGGCGCAGCAAGAAGTCCGTGAACAACAGTTGGCACAAGAACGACAGGCCCGTTACGATTCCGCCATTCGTGAGGCCGAAGGAGATATTATGGCGGGAAAGGAGGTGATAAACCGGGAGATCAACGGTAAATCTCTCATTATGCAGCTCTTTCGTGAGCATGAAATTCCTGTTCCTCTCAAAACACAGGGCTGGATCATCAATTCGCTTCACAGCATCCGGTATGAACCCCAAAACGGAGAATGGCACTATCGTTACTTCAAAGGCAGCCGGAACAGCACCAAAATGTTTGATCTGCTTTCCCAACTGTCCGCTGCGATTCAGACCCGACAGCAGTTTGAAGAACATGGGGCGTCCCCGCCGGACAGCCCTGTATTGGACTGTGAGGAAGAACAGGATATGGAACTGTAAATCTGTTTTTTGAAAGGAGCCAATATGAAAAAAGCAATTTTGAGCGTATCCGCTGCCGCCGCCATGATTGGCGGCCTTTTCTATTTTGGCTGGTATCGCAACCGCCACGGCGCCAACTAAGCGAATCGACCTGTCTGGAAGGAGGTGAAACGATATGCCGATGACAGCGACAATGGCACCCTACACTCTTTTCATCCTGGATGATGATACCCCTATGAACCCTCGTGAGGATCACGACTGCCTGGGAAAAATGGTCTGCTGGCATAGCAGATACAACCTGGGCGAGAAGCACGATTATGATGAGCCAAGCGATTTCCTGCGGAACCTGCTGTTTTCTGAATACTCCAGCGGCCATGACCGGAACAATCCGGTTTTTGCATTTCTCAAATCTGGCAGGGCCAAAGATGCCCGATTGGAATACAACCGCTCCACGCGGGAGTGGGAATTGCAGGAGAATCAGCACTGGAGTTCAGACAGCGATTGGTATGTGTCCTCCAGCTATGCGGCCTCGTTGAAAGATGAAGTCCCGGACTGGTTTTTGGATGATTGCCTTTCTGCCCTCACCACCGGCGAACTGTTTTCGCTGGTGGAACAAATGGATGGCATGGTGATTCTTCCGCTTTACCTGTACGATCACAGCGGGATCACCATGAACACCTGCGGCTTTTCTTGCCCGTGGGATTCCGGTCAGGTTGGCTGGATCTACGCAGATAAAGCGATGATCGAGCAGGAACACGGGAAAATCACCCCTGAAATATTGGAGAAGGTTCGTCAAACCCTGGAAGCCGAAGTCAAGGAGTACGATTACTACCTGACCAACCAGTGCTATGGATTCCAGCTTTTCAAGGAAGATGTGGAGGTGGATAGCTGCTGGGGATTCCTGGGGGAAATCCGGGATGTTCAGGATGCTATAAAGGAGTATCTGCCGGAGGACTGCAACCCGGCAATCGTTGAATCGCTCCAATTTCAGTATGAGGAACCGGACATCGACGAGTATTTGGAGCGATTGCAGGAAGAAACGGAGGGATTAGACTGTGAGCCTGGATAACACAGTGAATGTTTTCATCCTGTATGGCTGCACCTTGAGCAAGGAGCGAAGTTCCATGCGAATCGTGGCCGCCACTACGGATGAAGAAATGCTGCATACCATCATCGGCGCCCAAATCCTCGGCGGCACAATGGACTACCGGGGCTTCAGCAATATGAAGGGCTTTGAACAGTTCCGGGCGGCCTGCCGTGCCGGTGATGTTCAGTATAGCAATCTGGACTATGGCTTTGTGGAGCAGACGGAAAATCTGATGCTCCCGGACTGTGCAAAGGAGCCGCAGTTTGAGAAAGCATATCGGCTGCTGAACCTGTCCGACCATGAGTTCAATGCCATCCGCAATGGTTCTCTGGAGAGCCTGGGCGAAGATCGCACCCGTTTGATTCTGGATAAGGCGCTGTCATGGGCGGCACAGAACTATGCCGGATGGGACTTATACCGCCATTTGAGAGATGAACTCGGCATGAGCAACGAGGAAATCGGAAAAGCCGGATTTGACCTGGATGAGTTCTATGAGATCGACGCGGCGGACTCTGCGGAGTATGAAGTGGAGGCTGACTATGGCGAAGAACTTTAATTCTTCTGCTCTGCCGGAACATTGCTATGCAGTTCTTCCCGGTTCCGGGCAGCTCATAGAGGTCAGGCGCGGCGAAAAGGGCTACTATCCCTGTGCCTACTCCACCAGTGACCGTGAGTATAACAAGGTTCTGGCAAATTACTTCAATGCCCATGAGGGGATTTCAAAGGCACAGGCGGCAGCTATGGCTGGAATGTTCCTGCTGCCGATCCTGCCTGTTACGATGCAGAGGGCATCCCGATCCAACCGGGAGAAAAGAAAGCGCCCACCAGATCGCCGGAATATCAGTACGAGCAGGCAAAGCTCATCCGGCAGAACTACCAGCCCGGAACCAAGGTTGTGCTGGATGAAAAGATGGAAGATCCCTACCGTGAAATGCCTGCGGGACTGACCGGCATCGTAGATTCCGTTGACGATCTGGGGCAAATTCATTGCCATTGGGAGAATGGTTCTTCGCTGGCGCTTATTCCGGGCGTTGACCATTTTCATCAGGATATGACTCAGGAGCCTGTAATTGAGAGCAGCGAAGAACAGGAGCCTGATTTGGAATTGTGAGGTGATGTGATATGAGCAGAAGCGCCGCTGCGTATCAGAAATTTACCGAGGATGAGATTAGGAAGGCAAACAGCGTGGATATTCTGTCCCTGGCCCGTGGCTATGGATATGAGCCGGAAAAGGCAGGCCGCAAAGCTGTCCACATGAAGCACAGCGGCGGGCTTTACATCTTCCCCGAAAACAATCGCTTTTTCCAATGGACGGGCCCCGATGATGGTGTCAAAGGCGGCACCATTGATTTTGTCATGCGGGAGGAAAACCTGTCTTTCCCCGAAGCGGTGGGCAAGCTGATCGGCAAGGAGTTCTCTCCATCCGTAAGGCAAGTGATTCCCTATGAGAAAAAAGAACGGGAGCCGCTGGTGCTACCCGAAAAGGCAGACAACATGAAGCGGGCCTATTGGTATCTGGTTTCTGTCCGGGGTATCAGCCCTAAAATCGTAAGCCACTTTATGAATCGAAAGATGGTCTATCAGGAAAAAAAGTATGGCAACTGCGTGTTTGTGGGCTACGATGCTGAAGGAACAGCCCGGTACTGTTCTATGCGGGCGGCCAGAGAAAACAGTTCCTTCAAAATGGATGCTACCGGCTCAGATAAGAGCTACCCTTTTTTTCACGAGGGCCAAACCGATCTGCTGATTGTCACCGAGGCACCCATCGACCTGATGAGCCATGCTTCTATTGCCGCTGATTTCTACGGGCACGACTGGACACAAGATCACCGTATCTCTACCGGCTGCCTTTGGAATGGAGCCATTGACCGCTATCTGGAAAGCCATCCGCAGATCAAGCGGCTGGTGTTTGCGGTGGACAATGACTATCTGGCCCGTGACAAGAATGGGCAACTGCGAAATTGGGGGCAGCTTACAGCGGCAAAATGGATGAAGGCATACACCGAAAAGGGCTATGCCTGCGCGGTTCATGTGCCGCATTTGAACGACTTTAACACCGACCTGGTGGAAATGCGGAAGGGGCGTTCTGTGGAGGATTTAGACCGTCAGCGTATGGCGGAGCTGGAAACCGCATTTGAACAGAGCGCCGAGGAAGAACCGGAACAAGGTATGGAGGTGTAAAATTGGCAAAAATCAAAACCTTTGAATTGGACCGCTGGAGTGAGCCGGATGAAAAGCGGCGTGTCCGGCACATCGGCATGGCCGACGCAAAAGAAACCTTTGACAGACTGCAAACGCACCTGGAGCTGAAAGGTCTGCTCCCGGATGAGTATTTCCTGTTCTCCGATGAACTGACGGGCGAGCTGCCTGAATTTGACCAGGCGCTCTGTATTCCCAATTTTGGGGCCAGCGAAGGTATCTATCTGGACATTTCCCTGGCCTGCCGCGACAAAGATGGCAAACGCTGTTTTCAAAACTTTGCTACCGGCAAGACATTGGGAGAAACTGCGGACGACTATTACAGGATGTTCCGCATTGCTGCCGAATGTTCCCTGATGCTCAATGGCCGTGGAAATACCTATGAACAGAAAAAAGTGGACATCGTTCTGACCGAGCAAGAAGCAGAGGCCGTGGGGACTGTGGTGGATATGGAACTCTGCGGCCACCATCCGCCGGAGGCCGAGGCAATTTTGAACTCTGCGCTGGAGAAGATCGACCGGATCGCCTTTGCAAAAGTCCAGACTATCACCTGTCATGGGAAAGACGATTACTCTTTCTGGTCTGCGGAGATTCCCAAAGATATGCTGCACTCCATCCTGCACGAAGCCTGCGAACGGGTTGGAACCCTGGATGAACTGATGGGCGCAATGAACCCGAAGGACGGGTATGAAATGCGGCTGTTCATTCAGACACCGGGACGGCAGTTTGCGTTCTACCGTATCCCTGAACGGCTCTCCAATCTGGAGGACTACGCCAATGAGGGCTGCTCCGTCCGAGGAACAAAGGACGAAATCATGGCGGAGATTTTTACCGAGTGGGCGCCCGCCCAAGAAGATCTGGAAGATGACTTTGAGCTGTGACAGCCCGCACTTTTCTTTTCATCTGTACCTGCCCGCCCCCCTGCGGGGGCGCCCCGCAACCGGAATCCGCAG
>ERZ780154.1623-NODE-1623-length-10609-cov-4.51734_pt1 | contig 10609 bp, 4 predicted proteins | sample MGYA00511568_ERZ780154 | MGnify/ENA primary metagenome ERZ780154 (study PRJEB29588, sample SAMEA2142525) | human gut metagenome | biome: human gut; feature: human-associated habitat; material: faeces | place: Denmark | collected 2008/2010 ...
CGGCGATATTCGCCGGGCTTTCGCCGCTGGTGACTTTGCGGAGGCCGCCCGTCTGACGGCACAAAACTTCAACGGCAAATTTCCGTATGAACGGAGCGAGGATGCACCGTTTCTGTTCGGACACTATACCTCAGCCGGAGAATTTCGCATCACGGCGGAAAATTTTACGGGAGAGGTTGCCGGTTACAGCCGGACGCTGAATATTGAGGAGGCATTGGCCGAGGTGACGTTCACGCACGGCGGCGTGCGCTACCGCCGCGAATGTTTCGTGTCCTATCCCGCGAATGTCGCGGTGCTGCGCTTCTCCGCCGACCGCGGGGGAATGCAGCATCTGACGTTCGAATACGTCCCCTCCGCCATGGCCCTGGGGGCAGCGTCGTCCGACGGCTCCGACGGCCTGTTGTGGCATGGTCGTCTGAAAGACAATGGCATGGAGTTCGCAGTGAGGGTACGGGTGTTGCTGACGGGAGGTACGGTGAACAACGCCGGAGGCCGCCTGACGGTGCGGGGTGCTGACGAGGCGGTGTTCGTTCTTACGGCCGACACCGACTATGTGCCCAACTTCGCACCGGATCGCCACGATGCCGCCGCATACGTAGGGGTGCGCCCCTTGGAAACAACCCGGGAATGGCTTTCGAAGGCTGTCGCAAAAGGTTACGGGACCTTGCGCAAAGAGCACGAAACCGATTACCGCCGCTTGTTCGACCGCGTGTCGATAACCCTGCGGCCCGACCTCCCGCGGAACGCAGAGGCCGACATGGATACCCCGCACCGACTGCAGTGCTACTGCAACGGTGCGGACGACTTCGGCCTTGAGGAACTCTACTTTCAATACGGACGCTATCTGCTCATCGCCTCTTCGCGCGCGGGGGCCTTGCCGGCCAACCTGCAGGGAATATGGAGCCGGGGAGCGGATGCGCCGTGGCATGCCGACTATCACAACAACATCAATCTGCAGATGAACTACTGGCCCGCCGGCCCGACGAATCTTGCAGAATGCATGACCCCGCTCGTGGAGTTCATCCGCACGCAGGTCCATCCCGGCCGACGAACCGCACAGGCCTATTTCGGTGCCCGGGGATGGACGACCTCCGTATCGTCCAACATCTTCGGATTCACAGCGCCGCTGTCGAGCGAGGATATGTCGTGGAACTTCGCACCCGCCTCTGGCCCATGGTTGGCCACGATGGTGTGGGATTACTACGACTACACGCGCGACAGCACCTTCTTGCGGGAAATCGGGTACGACCTGATTCGCGGTGCCGCCCGATTCGCGGCGGATTATCTATGGCATAGGGAGGACGGCACCTATACGGCCGCGCCCTCCACCTCGCCCGAACACGGGCCCGTGGACCAGGGGGCGACTTTCGTTCATGCCGTGATTCGCGAGGTGCTGGAGGATGCCGTCGAGGCATCGGAAATCCTCGGCATCGACGCGGACGAACGGAGCGAATGGCGCCATATCCTCGCCCACATGGTTCCGTACCGAATCGGACGCTATGGACAGCTGATGGAGTGGTCGCGGGACATAGACGACCCCGAAGATACGCATCGGCACGTCAATCATCTCTTCGGCCTCCATCCGGGACATACGGTTTCCCCCGTTACCACTCCCGCACTGGCCGATGCGGCCCGCGTCGTGCTGACACTTCGCGGTGACCTCGCAACGGGCTGGAGCATGGGGTGGAAACTGAACCTGTGGGCGCGGTTGCACGACGGCGACCACGCCTATAAACTCTATGGCAATCTGCTGAAGTACGGGACATTGGACAACCTGTGGGATACGCATCCGCCCTTTCAGATTGACGGCAATTTCGGCGGTACGGCGGGGGTGGCCGAGATGCTGCTGCAAAGCCATGCCGGATTCATTCATTTGCTGCCGGCCCTCCCGTCGCACTGGTCGTCGGGAAGAGTTGCTGGACTGTGTGCTCGTGGCAATTTCGAAGTGGATATTGACTGGGCCGACGGCGTGCTCGTGCGTGCGACCATCCTATCGCATGCGGGAGGCAGGTGCAGCCTCCGATACGGCGCGCACACCCTCGATTTCGACACGACAAAAGGGGAGATCCGCACCGTGCGGATCTCTGGCGACAGGTTGGAGGCCGAGTAACTCCGTCCGTGGTCACGGCTGTACATGATGCCAGCATGCGGCATGCGGACGCTGTCGATGAACTGTATCGCGTAGACCGGTGTTACGTCTCTTATCGTGATGCCGCGTCCGGGGCCCTGCAGTAGGAAATGCCACGAGGCATCCCCGACCTGCGGAGGGATGTTCATGGGCGCGCTCCTCGTCGCTCCGTCGTCGTTGCTGCGCACCATCATCAACTGCGCGGTGTACTCCTCCGACATCCCCGGCATGGAGTGAGTCCACGCCCGGCCGTTGCCCATACCGAAAGTATGCGCTGCGACAATCCACTCGCTGCCCGCAACATGGTCCACCAATATCGAGGGGTCGCCGATACCGCACTGTGCCGGCGGCAAACCCCGTTCGCCGGCAAACGTCTTCGCAATGCGCATGGGCTCCCATGTGCGGCCGCCGTCCGTACTGCGGCGGACACCGATGTCTATGGCCTCCTGCAGGTCGGCACTCTTGTTGCGGCGGACATCATAGACCCCGAGCAACGCCCCCCTTTCGGATAGTCGCAAGGCCCGGAATCCGATAGGCCGCGACACCGTCGTCACCTGCATATCGGACGCCCGCACCCATCCGGCGCACCTCGGTGCGACCGTAGGATTGTATCGGTACGGCGATTCCGTTGATGCGGACTTCACAAACTGCGGCCGACACGCGGCTGTCCAATGAGGCCGACGACTTCATCCGGACTCTTACCCAGAAATAGTTCACCCCCCCCCTCCGGCATGAACTCTCCCGAAGTGAGTGCCGTTTCTGCGGATGGGGTGCACACCTCGCTTTGGAGCACTGAATACGACGGATACGCCTCGCGTGTGCGGGCAGGCATATCCCGCGGAATGTAGCTGTTGACAGGACGGAAATGCAATCCTTTCCGACCTCGTGCCTCAGTCCCTCCGTAGAAGAGTCTCAGAGCCGCAACATCGTTCGCCGCAATCGTATCCAACTTAATGGTTGTGCCGTCGAAAATCTCACCGCTGCGGGCGTTCAAGCGTATCTCACAGAGCAGGTCGTCCGTGCGGTCGAGGAGTATCGGAATCTGCGGCGTATGGACATACAGCGTGTCGGCGGCCGACGTTTTCGACACGGAGACGAACAGCAAGGCGACCGTCGACACGCAGTAAGTCAAGCCATGGGGCTCGATATCATATTATGGTTCGTTTGAGCATTCATACCGTTGTCGGCGGCGGGTCACTCCGCCGACAGTTCCCCGATGAACAGATGGGCCGGTTTCCCTGCGGCACCATGCCACGCGGGGATGCATTTTGTGGTATGGGCCACGATGCGCAGATAGCGAGCATCCGTTGCGGGGAAGTCGACCATGTATTCCTCGATGCCGTCCGGGTCGTTCGGCCCGGCAACCGGTACGGCGAAAGTCGCAACCTCATCGAACCGTACGCCGTCGTCGGATACCGACACCTCGATGGCCGACGGCGGGAATATCCACTCGCCCTTGTTGATATTCGCCTCGACACCCACCGACGAGTAAGGCTCCGAGCCCTCCATGTCGATGGTAACGTCCATATCCTCATCAAGGTAGCCTACCCACTCGCCATCACTGTAACTGGTGCCGCCATGGTGTCCGTCCGTGAAGCTGTGCGGTGCCTTGCAGGCATATCGTGGCGTGGGATGGCTGTTTAACACTGCCTTGTGCGCCGTGGCCTTGCTGAACTCGAAACCGCTCTCGTAGACGGGGGTGGAAGCCATTTCCTTACGCGGTGCGACCGCCTTGACGGTGCATGTCCCGCGAACCGATATCGGATACGTGTAGCGGTTCGACTGTTCGGTAGGCTCCGAGCCGTCAAGCGTATAATAGATAGGGGTATTCCCCGACGTCGAGAGCGTAACTTTCACGCAATTGTCCGCCACCTCACATTTGCCTGAAACGCCAAAAATATGCTTGGCATAGTTGTAGCCCATGGTTTCGTAAATCTCGTGCATGCGGAAATGGGTGAAGAAACGGTCGGGATTGCGCACCTCGGGCCGGCACCACTGTACTTCGCTCAGTGCTGACAGCCGCGGCAGCAGCATGTACTCCAGATGTGCGTTGTCGGCGATGTACTCGGTCCAGAGGTTGGCCTGTACGCCGATGATGTATTTCTGCTGCTCTTCGGTGAGCGATGCCACGGGGTCGTATGAATAGACCTTCTCAACAGGTACGTATCCTCCGATGCCGAAAGGTTCCCGGTCGGTGTCGAGCGACTGGTAGTAGTCGAAATAGAAGTGCGAGTTGGGTGTCATAATGACCTCGTGATGCTGTCTGGCTGCCTCGATGCCTCCCTCGGAGCCGCGCCACGACATAATCGTAACATCGGGCGAGAGTCTGCCTTCGAGAATCTCGTCCCAGCCGATGATTCGGCGGCCGTGGGCGGTGATGAACTTCTCGACACGCTGCATGACGTAACTCTGCAGATACTGTTCGGCCGTGAATTTCTCATCGTCCTTGATGCCCAACTCTTTGATACGGGTCTGACAGCGCGGGCATTCCTTCCAGCGTTCTTTGGGGCATTCGTCGCCGCCGATGTGGATGTATTCCGACGGGAAGAGTTCCATGACTTCCGTCAGCACACCCTCGAGGAATTGGAATGTCTTTTCGTTGCCTGCGCACAGCACATCTTCGGAAATGCCCCAGCGTTCCCATACCTTGTACGGGCCGCCCGTGCATCCGAGTTCCGGATAAGAGGCGAGGGCCGCCAGCATGTGTCCCGGAAGGTCTATCTCGGGAATCACCTCGATAGCGCGGTCGGCGGCATAGGCTACGATTTCGCGAATCTCATCCTGCGTGAAATAGCCTCCATAGGGAATATGGTCGCTGGAATCCCAGTCCTTGCCAATCACAGTGCCGTCGCGCCTGCTGCCCACCTCAATCAGACGCGGGTATTTTTTGATTTCAATGCGCCACCCCTGATCATCGGTCAGATGCCAGTGGAGTCTGTTCAGTTTGTGCACGGCCATGATGTCGAGGTAGCGTTTCATCTCCTCGACGCCGAAGAAATGACGCGATACATCGGAGTGCAGACCGCGGTATTTGAAGCGCGGCGCATCGTTTATTTCGACGTACGGCAGCGACCAGACGGCCTTGTGGGCAGGCGTATCGCCGTATATCTCCGTCGGCAACAGCTGCTTGACCGTCTGAAGGGCGTAGAAGAAACCCGGGAACGACGAGGCACGAATCTCCGCGCCGTGTTTGCCGACGCTCAGGTTGTAACTCTCTTCTCCCATAGCGGGGTCGAGAACCAGACGCACGCCCTCCTGAGGCATCGTTTTGCTTGACGACACCTCCGTTTTGCCGCCGGAAACGGAGGTCAATTGTGCGGCGAATGCGCTAACCGCTTTCATCGTGCGGTCATCCATGCCGGCATCGCAATATATCGGCTGCCCTTTGATGTCGAACGTGCCGCAGTGCACCGCCACGTTATTGGGATAGGGAACAAGAGCCTCGACTTTTGAGGGGTTCGTGTCGCAGGAGCAACCTCCGAAACACATTGCCGATACCGTCAGCAACAGCAGGTTAAAGGGATGTTTCATACAATCATTGGTTGAATTAAATTGAAAAAAAATTATCCGATACAATAATGCTTACAGCCTGATGCTATGAGAAGTGTTCTCTCAATTCCTCGTTCGACAGCCTGCCGATCCAACTTTCTCCGGTTGCCACAGTCATTTCCGCCAGATGACGTTTCGCCTGAATCATACGGTCGTTCTTCTCCTCGAACGTGTTTCTGGTGATGAAGCGATGGTCCTGCACGTTCTTGTGCTGTCCGATACGATAGGCACGGTCTGTGGCCTGCGCCTCCACGGCGGGATTCCACCACAGGTCGTAATGGATGACGTGGGTGGCTGCCGTCAGATTAAGTCCCGTTCCTGCAGCTTTGAGCGAGAGAATGAATACCTGTTCGGTGCGGTCGTTCTGGAAACGATCCACCATTCCGTTGCGCTTCTTCACGGTGCATCCTCCGTGGTAGAACTGCGGCTTGTGGCCGATGCGCTCCCCAATGAAACGTTCCGACAGGTCGCCCATCTCTCGGAATTGGGTGAAGATGATGACTTTTTCCCGGCTCTCCACGATGCTCTGTACAGTATCGAGCAACATCACCGTCTTGCCGGAAAGCGCCGGATCGAACCGGCCATCCTCGAGGAACTGCGTGGGGTGGTTGAAGATCTGCTTTAGGGACAAGATCATCTGGAGAACAAGGCCCTGACGCTTGAACAGCGTTCCGGGAGTCCCGTTCTCGTCCATACTTTCTATCTCCTCCATGGCAGCCTCCAACGTCTTTTGGCAGAGGGCCGCCTGCCGGGAGGTGAGCAGGGCGAACCCGTTGCCTTCAATCTTGTCGGGCAGGTCGCCAACGACGCTCTTGTCCGTCTTCAGGCGGCGCATCATGAACGGGGCGGTCACGGCACGGAACCGCTCGCACGCTGCACGGTCGCCGTTCTCCTGGATGGGGCGGGCGAACCGTTCCTTGAAATGTCTGGCCGCACCTAAATAGCCCGGGTTGGCAAAGTCCATGATGGTCCCAAACTCCGAAAACCGTTTTTCCGCCGGCGGGCCGCTCTTGGCGATGTGCGTGGCCGCCGGAATGCTTCTTACCGCCCTGCTCTGTGCCGTGGTCCGGTTCTTGATGTTCTGCGCCTCGTCTATCACCATGACCTCCCACTTCCTTTTCTTCAGGTCCGTGCTGTCCGAACGCAACACGCCGTAGCTGGTCAGCAGGATGTCGGCATCGAACTCCCCAAGAGACCGCTTGCCCCCGTGATACATGAAAACCGTGAGCGCGGAAGCAACGCGGGTGATTTCACTCTGCCAGTTGGACAGCAACCCCGTAGGGGCGACCACCAGCGCTTTCTTCCTGCCAAAGGCTCCTTCTTGCTTGAGCTTCAGCAGCAGTGGGATGACCTGCAGAGTTTTGCCCAGCCCCATGTCGTCGGCGATGATAGAGCCGAAGCCGATGCGCAAGTTGCGATACATCCACGAGAACCCCCGCTCCTGATAGGAACGCAGCGTGGCTTTCAGTCCGTCGGGCAGAGGAATGTCCCTCTGCCGGGTCAGTTCGCGAATCAACTCCTTCACCTTTTCGGTCATGACGATAGGTGACGATTCGTACTCGCCCGAGAGTGCGGCTTGCAACATCTGCGCCGGCGTAAGCGGTTTGGCTTCAGTCTGTGCCTTATGAATGCGTTGCAGGTCGGATTCGTCCACATAAATGTACTGTTGCCCGTAATGGATGAGTCCTGCGGCATGGTGCATCAACCGGTCGAATTCGACAGGCGTAAGCAACTCGTTGCCAACCGCCACCTGCAAGTCGGACATCAGCAAATCGTCCATGCGGATAAAGCTCCGCTCGTCGGCATCGCGGCACGATAGTCTGACGGAGACTTTCGGCCTTATCAACTCTTTCAGCGAGACCGGAAGCATCACCTTGGCTTGCAACATACGGATGGCTGGAACAGCTGTGAGCAGGAACGGCGTGAAGCCGCAGAGTGTGAAATGCATGGACCTTTCCGCTCCGTGGTTGATGTAGCGGTTTATCTGCGGCTCTATGTCGGCAAGGAGGGAAAGTCCTTTCAGTATCTCGAAACGTGGTTTGTCGTACTTCTTCTTTTGCAGGATATCGCTCAGCGGCTCCGAAGCGTCCTCCAATTTCCGCATCTCCTCGATACGGATGCACACCGCAAAACCCTCTTCTGTCTCGTCCTCCAGAAACACGGGACGGTAACGCCGGTCTCCGAGGAAAAAACGGTCGGTCCACGCCTTGATGCCGCCTGGAATGCCTTTCTCGCCGATTCCCTCGAACGCGGCGGATGCGCCGTGAAAGAACATCGATTCCACATATTCCGGGACGGAACCGGTTGCGCTTTGCCTCACAATCTGGTCGAGGAACATGGACACAAGCCAGGTGGCGCCATCGCGAACCGTCCTCTCTTTTCCGTTTTCACGGAAAGAAAGAAGACCGTCCGGCAGGACATTTTCCAGATATTTCATCCATTGAGCCACCCGTTCGTCCATCATGGCGGGAAGCCAGCGCACGCCATACTTCCCATTGTGCATCGCCAGGATTTGCGGCACCACAGCTCCTGCTGCCCACAGGCGTATGGCAAACATCAGGACTTGATGGAGCAGCTCCACTTCCGGATGGCAGTCGCCTGCCTTATCGGGGGCGAGAAACAGCAAGGATGCGCTCAATTCTTTGGCCTGCAATACCGTACGTGTATTTTCGCCTCCGTTCATAATGGCGGCATGCAGCTGTAAGGCTGCGTCAAACACGGCAACGATACGGCTGCAGGGATGGATTCCCTCCGCCGCGGCCCGCAACGGTGACAGAACCGACGGACTGCCCGCCGCTAATTTCCGTGCATACCTCCGGCATCGTGCCACGCATTTGGAATAAACGGCTTGGAAATCTCCGTGTGCATAAAAGGCGGGATTGGAAGGCTGCAAGCCGATGAGTACATCGCCCCGGTCGGAAAGCTCCGTATAATCGGGAATGAATCGCACTTCGGGAATGGCCGTTTTCTTCCTCCCCGGTAAAGTCAGTTCATCGATGCCGGCCGGTGACAACATGGTTTTAGTATCGAGACTGATGCCGCGCTGAGCCAATTCTTTCAGCAAATCCACCCCGTGCAGGCTAAACACCAGGAAAGGTTTGTTGTCTATCTCCTGCCCAACCTTATAGATGACGGCGGCTATGTGCTTGCACGGAACCGCCCAATCAGGACAACTGCAAGCCATTTTCAAGTCATTCCACGAACGGGGGAATAACTGCAAACCAAGCTTGTTGGCAATGTCCAGCAATGCCGGGTCAAGCTTGCGGTTCAGCAGTTTGGAAATGATGACTGCTTGTTTCTCCAATTCGCCCATCAGCCGATTTCTCTCTGCTTCCGTGAACTGCGGTATCGAAACTATTACACGATAGGTGCCCGGTCGGAAACCTTGTACTTGCGCATGGAGGTCGCCGTCATGAATCGTGACATCTTTCACCGCTCCCTTACGGGCATACGCCGCCCCGCGGGGAATGCGGTTCGCGTAGTCTATATGTTCCAAGGCTCCGAACCGCTGCCCGCCCCACCAAGTCTGTCCGAATGACTTTCCCATCGTGCGATCGTCTGTTTATAGATTCACTTTACAAAAATAAATGTTTTTTAACGATCACACAATATTGCAACTATAAATTAATATATCGAATAAGGTTTTAGGATACTGATTTTCAATAATCCCGTTTCCTATTCTGTATAAACTCTATTTTTTGCAAAGCCAGCCTAAATTTCTCTTAGAAGCTGTTTAAATTTTAGTCAATATAAATGTTATGAAGTGTTTTCGAAGATGTTTTTTCTGACTTTTTGATAAGGATAATAAAGGATAATAGGACTGTCTGACTGAAAAAAGTCAAGAAACACGGACCGGAAAGACCCCATAAAAGAATTTTGAATAATTTTTAAGCAGCTTCTCAAACAGGATGATGGAAGCTATTTTTCAGGCATAGTAGAAAGCGATGAGACCTTCTATGAGGAATCAGAGAAAGGCAACCGCCATTTGGTGCGCCCACCCCGGAAAAGAGGGAGTTCCCCCAAAAGGCCCGGCATATCGGACAATAGAGCCAAAGTCATTGTGACCGCAGATCGGAAAAATGATTTGAACATGACTTGTTGCGGGCATGGCCGTCTTACCAAGAAAGACATCGCGGAAAGCCTGCATACGCCTCTCCCCAACGATGTGGCGCTGTGTTCGGACGGGCACATGTAAGCTATAAGGGATATGCAAGCGACAACAGGTTGAAGCATGTCGTGCTCAGGGAAGACTTGAAACAACGGGTCAAGCTGGAGAGGTTTCACATACAACACGTAAATTCATTACACAACAGGTTGAAGAAGTGGATTGCCGCCACATGCTGGGGTGTGGCAACGAAATACCTGCAAAACTACTTGAATTGGTTCAAGGCTATTGAAACGGTTTTGAAAAATGAGAAAAATCAAACCGATGCCCTTTGGAAAATGTCCATGATGGAAAGAATCTTGAATTTTGCAACGCAATAATCAACTATAGTCTTATTATAAATGCGATTCTTTGATTTTCAAGAATATGTATGGCATTAAGCGCAAGCCTTTCATACCCTGGGCAATATCGTGACGTAAGTGGCGACGAGCGACGATACCTCGCCCCAGAATAGGGGATGAACCCGAAGCACCCTCATTTTGAAACTTCCGGTTTTCCGGGCAGCAGCGGCTATGGCGATAGCAACGATGTAAACCGGCCATACGGACAACACAACGGGGAGGTTGTTTAATCCAACCCACACCTGGGAGGCAATCAAACTTGTCGTCGCTCCGACGATATGGATACTCTCCTGCGGCTCTTTCGTGAAGTTCGGGGCGAGACCGACCAAAAAGGTACCCAGCGAGGCGGATAAAATCCAGTAGGACGTATCGGGTGCGCTGGCGGTCAGGATTCCCGGAATGAGAAACCCGGCCGTCCCCCACATC
>ERZ780154.1626-NODE-1626-length-10608-cov-1.79418_pt1 | contig 10608 bp, 7 predicted proteins | sample MGYA00511568_ERZ780154 | MGnify/ENA primary metagenome ERZ780154 (study PRJEB29588, sample SAMEA2142525) | human gut metagenome | biome: human gut; feature: human-associated habitat; material: faeces | place: Denmark | collected 2008/2010 ...
GATGCTGGGCATTGCCCGGTGGTTTTATGGGTATGGAAGAAGATGCTGATACTTGTGCAAAGAGAGAATTGGAGGAAGAAACCGGTTTGAAAGGAGTGGATGTAAAGCAATTTTATACATTTTCTGCTGTTAACCGTGATCCCCGTTACCGTGTTGTAAGTATTGCTTATTACGCCTTTGTGGAGGTGGGAAAATGCAGGCTTCGGGCAGGAGATGATGTTCGCAAGGTACAATGGTTTGGTTTGGATAGTTTGCCGGCTTTAGCTTTTGATCATCAGGAAATCTTACAAAAAGCATTGGCACATTTAAAGAAAGAGAATGGAGATTGATTGTTAGGGGACTGTTGACAATTTATTCAATGGTCAGGATCGAATTATGCTTCAGTTATTTGTAAAGAAATAGAGAAAAAGATGAAATAAAAGCAAAACTTTAGAATATGATGAAATTTCACCGACAGTCTTTGAGCCGCTTATTATTGCTGGTGGGACTTATGTTTTTAGTCACAGGGATAAAAGCATTACCTTTTCGGGTTGTGGCAGAGCCGTATTATGATATTGCTTTGTTAGCCCAAAAATTGAAAACTTCACGTTATAGTCCTTTTGAGAATCCTACGGGAATTTTTTTTAAGAAGGGGGAACAAGTGAAAGTTAATGTAGGGCCTATGCAAGGTAGGAAATTAGAATTAGTGATTGTTGATTTTAGCCGGCCTGAGGAAGGGGGTAAGAAAGAAGAAACTTCCCGTTACCCGTTACAGGAGGGGGAAAATAGTTTTATTGCTAAAAATCAGGGATTGGCTTATCTGCCTTATTATGTGGAGGATTATCTTGAAGCACCGGAGGTGATGTGTACTTTTTATTCCGGACAAATGAATGGTGTATTTGATCCAGCCCAACATTCCAATGAAGATTGGAAACAGATGTTGGAATGTACGGTTTTCGAAGTGATGGATATTAAAGGAAAATATGTTAATCTCGTTTTTGATGTTAAAAGCCTGAAAGAGAATTGCCCGGATAATGGAGTTGGTATGATTCGGATGTATGATCAGATCATCTTATGGGAGCAGGAATTGATGGGGATAGATCAATTTGGCTACCGGACAAATAATCATATGTTTGGACGTATCAGTTGGTCTGGACTGCCAAATGCAAATGGGAAGGGTGTTTCTTTCCCGAATACCGGAAAAATTGTAACTCCTGAGAGTATAAAACGAAATAACTGGGTCATTGGTCATGAATTTGGCCATGTGAATCAAGTACGGCCGGGGTTGAAATGGCATGGAACGACAGAGATAACAACTAACATTTATGCAGCTTGGGTACAATACAAACTTAACCCCGAAGGACCTTTGCGTATTGAACATTCTAAGAGCCCTGACGGAACGGGAGAAAAGGTGATTGGAGGGCTTTTCAATTGGCATTTTAATCATTGTGTTGTAGGGGGTAAGCCACTGCTTTATAATCCGGCAACTCCTTTTAAGGCACCTTGGTCGGATAATAAGAATCCGTTTGTCCGTTTATGTCCTTTTTGGCAATTACAGATATACAATGTATTGGCAGGAATGGGACAACCTGATTTTTATGCCCAAATGAGTGAGCGGGTACGTAAGACCAATGAAAAAGGGCTTTCGCCTGGTGAATTGCAAATTAATTTTGTAAAGAACTGTTGCGATGTTATGCAAAAGGATATGACTTCTTTTTTCATACACTGTGGCATGTTGCGTCCTGTTGATGGCGAAATAGGAGATTATGGAGGGAATCGTCCTATGGTGATCACCCGAAAAATGATTGATGAAGTGATCCAGTATGCTTCAAAATATCCGCAACCTGAGTCTCCGGTGAGTTATTATATTACGGCTAATAGTATGAATGCATTTAAAAACAGAGCAGCTGTCGAAGGGAAAAAAAGGAAAGGTATAAAAATAACCGGGGAGAAATGTGAAATTTCCCATAAGGTGTGGAAAAATGTTGTCGTTTTTGAGGCTTATGCCGGGAAAGAATTGAAATGTGTGACGATGGTTGGTACAGGAACGGAGGATAATAGCGCTACCATTGCACGAGTCCCGGAAGGATGTGATCGGTTGATGGCTGTTGGTTGGGACGGGAAACGATTGGAGGTATTCCATTTATGACATCGGGAGAAGATTGATGAAAGAGTTTTTCATCATTTTGTTTTCTTTCTGTCGTTTTATCGGAAAAAATGAAGTGGTTTTTGAAACAGCTACAATGAATGAATTCACAGATTTGATTGATCATAAAGTCTGTTTTGCAGCCCCTCCTTATCCTCAGATTAATGAGATTGACGGAAACAGAGTGCAGGAAAAATACGTTTTTGTTTTATTCCTGAAAAATATACCTATAAGGTTGTAAAACACTTCGTCGTTAATCCGGAGTTATTTTTGTCTGTGGATGAGGATATGGATATATTTGTATGTGATTTGTTCCCCCTTGTTTATTGGGAAAAAAGTAATATCCGTCAGGAAATGTCAAAAAATAGAATCATATGTTACGACCTTTTATTAGTACATTTACGCTATTAGTGCTGGTAAATACTTTTGCTATAGCACAAATTATGGGAAAAGTTTATCTGGATAGGAATGAAAATGGAAGGCAGGATCCCGGAGAGAAGGGGATCGCTGGAGTGATGGTGCAGGATGGATTAAATGTGGTTATTACTGCTGCGGATGGAACATTTTGTTTGCCTGGACACAAAAAGGTAAGGTTTATTGCATTGACTCCTCCGGATGGTTTTCAGGCTTCACCTTGTCACTACGTTCGGTATGAAGGAACGGATAAAACCTATCAGTTAGGACTATGCCGTGCCCCGCTTCCTGCCGCCGGAGCTTATTCTTTTATACAGATTGCCGATACTGAAACTTCCTTGTATGGTGATTGGATAGATAATCTAAAGGAATATGTGAAAACTAATCCTACAGCTTTTGTCATACATACGGGAGATATCTGTTATGAGGCGCATCAGGAATTTCATGGTAAATATTTACGTTCAGCTGATGTAGGGGTCCCCGTATATTATTGTGTCGGGAATCATGATTTGCGTGAAGGTAAGTATGGGGAGGAACTGTGGGAAAGTTATTTTGGGCCGGTGTGGTATTCATTTGAGGTTGGAAATGTACATTATATCGTGACGCCTATGCTCGGAGGTGATCATACTCCTTCGTATCGTCGTGAAGATCTTGTCCGTTGGTTACAAAACGACCTGAAATTAGTGGCAAAGGACAAAAAAGTTGTATTGTTCAATCATGATTTGTGGTTTGGAGAGGACCACATGATTTTCAAGGACAACAAAGGGAGACAAATTGATTTTGCGGAATATGGATTAGAAGCAGTCATTTATGGGCATTGGCATTGCCATTACTATAAACAGTTGAAGACGGGGCTAAAGACATTCTGTTCGTCCACTCCGGATAAAGGAGGCATTGATCACGGAACTTCCTGTTTCCGCGTATATCAGGTGGGACAACAGGGAGATCTGTCCTCTGAAACACGTTATTCTTATGTGAGGGGAGAGTTAGCTGCGGTATGTCCTGCAGAAGGAGAAACTCTGGTTTGTCCCGATGGAAAAATGAATGTGCGGGCGAATGCCTACCGGACGGTTTCCCGGACAAAACGAGTGACTGCGGTAGTAGAGCAGAATGGAAAAAATGTGTCTTCTGTTGTATTGTCTCCTGAAACGGGTTGGGCTTGGAGTGGCAAGATACGGGTGAGGGATGGAAAGCAGCGCTTGAGGATTACTGCTGAATTTGAGGATGGCACGGTGTTGACCCGTCGTGTCGATTACCGGATCAGCTTTGATACACCGGAAGTCTGTGAAAAGGAAGTTGTTTGGGCAGGACTTCGTGGTAATGCGGCCCATCATCAGGTGGTAGAGAAACAGGTGAGCTTGCCTTTGCAAACCAGATGGGTCCGGAATGCGGGAGGCAATGTGTTCATGTGCTCGCCTGTAATTGCCGGGGGAAAAGTGTTTGTTGCAACGATTGATGATGATAATGGGGAGAAATGCGGAGTGAAGGCTTTCAACGAGTCGGACGGTAAATTGTGCTGGACGGTGAAAACTTCCAATTCTGTAAAAAATACGATTGTTTACGAAAATGGACGGATTTTTGCAGTGGATGCAACAGGTTTTTTGTATGCTATTGATGCGGAACAGGGAACAGTGTGTTGGAAAATGCAGCTTCCGGTACCATTCTTACCTCCGGTGGATGAAGGATTGGCTGTGGACCATGGAGTTGTATATGCTGGTCAAGGGAGTGGTATTTGTGCTGTCCGGGCTGGGGATGGAAAGATTTTATGGAAAAACGAGGCTTGGAGTGGTGGTGAGGGGACGACCTCAACTTTCACGGTTGGAGACAGGGTACTTGTTGCTTCGGCACATTGGAATGGATTATTTGGGCATGATGTGGAAAATGGCTCTTTGTTGTGGAAGAAACGGGATAGTCAGATGCGCTTCCGGGATGGTTCGGCCACTTATTATGACGGTAATTTTTATTTGGCTTCAAGTGATCGCATTTATATGATTCATCCCCGTTCAGGAGAGGTGTTGAAAACGACAGAGACGGCCTATCGGTTTAATTCAGCTGCTGCTCCGCTGGTGACAGATCAATATCTGGTGGTGGCTACCTCCGACAAGGGAATTGTTGCTTTTGACCGTTTGACTTTTAAGGAGGTGTGGAATTACCGGACTGGACCAGCTATGTTCTATACTGTCCCTTACACACATAAGCAGGAATGTAGTGTTGAACTTTCTCCGGTACTCATCGGTGATGTATTGGTATTTGGGGCTAGTGACGGTTATTTGCATGCCGTAGATTTGGATACTGGGACTTATAGGGGAAAACGGGCATTGGGTGCGCCAGTATTTTCAAGTATAGCAGTTGGAGGTAATTCTTTTTATGTTACTGACTTTGCTGGTAATTTATATTGCTTTTTGCTAGATAATTAGATCGTATCCCGATAGGGGCCCAAAGTGTAAATTCCGATTTACATGCTTGGGGAAATATCCTGAAACAAAAAAACTCGGTATTTTAATGGAAATACCGAGTTTTTTTGTTTTTCTTCTTTTTCAGCGGTGCGGACGGGACTCGAACCCGCGACCCCAGGCGTGACAGGCCTGTATTCTAACCAGCTGAACTACCGCACCAATCTTTTAAAAACTGAACAACGATTTATTGTTCTCAATTGCGAGTGCAAATGTATGAGGATTTTTTGAACCTGCAAATATTTTGTTTGAAAAAAATGGTTCAAAAGAGAGATTTATTTTTCCTTTGATGGTAATGTTTTAAAAATGAAGTGTTTAACTTTTTGAATATAAAAGCGAAAAATTAATCCCGGAAAAATCAGGCTTATTTGAGTTTTTAATTAACTTTGACCTCAAGGAAAACAAATTGATTTTTTGATTCGTTTATCGGGACACAGATAAAAGTGATACCCGTAAATTGTAAAATTTATAAAATCTAAATTATTAATAATGAACGTACCAGCAGAATTAAAGTACACCAAAGAACATGAATGGATTCGTGTTGAAGGTGAAGAAGCAGTTGTAGGAATTACTGATTATGCTCAAAGCCAATTAGGCGATATTGTTTTTGTTGAATGTGAAACTGTCGGAGATGATTTGGAAGCCGGAGATACTTTCGGTACAATTGAAGCTGTTAAAACTGTTTCTGATCTTTATTTACCTGTAGGGGGTGAAGTGCTTGAATTTAATGAAGGACTTGAAGATGAACCGGAATTAGTGAATAAAGATCCTTATGGAAAAGGATGGATTGTCAAAATAAAAATTAATGATGAGACTGAATTAGATGGTTTGTTGAGTGCTGATGCTTACAAAGCGTTAATTTGATATATCCTTTAATAGAATTTGGTGTAAATCTCCGGGAAGCACAAAAGTTTTCCGGAGATTTTTTTTAGTTGTTCTTAATAATATTTCTACTATTGTTAGGTAAACTTATTGATTTATTTTAATTTTGGGAGGTGTATAGCGTGGGGGAAGTTGCGCTTGAATTGGTTTTATCCTTAATAAATGCAAATATGACACTTATCAAATCTATTTCCGGAATCCGCGGAACGGTTGGGGGACAACCAGGAGATAATCTGACTCCGCTGGATATTGTAAAATTTGTTTCAGCTTATGCGACTTGGCTGAAAATAGGCGCAGGAAAAAAGAAAGCCCGTATTGTTTTGGGGCGCGATGCCCGTATTTCGGGTGATATGTATGCAAAGTTGGTTTCTGCAACTTTAGTCGGATTAGGTCATGATGTAATCAATATAGGAATGGCAACCACTCCGACTACTGAGATTGCTGTTACTGCGGAAAAGGCTGATGGAGGTATTATTTTGACTGCCAGCCATAATCCCAAACAATGGAATGCTCTGAAGTTATTGAATGCAGATGGTGAATTTTTATCAGCAAATGATGGTGCTCAGGTACTGGAATTAGCAGCCAAGGAGGATTTTGAATATGCAGAGGTGGATGATTTAGGAGAGATTGTGGAAAAAGATTATACTCAATATCATATTGATGAAGTGTTGGGATTGAAATTGGTGAATCGGGAAGCTATTGCGAAAGCTAATCTGAAGGTGGTTGTAGATGCAGTGAATTCTATTGGTGGAGTTGTGATTCCTGGTTTGTTGAAGGCGTTGGGAGTAAAAGACGTGATTGAATTAAATTGTGAACCTACCGGATATTTTGCTCATAATCCGGAGCCTATTCCTGAGAATTTGACTCAGATTGCTGCAAAAATGAAAGAATGTAAGGCTGATCTCGGGATTGTTGTGGATCCTGATGTTGACCGTTTGGCATTGATTTCTGAGACAGGAGAGATGTTTGGGGAAGAATATACCTTGGTTGCTGTTGCTGATTATGTGTTGAAACATACGCCTGGAAATACAGTTTCTAACTTGTCTTCTTCACGTGCTTTGAAAGATGTAACCGAAGCTTACGGACAGCAATACAATGCTGGTGCTGTTGGAGAGGTCAATGTGGTTGCTAAAATGAAAGCTACACGGGCTGTCATCGGAGGCGAGGGAAATGGTGGGGTAATCTATCCGGAAAGTCACTATGGACGTGATGCTTTGGTAGGAGTTGGATTATTCCTTTCCCATTATGTGGCAGAAGGTAAAAAGATGACTGAATTGAAAAAGACATATCCTCAATATTTTATTTCAAAGAATAAGATTACTTTGTCTCCTGAAATGGATGTGGATAAGATTCTGGAGGGCTTGAAGAAAAAATATGCCAATGAAAAAGTTACAGATATTGATGGTGTGAAGATTGATTTTGCGCATGGGTGGGTACATTTGCGTAAATCAAATACTGAACCGATTATCCGGATCTACTCTGAAGCTAAGGATGAAGCTGCTGCAAACCAATTGGCAGAGGAAGTGATTGCTACTGCAAAATCGTTATTCTGATCTATTTAGGAATTGGTTTCAGTATCATTATGGATAAAATAAAGAAACCGATGGAACCTATCGTTGGTTCCATCGGTTTTGTTTTGAATGTTGTATTATGAAAATTCCTGTTGTGGGTCAGTAGCCATGGGCTTTGACGGTTTATTCTACATATAAAACCAAACCTTTCAGGTATTCGCCTTCGGGATGGTAAATACTTATCGGATGGTCTGCTGGCTGCGTCAATTGATGAAGTATGCGTACTTTGCGGCCTGTATTGGCAGCGGCTGTAAAAACAGTTTGCCGGAAAAGTTCTCTGGTCATAACTTGTGAACAAGAAAATGTGAAGATAATGCCTCCCGGTTTTATGATTTCAATACCTTTACGGTTGAGTTTTTTATAACCTTGAATAGCATTGTTGAGGACGTTTTGATGCTTGGCAAAAGCTGGAGGGTCCAGAATGATTAAATCGTATTTGTTGTACGAATTTTCCAAAAATTTGAAAGCTTCTTCTGCAAAAGCTTCGTGTCGTGGATCTCCCGGAAAATTCAACTCTACATTTTGATTGGCTAGTTCTATTGCCCTTGCAGATACGTCTACGGAATGGACCAGTTTAGCCCCTCCTCGCATAGCATAGAAGGAGAAACCTCCCGTGTAGCAGAACATGTTTAGTACAGTTTTATCCTGGGCATATTTTTCAAGTAGACGACGGTTTTCCCGTTGGTCAATAAAAAATCCTGTTTTCTGTCCTTCCAGCCAGTCAACATTAAATTTCAAACCATTTTCAAGGGCAATGAAATTTTCAGCTTTCCCATAGAGATATCCATTTTGAGGATTTATAGTTGCCTTATAAGGAAGGGTGGATTCCGATTTGTCATATATGGCTGTGATTTTATCCCCCAGGACATCTAATAATGCTTTTGTGATATTTTCTCTTTCCAGGTACATACCAACAGAATGGAATTGTACGACAGCGACTCCTGCATAATAATCTACAATCAGGCCTGGTAAATGATCTCCTTCCCCGTGAATTAACCGGTATACATTATTGGTTGGGGAATCCGTAAGGCCGGTTGCTTTGCGGAGTTGCCAGGCATTGACTATTCGTTGTTTCCAAAAATTATAATCTATGGGTTCTTCTTTAAAAGTTAGGATCCTGACTGCAATGGAGCCAATCTGACAGTGTCCTGTTGCTAAGTATTGATTATCTGAATTATAAACCTTAACCAGATTACCTTCTTGTAAATCGCCTTCTCCTTTGGCTATAGCTCCTGAAAAAATCCAGGGATGATAACGGAATACTGATCGGTCTTTACCTGGTTTCAATATGATTTTGTTTTGTTCTGGATGTCCCATTTGAATTGTATTTATCGGAGCGTGTATTTTAACACTATGATTTCGAAGAAAATTTATACTTTGCAAAAGTAATTAAAAAAACAAAAACATTCCTGTATTTATTACGTAGTAATTTTTATATTTCCCGGTTTGAAAATTGGAATATTTGTTAAGAAATAGTAAATTGCATGGATTTAAATCCAAAATTCCAGGATATGAAACTAAAAGTTTATAGTTCAGGAGAGGACGCATTAAGAGCTGTTACTGAACAATTGATAGAGCTGATGAAACAGCGTCGTGACCCTTTTCATTTAGCATTGTCAGGGGCCGGGACTGCACAAAAGATGTTCCGGATATGGGTGGAAGAATTCCGGAATGGAATAAACTGGGAACAATTACGGTTTTATTGGGTGGATGAGCGTTGCGTAGACCCTCAGGATGACGAAAGTAACTATAAGCATGCTTACGAATCTTTATTTCAGCCCTTAGATATTCCTGTTTCTCATGTTCATCGTATCCATGGAGAAAGAGACCCGGAAGTAGAAGCTGAGCATTATTCAGAAATGGTAAAATGGGAATTACCGGGTTATTCTTGTTTGCCCCGTTTTAATTGTGTAATTTTAGGTATAGGTGAAGATGGACATACGGCTTCTATTTTTCCACAAAATAAGAATCTATTGACAGATGAACATTGCTATGTGGTTTCGGAACATCCGCAAAGCGGACAAAAAAGAATTACAATGACCGGGACTTTAATTTTGAATAGTAAAATGATACTGATACCTGTTATTGGAACTGATAAAACCAATATTTTGCGGAAAGTGATTAATGTTTCTCAAACCGATGCTTTTCTTTTACCGGCCTCTTATATTATTTCACACGCTCCGGAAGCTATTATATATACAGATTCACAAATTAGTGTAGAATAATAATCCTTTTAGAGCATTTTGTATTCGCTGTTTTAAATAGAGTCCGGGTCAGGATACTGATTTGTCTAAGATTATGATATCTTCAGTACGATAGCCTATCGTGTGTATTTATCTGCCCGGATTTGAAATTAAGCCGAATACAAAATGCTGCATTTTTTAACATTGAAGAATTTCTTTTGCTTTTTCCAGGATTGTGGTGTCATCCAGTTTTACAATACCACCGTCCGGACCTTGTTCGATATGTAAACCGACAGCTTTGCCCTCATCATAATGATCGGCTCCGAAATAATTACGGACTGTTTCTTCGTCAATCCCCAGTTCAGTAGCTATTCTTTGCATACTTCCTGAGGGCAACATGTCTTTGATTTTTCTCAACTCGTTGAAAGTAATCATTGTAGTCATATCTCAAAAGTTTTATGGTTATTCGTTGGAATAAATATAGAGTTAAATTTTTTAATAAACAAATAAAACGTTTGCGGAATCGTACTTAAAATAATTAATAATATATATTATTTATGTAATCATTTGATTTATAGTTGATTAACTCTTTTGAGAAATAATTTTTATACAGGGATTCTTTTTTGTACTTTTGTCTTCCCGGATGGGGTAATCTATAAGTTGATTTATATGGAATTCAAGGATTTAAATATCAGTAAGCAGATATTGATGGCTCTGGAGGAAGCCGGCTTTGAACAGCCAACGCCTATACAGAAAGAAGCTTTTTCAGTGATTCGTTCTGGTAAAGATATGGTAGGTATTGCTCAGACAGGAACAGGAAAAACCTTAGCCTATTTAATTCCGATTTTAATGAAGCTTCATTATGCACAAGGGACTAATCCTCGTGCCCTCGTTGTGGTTCCGACCCGGGAGTTGGTGGTTCAGGTATGTGAGAGTGTGGAGTTGCTGACAGAGTTTATGGATATCCGCTGTGTGGGTGT
>ERZ780154.1629-NODE-1629-length-10572-cov-3.3076_pt1 | contig 10572 bp, 6 predicted proteins | sample MGYA00511568_ERZ780154 | MGnify/ENA primary metagenome ERZ780154 (study PRJEB29588, sample SAMEA2142525) | human gut metagenome | biome: human gut; feature: human-associated habitat; material: faeces | place: Denmark | collected 2008/2010 ...
CCACGCCGATGATAGTGAGTTGTATTTCTTGCGAAAGTAGGTAGTCTCCGGGCTCGCCATTAAAGACAAACCTCTTGGACTTAAACGTTCAAGAGGTTTTGTTTTTTCTGTGACTTTTGCTAACTACGCCGCTTTTATGGTCGATCTTAACGACAAATAACAAGTAAAAACCCTTAATGAAGGCGGATGAACTAAAAATTTTCTTATCAATAAAAATATTTATAATCAAATAGATAAAATCAGTCTAAAAATTAGGCTATTTTACTTATCAGTAAAAACCCTAATAAACTTTATAAAGTATCGACGCAGAATTGAATTTAGCGTATCTTCTTATCCGCAAATTTACAAACTTATACAAAGGAGATACGAATGGCTCAAGCCCCTGAGTTCAAATATGCACCGATGTTCCAAGTCGGGGAAGATACCACAGAGTATTATCACCTCACCTCCGAACATGTCTCTCTCGGTAATTTTGAAGGCAAAGAAATCCTGAAGGTTACGCCGGAAGCATTGACGATGCTTATCGAACGCGCCTTTACGGACGTCAACTTTATGCTTCGCCGTTCTCATAACGAATGCGTAGCAAAGATCCTGAAAGATCCGGAAGCTTCTGACAATGATAAATACGTTGCTTTGACAATGCTTCGCAACGCCGAAATCTCTGCCAAAGGCATTCTGCCGATTTGTCAGGATACCGGTACAGCCATTATTCATGGTGAAAAGGGCCAGAGAGTCTGGACCGACTTCTCTGATGAAGAAGCTATCAGCCGCGGTGTATACAACACTTACACCAAGAACGCTCTCCGTTATTCTCAGAACGCTCCCTTAACACTCTATAAAGAAGTCAATACTCGCTGCAACCTTCCTGCACAAATTGATATCGAAGCCACAGAAGGTGAAGAATATCGCTTCCTTTGCGTTGTTAAGGGCGGCGGCTCTGCCAATAAGTCTTATCTCTTCCAGAAGACTAAGGCAATCCTGAACCCGAAAGCTTTAATCCCCTTCCTTTATGAACAGATCAAGGGCTTGGGAACAGCCGCTTGCCCGCCTTATCACATTGCAGTAGTCATCGGCGGAACCTCTGCTGAAAAGACTATGCTGACGGTAAAACTGGCTTCTACGAAGTACTACGACAATTTACCGACAACCGGTGATGAAACCGGACGCGCTTTCCGCGATGTAGAACTCGAAAACAAACTTCTTGAACTGGCCAACAACATCGGCTTGGGCGCACAGTTCGGCGGCAAGTATCTTGCTCACGACGTTCGCGTGATTCGTCTGCCTCGTCACGGCGCCAGCTGCCCGATCGGTATCGGCGTCAGCTGCTCTGCAGACAGAAACGTTAAGTGCAAGATCAACCGCGAAGGTCTGTGGATCGAAAAACTCGACGACAAACCTGCTGAACTGATTCCAGAAGAATTCAGAAATATGGAAGAAGGCGAAACCGTTAAGATCGACCTGAACCAGCCGATGGAAAAGATCCGCGCTGAGCTGTCTAAACATCCGGTTTCTACACGTGTTTCTTTGACCGGCAAGATCATCGTTGCTCGTGACATCGCTCACGCTAAGCTTCAGGAACGTCTCGATAAGGGTGAACCGCTTCCGCAGTACATCAAAGACCATCCTGTCCTATACGCAGGTCCTGCTAAGACTCCGGAAGGCTACGCCTGCGGTTCTATGGGCCCGACAACTGCCAACCGTATGGACCCGTATGCCGATCCGTTCATGGCTGCCGGCGGCTCTCACGTCATGATCGCCAAAGGCAACCGTACAGACGTCGTTACCGAAGCCTGCAAGAAACACGGCGGCTTCTACCTCGGCACGATCGGCGGTGTTGCTGCCGACCTGTCCGCTGAGTCCATCCGCAGCATCAAGTGCATTGAGTATCCTGAGCTCGGTATGGAAGCTGTTTACGAAATTGACGTTGTTGACTTCCCTGCATTCATCCTGGTTGATGACAAGGGCAATGACTTCTTTAAACAGCTGAAGCCCCGTTTCCCTGTGAATCTTGAAGCTTAATACTTAACGCAGTAAGTTTGGAAAACCCGGTGTCAAGCATCGGGTTTTCTTTTTTCCGAGCGAAAATCCAATACACTACTACCCATAAGAAATCGTCTCTTTCCTCAAAACTACATGAGAGAGACGGAGCTAAGAGTAAATAATTTTATGGGCCGCAGCCTGCGGTCCGGAGTCCCAGGATGAATTCGGTTTTCCTAGTTGTCATTGCAGCGATGATTCTCATCGTTGTACTTCTTCGTTTTAAAGTTCTTATCGGCCCCGCGATTCTGAGCGGCGGTCTATTAATTTGGCTCTTTGAGTCAAGATCCTTCGAAAAGCTTTGGGTTGCTTTCACTGAGACATTAACAATGCAGCGAACTTGGGATTTGCTGCTTTGTTTGTACTTTGTGATGTGTCTTGAGGTTGAACTTCGCAAAAGCGGCTCCCTTCACGGTATGGTGGTGACGCTGAGAAATATCTTCTCCAGCAACAAAGTTACTTTGGCGTTTATGCCGGCGTTCTTGGGTCTTCTTCCTTCCTTGGGAGGAGCTCGATTTTCCGCTCCGATCGTACAGGAAGCTAGTGAAGGAATTGCCGTTGACGATGAACAAAAGAGTGCGATCAACCTTTGGTTCCGCCATATTTTCGAGTTTTCAAACCCCTTGATGCCGGGCGTCATTCTTGCCTGCGGTATCGCGAACGTTTCGATCGGAGATTTGATTGATCAGGTCGGCTGGGTCACCATTCTTTGCTTTGTTCTCGGCTGGATCTTTTTAATTGTTCCTTTAAAGATTACGGATCCGGAAAAGGCTACGAATACCCAGCATGATCGCGCCATTGACTGGAAGAGTCTCATTCTGGCTTTCGGTCCGATCGTCACGAGCTTCCTTTTAATCGTTGCTTTTGATGTTCAGGCAGCTTTAGCCATGGGCCTTGTAGTCGTGGCATTTATTCCGCTTTATTTCTGGTTCAAGCGTCCGATCTCCGTCAAGAGTGTTTTTACAGAAAGCCTGGATAAAAAATTATTTTTCAATGTCGTCTGTATTCTGTACTTCATCCAGCTTCTGACGGTAATCGGTACGTTGGATGAAATCGTCAACGTCTTTAATAATTCCGCGCTGCCTCAGGCAGTGATAATTGCCTGCCTTTCCTTTATTTTCGGAGTGATGACAGGCATGGGACAAGGCTATATTGCGATCGTGATGCCGATTGTAGCTCTTATGGCTCCGGGCAACATTGTTCTAGTCGGTATTGCAATGGTTTACGGTATGGCCGGACAGATGGTGACCCCGACGCATCTTTGTATTTTGGTTACAGTGGAATACTTTAAGAGCCGTCTTTGGAAAACAATCGGTAAGTGCGGTGTGCTCTCACTGTTGATGATTTTAATTTTCTCAGCTTGGACATATTGGCGTTATTACCTTTAGCTTTCAGAGGTTAAACGAGGCCTTTTCTAATTTCATGGCTTTCGGTAAAAATCATAAAATGAGGTTATGGACCTCAAAGAAGAATTAGATTCAACCGTTGCCATGAAGTTAGATAAGGACAATCTCGCCAAAATTCTTTCGCTTTGGCTTCACGTCGAAGCGTTAACGCCGTTTGACCTCGACAAGAATGATCTTATCGAACAGATGCCGGGGAGCTTAAATCAGCCCCGGTCCTCTCTTTTTACATGGGATAACGAAGATAAAACGCAGCGGGACAGTTTGGAAATCGAACTCCAGAAGCTTCCTAAAGAAGAAGACAGGACAGACTTTTTTCGGATGTTTACAGTTTGCATAGGTATCGTTAACCGCAATGAATTCATTGACCGGGCAGAACACCTTCTGAGATCTAATCTGTTGGATATATCTCAAGACCTCTCAGACTTCAGCGCCGAAGAGCAAAGAACCGATGACCTCATCTGCTTAGGAGTCCTGCGCGCGAACCATTTCGGCAAAATCAGTATGGGTACGGTAGAGCCGTCCTATGCGTTGTGCGAACTGGTTAACCTGACAAATAAGCAGAAGGGTGCCGAGAGCTTTGAGTTCCTGACCGATGTAGCTCAGATTCTTCATACCTCGGCTGTTCGCCAGCTTTCGTTGGACTCGGAAACTACCGCCCAAAAAATCAGCGAAAAGGACCGACAGTTTTATGGAATGCTCATCCATAATCTGAACAAGAAGGAATTAAAGCCGGATGAAACAAGGGGATATAAACTCATTAAAGATTTGAATCCTCCTCAAAACTTTCTCAATCCCAGAAAAATAGATGAGCTTTGTAAGAACTGGCTGGAGAAAGCCGGTCTTGGTCCTTCTTACCGTATTTGGGTGGTCGTTAACTACTACGAGCGTCCGAAGCCCCTCTACTTCGATTTTATGAATTCTCCGTACATCGAATTTTTGGAGAAGATCAAAAAGCGTATTCAGACCGAGCCGCCTTCAAGAGTGCTGAGTCCGGTTTCCGAGAGATTCTTTTCCCTTGCCTACGACAACCCCGAGCGAACTGACCTTTTGGCAAATCCTAAGAAGTTTCTGGAGATGGCCAATCCGGAAAGGATGATTTTCGGGCGCTGGCCGAGTGATATAAAAAATTATCTTGTCCCTTGTCAGCAGGTCGCTCTTTCAACCATGATTTGGGCGCCTCCTGTAGATCCTATCATTTCTGTAAACGGGCCCCCTGGAACCGGAAAAACGATGCTCTTAAAGGAGCTGCTCACCGAGATTGTGATTAATCGGGCTGCAGTGCTCGCTAACATAGAAGATATCGGAACGGCACCTTTATTTGAAGTCAAGGCCGGCTGGAAAGGGGAGCAGGTTCCTGTCCTTCTCAAAGAATACGTGGAGGACTACCCAATTATCGTTGCTTCGAATAATAATAATGCGGTGGAAAATATCACGAAGGAACTTCCGTTCGACTATGGATTCGAAGAGCCGTTCGATTACTTCTCTGGCCTTGCCAATAAGTTAAATAGAAGTAAAGAGGCTTGGGGACTGATTTCCGCACCGCTGGGAAAAGCAGAAAATTGGACGCGCCTTTGGAAGACGCTTTTCAGTAATCACAAAACGCCCAAAGGGACGATCCCTTACTTTCAGCATGTCTTAGAAGAAGAGATTCGAAAGGAAGGCGGCATTGCCGAAATTCGAGCCAATTGGAAAAAGGAGACGCTGCGTTTCAAGGAACTTTATTGTGAGGTTCATGAGCGCATCACGTCAAAAATGCCTGACTACAAGGCCGATATAAAGAAGTTTGCACAAACTTATGAAGAAAAGCCTGTCACAGCCCGTTCTTTCAGGGAGTCAGTGCTTCGTGCTTTCGGTTCCAAGAAAGGAGAATTTGAAGAAAATCCTTTTGATTTTTCCGGAAGCTCAAAGGAGAAAAATCACGGGAGGCGTCTTTATACAGACGAGGAACTGGACAGAGCAAGAACGCTCTTGTTCCTTTCTGCTTTGAAGCTGCATCGTTTGGCGGTTTTAGCCAAGAAAAAGGATTTTATCGACGGTATCCGTGGTTCGATTACCGCCAATATGTACGACTTGGTTTCTCCGCATCGATTGCCCTTCCTGGGAACGCTGTCTTTTCTGATACCGATTATTTCGACGACGTTTGCTTCGGCGGCATTTAGATTTAATAATTTTCTTTCATCTTCACTGCCTTGGGTCATTGTGGACGAGGCATCTCAAGCTACCCCTCAGTCCGCATTGCTGCTCATGCAGAAAGCCAAGCGATTTTTGGTGGTAGGAGATCCTTTACAGCTGACGCCGGTTGTGACTTTGCCGGAATCTCTTTCCGAACTTCTTTGCGGAAAAGACGAGCTTCTGAGGAAATGGTCACCGCACCTACATAGTCTTCAGCAGCTCGCGGACGGTGCCAATCCTTTCGGTGCATTTGTCGGACCTGAAGAACATAAAATTTGGTCCGGGCTGCCTTTGAGACTCCAAAGAAGAAGTTATCCTCCGATGTTCAATATCTGCAATCGAATTGCGTATTCCGGACAGATGGTGCTGCCCCCGGAGATGAAAGTAAATAAGACACCGGAAAGATTTATCGAGAGCTATTGGGTGGATGTTGTTCCGCCAAGACCGAGCCTCTCCAACTGTGTCTCCGAAGAGGTTGATGCGGCTGAGGACGTGCTTAATCATATCGACGCGCAAGTTGCCATGAAACATCTTCAGGGCGAAGTTTTTGAAAAGAAATCCGTCCTGATTTGCACGCCGTTCCGCACTGCTGCGGCAACGCTTCGAAAGAGAATTAAGAAGACGGGCAATTGGCTTGAAGTTGAACGCATCGGGACAGTACATACGCTTCAGGGGCGCCAAAGCGATATTGTGATTGTAGTTTTAGGTTCAAAGACGAATAAGGATGGGTTCGGAGCAAGAAATTGGGCGACATCTACGCCTAACTTACTCAACGTCGCTGTCAGCCGAGCAAAAGAAACCGTGATTTTTATCGGAAATTACGAAGACTGGAAAGAACACAATTACGTTCCGACGATCATGGCAGAGTTAGAAGATTACGGCAAAGGGCGCCTTAAGCTAGCATAATTCGGAAAGTAAAAACTAAAAGGATTTTTATGAATAAAGGCGTGATTTCCGTTTTAGTTGCATATTTGATTTGGGGGCTTTATCCGTTTTACTTTCATGCGATGCAGCATGTTGCGCCTGCGGAGATTGTGATTCATCGTGTACTTTGGACGTTTGCGCTCCTGGCTGTTTATTTATTTTGCTCAAGGCGCTGGCGATGGATACAGAAGGCGGTGACGGACAAACGAACGGTCGCAGTATTTTTAGTGTCCTCGGTGCTCATCACTGCTAACTGGTCAACCTATACCTATGCGATTGTTACGAACCAGACGCTGGAGGCTTCGCTCGGATACTTTATGAATCCGCTGGTCTCGGTGCTTCTGGGAACGGTATTTTTAAAAGAGAAACTGAATAAGGCTCAGACGCTTGCAATTCTTTTTGCTTGTGCAGGCGTGATGTGGGTGACGTTTAAACAAGGAGAATTTCCGGCTCTTGGCCTTACGCTGGCATTAAGTTTCGGGTTTTACGGTCTGGTACGCAAAATGGCGCCTCTCGGCAGCCTTGAGGGACTGACGCTGGAAACAGCTTTTGCCTTCCCCGTCGCACTGTTGGCGACATTTTATTTTGCGGGACAAGGAGACTTGACCTTCGTTAACGGAACCTGCTGGGATAAGTTCTGGCTGATTATGGCCGGACCGATAACCACGATCCCGCTGATCTTGTTTGCCTATGGCTTAAAGCAGGTGCCTTATTCGACCGTAGGCTTTATTCAATATCTGAGCCCGACGATGGTGTTTTTCATCGGATTATTCTTTTTCGGCGAAGAATTGCAAGTTGACCGCCTAATTGGATTTATCCTTATATGGGCCGGCGTGCTAATTTTTGTCGGCGAGAATTTTTTCCGCAGCCGCCCGGGATATCGTTCTGAACTCAACTAATTGTCAAAATGACTCTTTCTGACTGCTTTGCGCTTTTTGTGAAGTTCTTCTTCCTGCTGACACCGCCTTTTGTGATGTCGGCTTTCCTGTCGGTGACTAAAGACAACACGATTCAAGAAAGAAACACGCTGGCGATCTGGATCACATTGTGGATTCTGATTATCAGCGGTGTGCTTCTCTTCTTCGGCGGATTCATTTTTAAGATTTTCGGAATCACGCTGGACGCATTTCGAATCGGTACGGGCGCGCTGCTGTTTCTAACAGCTGTTTCGCTGGTCAGAGGAGACTCCATTCGCGTTCCGTCCGGAGACTCCGTCCAGTCTTTAGCGGTTGTGCCGATGGCAATTCCCATTACGCTGGGACCGGCCTCTATCGGTGTACTGATGGTGTACGGCGGCGAAATTAAAACCGGTTTGGGATTCTTCCTGGCTTATCTTTCCATCAGTGCAGCCGTGATTTGCGTCGGTGCGCTGCTGCTGGTTTCAAATTACATTCAGAAAGCCATCGGAAAGAACGGATTGGTGGTCCTGAGCAAACTTACCGGCTTGATTCTGGCGGCGTTGTCAGCCCAAATGATTTTTGAAGGTGCGGATGCCTTCTTGCTGCAAACATTAGAGAAGCTGAAGTAGAGAGCGGAAAGAGGTAAGGCCTGATGTTCCGTATATCTCGGCGCTTTCCTATTCTCTTCAAATAGAAAAACGGTCGTGTTTCAATCAGGAACACGACCGTTTGGTCTAACTCAAAATTGAGATATTAGATGGATTCAGCTTCCATCTTGATTGCACCGCAGGGGCATTCGCTGGAGCAAACACCGCAGCCCTTGCAGTAGTCGTAATTGAAGATGTAGGGGACCTTGTCGTCTCCGGTCTTAATCACGGCGTTGTCAGGGCATACACCGTAGCAGTTGTCGCACTGCAGGCAGTTGCCGCAGGACATGCAGCGGCGAGCTTCAAACAAAGCGTTTTCTTCAGTTAAGCCGTGCTGAACTTCGTCGAAAGTGCTCTGGCGACGAACGAGGTCGAGCATGGGACGAACGGTTTTAGGCGCGTCGGAGTAGTACCAGGTATTGAGGCTTTCGAAGGTAGCAATTTCTTTCTTCGGATGATCAACCGGTTCTTGGCCTTTCAGGTAGCAGTCGATGCCGTAAGCCGCTTTATAACCGTGGCCGATGGCAACGGTAACGTTTCTGTCTCCCGGAACCATGTCGCCGCCGGCGTAGATGCCGGGGACACCGGTTCTCATGAAGCGGTCAACTTTAACGACGCCTTTTTCGATATCGAGTCCGGGAATCTTGTCGATCAGGCTCTGGTCGACGTTTTGTCCAAGGGCCAGAACAACGGTATCAGCCTCGACGGTTTCGAATTCGCCGGTGGGCTGAGGATTGCCGTTTTCATCGAGTTTCATTTTCTCGATGCGGATTTTCTTCGGATTTTCTGCTTCCGTAATGGTAGAGAGCCATTTTACGGAAACGCCTTCCTGCAGGGCTTCTTCAACTTCGAAGTCATGAGCGGGCATCTTTTCGCGGGTACGGCGGTAGATGATCAGAGGTTCAGCACCCATACGTTTCGCGGAGCGGGCAACGTCGATGGCTGTGTTGCCTCCGCCGTAAACCACAACTTTACGGCCGAGCAGAGGCTCTTCTTCACCTTCCATGGAGCGGAGAACGGAAACAGCGTCAAGCATGTGTTTGGCGTCTCCGCCCGGGATATAGGCGTTCTTGGCCATTCCGGCGCCGACTGCGAGGAAGACGGCATCATATCCGTTTGTATTCTTTTCTTCTTCGATGTCTTTGACGGTTGTATTCAGTTCGAGTTTGACGCCAAGATCAAGGATTCGTGCGATTTCCTGATCCAGTACACGGCGGGGGAGACGGTATTTTGGGATACCGTAGCGCATCATGCCGCCGGCTTCCGGGCTGCCTTCTTTGATCGTGACATCGTGGCCTTTGAGGGCGAGCTGATAAGCCGCGGACAGGCCGGCAGGACCTGAACCCACGATCAGGACTTGCTTGCCTGTCTTCTGTTCGGGCCTCTGGAATTTATAACCGTTTTCCAGAGCGTTATCCCCGAGGAAGCGTTCGACGGAGTTAATGCCGACAGAGGCATCGAGTTTGCCGCGGTTGCAGGCGCCTTCACAAGTGTGATAACAAACACGTCCCATGCAGGAGGGAAGCGGATTGCGCCTGGTTAAATGACGCCAGGCTTTTTCATAGTTGCCGCTTTCGGCATAGAACAACCAACCCTGAATATCTTCACCGGCAGGGCACTGATGGTTGCAGGGAGGAAGCTTGTGGACATAAGTCGGTCGAAGCGTTCTCCACGAGCCGGTACGGTTTTCCAAGGATGTACCGACATCTAATGTGATAGCAAAAGGTTTTTTCATGGGATTTAATCCTTAAACTTTGTCGGCTCGTTCGTCAGCCTGAACAGACGGCGGAATGATTTCAGGTTCTTCTTCGCCGAGAAGGCCGAATCTTCTGATATTTCTTTGAGCGATTGCTTGAATACGAGCGAAGGCATCGGCGTCTCCCTTCGGTCCGAAGAGGTGAGCGTAGCGCTTCTGAAGTTTCATATAGTTTTCAACCGGCTGCAGCTGACGAATCTTAGTGACTTTAGTGATTTCGCCGTATTCGGATTCGAATACCGGGAAAAGACCCGTTTCAACAGCGAGACGAGCCAATTTGACGGTGTCAGCCGATTTAGCTCCCCAGCCAAGCGGGCAAGGAACGAGAATGTGAATATAACGAGCACCGTGGAAAGTCATTGCCTTAGCGACTTTTCTTTCCAGGTCTCTCAAGTCGGCAATGGTCGCGGTGGCAACGTAAGGAATGCCGTGGGCCATAGCGATCAGAGGAACGTCTTTACCTTGGCCGAAGGCGTTGCCGGGATGTTTGCCGACAATCTGGGTGGTTGCCGTACGGACAGCCGGAGGCGTGGCCGACGAGCGCTGAACACCGGTGTTCATATAGCCTTCGTTGTCATAGCAGATGTAAAGCACGTCGTCGTTTCTTTCGAACATGCCGGACAAGCAGCCGAAACCGATGTCGGTTGTACCGCCGTCGCCGCCCTGAGCGATCACTCGAACCAGCGGTTTACCGGACTTCTTAGCCTTGACGCGTGCAACCGCTGCCATAC
>ERZ780154.1632-NODE-1632-length-10549-cov-1.85363_pt1 | contig 10549 bp, 10 predicted proteins | sample MGYA00511568_ERZ780154 | MGnify/ENA primary metagenome ERZ780154 (study PRJEB29588, sample SAMEA2142525) | human gut metagenome | biome: human gut; feature: human-associated habitat; material: faeces | place: Denmark | collected 2008/2010 ...
AGCCACTGGATCAGGTCTGTCAAGTGCCAGTGTCCAGTTGAAATTCGGATTTTCTTCCTGGATCTTGTTGAATTCATCTACATAAGGAGCTTCCTGTAAAGCCCGGGCTCCGTACCAGAACGTAACCTTCCGGTTGGTATGCATGGTATGGAACAGGTTAAAGATGTGTGAACGCATGGGAGCCATTCCGGCACCACCACCAATAAACATCATTTCATTATTGGTATCCCGGAGGAAGAATTCTCCGTAAGGACCAGAAATCGTTACTTTATCACCTGGTTTACGTGAGAATATGAAAGAAGAACAAATACCCGGATTTACAGGCATGAATGCTCCGGTTGCACGGTCAAATGGCGGAGTGGCAATACGGATATTCAACATGATGATATTTCCTTCAGCCGGAGAATTTGCCATGGAATAAGCCCGGTAGGTGGGTTCCGGATTATGCATTTTCAGATCGAACATTTTCATCTTTTCCCAATCCCCTTTGTATTTCTCGTCTATGTCCATGTCTTTGAAATCAACATCCAGTGCAGGTACATCAATTTGGATATAACCTCCGGATTTGAATTTCAGGTTTTCACCTTCTGGTAATTTCACTACAAACTCTTTTAGGAAAGTTGAAATATTCCGGTTGGAAACCACAGTACATTCCCATTTTTTGATACCCAGTACAGATTCGGGAATACGCATTTCGATATTTTCTTTTACTTTCACCTGGCAAGCCAGACGCCAGTCTTCATGTTGTTGCTTGTAAGAGAAAAAGCCGGTTTCAGTAGGAAGGATTGATCCTGCACCTGAATCCACCTGGCATTTACACATACCACAAGATCCTTTACCGCCGCATGCGGAAGGTAAGAATATTTTCTGTCCTGACAGGGTGGACAGCAGTGAGCTTCCTGGTTCGGTGGTAATCACCCGTTCGCCGTTGTTGATACTGATTTTAACGTCCCCCTTTGCAGTCAGTTTGGCTTTGGCAAGCAATAGTATACCGACTAAAATCAGGGTAACAATCAAGAATACTACAATACCGGCAGTGATGATTGCTGTATTTATTGCTAATAGTACCATTTAATTTTAAATTTTAGATTTTCAATTCAAATTATTCTGCCTGGGCAGTGTTTGCTGGGAGTGGTGCTTCAGTTGCAGTTGTTGGCTGAGCCATTGCAGTCATTGTTGCTTCACTCGCAGGTACATATTTTGCTGTAGCTTCCGTTTGCACGGGTTGGCCTTGGAGTTTTGTCAAGTCAATTCCCAGGAAGCTCATAAAAGAAATTGCCATCAGGCCGGTTACGATAAAAGTGATACCGATACCACGTAACGGAGCTGGTATATCGGAGTATTTCAATTTTTCCCGGATTGCAGCAATACATACGATGGCAAGCATCCAGCCGATACCGGAGCCTAAACCAAAAGTAGTTGCCTCAAGTACACTGCTGTAATTCCGCTGTTGCATGAATAATGAAGCACCCATGATAGCACAGTTTACAGCAATCAACGGTAAAAATATACCTAATTGGTTATACAATGCCGGAGCAAATTTCTCCACAATCATTTCCACTAATTGTACCATAGCAGCGATGATTGCAATAAACATGATAAAACTCAGAAAGCTCAGGTCAATGCCGGCAGCTTCTTCCCCCAGCAACCATTGCAGGGCCCCTGGGTTTAACACGAAATTGTCAAGTAGGTAGTTTACCGGAACGGTGATGAATAATACAAATATCACTGCGATACCCAGACCAAAAGAGGTTTTTACAGTCTTCGATACTGCCAGATATGAACACATACCCAAAAAGTATGCGAAGATCATATTGTCTATGAAGATAGAACGGACGAATATATTTAATAGATTTTCCATTTTTCAGTGTTTTCTTTAATTATTTTTCTATTAAATCTTTATTTCTGGAACGGTGTACCCAGATGATCAGACCAACGAGAATCAATGCCATTGCAGGCATGATCATCAAACCGTTGTTCATGTAGTATCCCCCGTTTTGTACATACCAGGATTCCGGAATAATACGGAAACCATAAAGTGTACCAGAACCCAGAAGTTCACGGAAAAAGGCTACGATTACCAGAATCAGGCCATATCCGAGTCCGTTACCAATACCATCGAGCAGGGAAGGCCATGGTTTGTTGGCTAAAGCAAAAGCTTCGATACGTCCCATAATGATACAATTGGTAATAATCAATCCAACGTATACCGATAACTGTTTGCTTACATCATAAGCAAAAGCTTTCAAGAGCTGGTCGACAATAATAACCAAGGCTGCCACAACTACCAGCTGTACTATAATACGGATGCGGGTAGGGATGGTGTTACGCATCAGAGAAAGGATGACGTTTGAGAAAGCAGTTACTGCGGTTACCGAGAGGCCCATCACGATAGCGGGTTCCAGCTTGGCCGTAACAGCAAGTGCAGAACAAATACCCAGTACTTGCACGATTACCGGATTGTTCTTACTCAGAGGACCGAGCAGGAATTCCCGGTTCTTGGCTGAAAATAATGCGCTCATTTTATCTTTGTTTTAAAAACGGTTCGTAATAGGTTAAGTAATTCTTAATCATTGATTCTACTCCTTTAGAAGTAATCGTACCTCCCGAAATAGCGTCTACCTGATTGGCACCGGTAGCGTTGCCGCCTTTGATGACTTCAATTCCAACCAGCTGGTTTCCGGAGAAAATCTGTTTGTTACGGAATTCCTCATTAAATTTCGGTGTGGTGATTTCAGCTCCTAAACCCGGAGTTTCACCCTGATGATCAAAGAAAGTACCATAAACAGTATTTTTATTGTCATCCAGGGAGATATATCCCCAAATGGGACCCCAAAGACCTGCTCCGTAAATCGGCAGGATGTATTTGGTGGCTCCGTCTACATCTGCTACGAATACAGGAAGCTCCCGTTTTTCTACCGGCAGGTTGTACTGCTTTTCTATATTTACATTGAAGGCATTACCTTCAATTTTTTCTCCTTGGGTATTTACGATAAACTGTTCTTTGATGTATTTACCGAACAGTTCTGCGGAATTTTCTGCCGTGGAAGAAATGTGTATTGCACTCAGGATGTTTTGTCTTTTTTCATTTTCCCGGTTTTCATTCTGACGCGGTTGCAATGAGAGAGATACAATAGATAGTAATGCAGCAACGACTACTACCAGCACCACTGAATACAGGAATGTATATGTATTTCCTTGTTTATTCATACCTTATTTCATTTTAAATTTTAAATTGTAGATTACAGATTGAATTCATTTACAATCTAAAATTTACAATTATATTACAGCTTTTGCTCTTTTCAACCTGCGTTTGATATTGGATTGAACAACACACCAGTCAATCAGCGGTGCGAAAGTGTTCATCAATAAAATGGCAAGCATCATGCCCTCGGGATATCCCGGGTTGATGCAACGGATGATTACTGCCATTGCCCCGATGAGTAAACCGTAAATGTATTTACCCGTATTGGTTTGTGATGAAGTCACCGGATCTGTTGCCATGAAAACCGCACCAAAAGCAAATCCTCCCATCAGCAATTGTTGATAGGCTTCAACACCTGCGATCGGTTGAAAAACGAGTGCCATCAGATAACCTCCTACAAAAACAGACAACATGGTACGCCAGCTGGCTACATTTGTCATTAACAGAATTACTGCTCCGATCAGAATGCAAAATACTGAAGTTTCTCCTACAGAACCCGGGATAAACCCCCAGAACATATCGGCTGTGCTGTAACTCAGGGGTTGCCCCAGAGCCATTTGTGCCAGAGGGGTAGCTTGTGAGATTGCATCGGCAGTGTCGCTGGCAATCCAAACCTTATCCCCGGAAATCATAGAGGGATAGGAGAAGAAGAAAAAGGCACGGGCTAATAAAGCCGGATTCCAGATATTCATTCCGGTACCTCCGAAGATTTCTTTACCGATAATGACCTGCGTCTTTAGATAAATGGGTGGAAAGCTTGGTAAGCTCCACACAAAGGAGCTTCTACCGGCATAATCATTGGGATTAACAAACCGGAAACCAGAAAACCCTCGTTGATTTCATGACCTTTCATTTGGGCTACTGCAAACTCAATCCCTAATCCAACTACATAAGAAACGATAATCATAGGAAGTACTTTCCACAGACCATAGAAAAATAATTGGAAAAAGGTGGTATCTGCCAGGTTGCCAACAGCATTGAAATGTTGATAACCTACATTGTAGATACCGAATAGAAGTGCCGGAACAAGGGCCAAAACCACAACAATCATGGTTCGTTTCAAATCGACAGCGTCACGGATATGAGTTCCGTTGCTGGTCGTTTGATTCGGCACGAAAAGAAAAGACTCAAAACCGGTGAAAACGGAGTGGAATTTCTCCAGCTTGCCTCCCTTTTCGAATTTAGGTTTTTGCTTATCTAAATAATTTCGTAAAAAATCCATTTTTATTTTAAATTTTAGATTTTGGATTGTAAATTGAATTCTACTTTGCGTGGCGCAATTTAAATACGATCTACAATCTGCAATTAATTGGTTTCTTTCATCATCAATTCAATACCCTCGCTTAAAATGAATTGAACGGGAGTCTTGGAAGTACAGACAAACTCGCATAAAGCCATATCTTCCGGAGCGACTTCGTAAATACCGAGTTGTTCCATACGGTCGATATCCTGGGCAAGACAGGCTTTCAATAAGTATACCGGGTAAATATCCATCGGGAATACTTTTTCATATTGGCCTGTAACAACAAATGCTCTGCGTTCTCCATGGTAATTGGTATCCAGAGTATAATGTTTTTTCGGACATAAAAATGAAGGAAATAGTTTTGAAGCTGAGAATTTGTTGAAACCAGGGGAAGCCCAGCCTAAAAATTCATAATAGTTGCCTTCCGGAATGACTGTGATTTGATTGTCATAGAATCCCAGATAGCCGTTGCTTTCTACTGAAGTCCCCGTGAGCACATTGCCGGAAATAATACGTTGTGTTGTGGTATTTTTCAATTTGCCATCAGTCAGATCAGCAATAGAAGCCCCCAATACACTGCGGTAATATAAAGGTTTGTTTACTTCAGAGCCAGTCAAGGCGATTATTTTGCGGGCATCGAAATGACCTTCATTGAATAAACGGCCAATAATAGCTACATCCTGAATGTTTACAACCCAGACATGTTCCCCTTTGTTTATCGGATTCAGGTGGTGAATTTGAATACCTGCATTTCCTGATGGATGCGGACCTGCAAAATAAGTAATATCTACCTGCTGAAGTTTATTGAATATAGAAGAGGAAGGAGTGTCTGCTTGTAGTTGCAGATTGATATTTTTGTTGCAGAGTTTTTTCAAGCAATCAAAACCGGTTTGCAGATTTTTTTCCTCGCCATTTAGTATCACTTCATAGTCAGGGGCCAGAGGAGCACTATCGAATGCGGAGACAAAAATCGCTTTGGGAGTAACCATTGGATTGGCAATGATATCGTAAGGCCGCTCCTTAATCAGTGGCCATGCACCACTATCTAATAAGCGATTGATGACTTCATCCCGATTCAATTTGTTGATTTCTGTTTTTCCGAAATCCCGATACTGGGTTTCTGCATCTGCTTTTACTACGATTTCCAGCAACTTACGGCGTTCACCTCGGTTGATGGCCTCGATAGTACCGCTTAACGGTGTTGTGAATTTGATTTCGGGATGTGTTTTGTCAATAAAAAGGACATCTCCCGCTTTCACTTCATCGCCAGCCTTGACCGCTAATTTCGGAGTCAAAGCGCGGAAATCTGTTGGCTTTAGCGCACATCTGGTAATTTTACCAACGGGTTGCACCACTTTCTCCGCTTCTCCGTTTAACTTGATATCAAGGCCTTTTTTTAGTTTAATTACCTTGGACATGTTGTTTGTATTAATTAAGTATTTACAATCAATAAATCACCTGCTGTCTGTATGGTGTTTTATAAAAAATGACGAAAATCAGACAGTATTATGGTTTTCCTGAAATAAGCCACAAATATACAAACCAATTACGTAATTTTGTCGTTAATTGAATGATAATTTAAAAAAGATGAGAAAATTTTTCTTTTTGCTATATGGAATTGATAGCTGTTAGCAAAAATAAGACAGAATGGCATACAATTTGCAAGATGTATACAAACTAAATTCTTAAATTGAATAAATATTGGAATCATGAAATCATTTTTTTTACTGTTATGTATTGCATTAGTAGGAGTGGGTGGATGTAATTCGTCAAAAAATATGGCTAAGTTGAGCGATGTGAAATGGGTATTAGAAACTTTTAACGGTGAAAAAGTGAAATTAACGGATCCGAATACTGAAATGTATATTCAGTTTGAGGATGTGGAAAAGAGAGTAAATGGCCGTGCTGCTTGTAACCGTTTTTTTGGAAACTACGAAATAGATGGTAATAAATTAAAATTTTCTCCTATGGGAGCAACCCGGATGGCTTGTCCGGATTTGCAGAAGGAAACTGAATTTTTTCAGATGCTGGATAAAGTGGAAAGTTATAATATAAAGGATAATACACTGTTCTTCCTGGCTAAAGGAGAAGTCGTTGCTACATTTAAAAAGTCAGAGGAAACTAAATCCGATAAATGATAGTTTGGAAATTAACTGAACACAAGTTTATAAATTGAATGGGGCAGCAAGGTGTTATGCTGTCCCCATTTTATTTTATCTCTTTGGTTTCGATTTCTCCTGTAAATACTTGTTTGGCGGGACCTTCCAGCCAGATGTTGGTGAAAGTGCCATCCGTTTCTTGCTCAAAACTGACTTTTAATATACCTCCTTTAGCTTTGAGGGTATAAGTATTTTGTTTGTCATGGTTTAGGCAGGCGACAGTCAGGGCGGCAGCTACGCAGCCGGTGCCGCAGGCCAGGGTTTCGTTTTCTACCCCCCGCTCATAAGTTGCGATTTTGATGTATTCCGGGGTAGGGGTGATGAAGTTTACATTAGTTCCTTCAGGTTGGAAGCCGGCTGAATAACGGATTATTTTTCCTTCCTGACAGACATCTGTCTGAAAGGCATCTTGTACTATTTTTACATAATGGGGGGAGCCGGTATGGAGAAAAAAATAATTGGCAGTTTGAATGATTTGGCTGACATTTTGCATTTTGACTTGTATTCCGGAAGCTGTGATCCTGCCTTCATGCGGGCCATCAACAGCCAGAAAATGAGTTGTAGTTGAAAATATTTCTAATCGGCGGGCAAAATCGACGATGCAACGGCTGCCATTTCCACAAAGGCTGGCTTCTTGCCCGTCGGCATTGAAGTAGCGCATCCGGAAATCATAACCCGGGCATTCTTCCAGTAGCATTAATCCGTCTGCTCCAATTCCGAATTTACGGTCACATAATTGGTTAACTATTGTGCGGGATAAATCGTATAATTGGGTACGGTTATCGATGATAATGAAGTCGTTACCTGCTCCTTGGTACTTGTGAAACTTAATATTCATATTGTGATGTTAACCTTTGCTAATTAAGAATTTATTAATAAAGACTTGGCAAAGATATTGTTAGTATTGTAATCGACAAAGAGAAGTTGAAAAGTAAACAATTTTAATCCTGAAAAGATATGAAAATAACAAAGCTTATTCTTCCGTTGGTTTTGGGGCTTACAGGTGGCCTGATTGCTATTTTTATTACTGACGGATTGAAGTCTGAAAACAAACAACCTGTATTGCAGCATGATATAGTGGGACCGGGGATGACAAGAGTAGTACACAATCCCCAGCAGGAAAATACCGGAATTGCAGGTAGTGTGGATTTACGGGAAGCTGCCAAAAAGACAGTTCCGGCAGTGGTAAATGTTACGCCTGTACAGATGGGACGGGTGTATTATGGTAATCCGCTGGATTTCTGGTTTGGGGGCGGACGGACACAAGTGCGTGAAGAACCGATTGATATGGGAATTGGTTCCGGGGTAATCATTACTGAAGATGGTTATATCATTACCAATAATCATGTAGTTGAAAAAAGTGATAAAGTGATGGTCACTTTAAATGATAAACGAAAGTTTGAAGCTAAACTAATAGGGACTGATCCGGATACGGATATTGCTTTATTAAAAATTGATGCGACGGATTTACAACCTATTCAGTATGGAAATTCAGATGAAGTAGTGTTGGGAGAATGGGTATTGGCAGTAGGTAATCCTTACAATCTGACTTCGACCGTTACGGCAGGTATCATAAGTGCCAAAGCCAGAGGCTTGGGAGGGAAAATGAGTTTGGAATCTTTTTTGCAAACAGATGCTGCTGTTAATCCTGGGAATAGTGGAGGTGCTTTAGTAAATGCCCGGGGAGAACTGATAGGTATCAATACCGCTATTCAATCTCCTACAGGGAGTTATTCCGGTTATTCATTTGCTGTACCGGTGAATGTCGCCCGGAAAGTAGTTAGTGATTTGAAAGAATTCGGTAAAGTGCAACGGGCTGTACTGGGAATCCGGATGCAGGAGCTGACGCCCGAAAGCGCAAAACAGATGAAATTGAAAGAATCATCAGGTATTTACGTGGGTAGTGTGATCAGCGGGGGAGCAGCGGCAAAAGCTGGTGTCAGGGAAGGAGATGTTATCCAGCGAATCAATGGTTATGAGGTCAATACCACACCACAATTGCAGGAACAACTGGCCAAATATGCTCCGGGAAATTCAGTACAGTTGGCTATCAGCCGTGACGGAAAAGAGAAAGTCATAGAGGTCGTATTACAGAATACATACGGGGATATTTCAGTTTCTACTGAATCCGGAATTCTGGGAGCAAAGATCGTTCCTTTAACAAAGGAAGACCAGTATCGTTACCGTTTGAATAAAGGGGTAAAAATACAGGAGTTAAAAAATGGTAAATTTAAGTCTGCCGGTTTGTCTGAAGGTTATATTATTGTTAAAGTGAATAATCAGGTAATATCCGGTGTTGATGATTTGGAACGGGCGATAAAAGCTGCCGGAGATGACGGAGTATTTATTACTGCCGTTAGTCCCCGTGGAAGGGTTGAATATTTCGCTTTTTCTTTGCTGAATTAAAAAATGTTAATATGTTAAGATTGCTCAAATTAACAAATTGGTAAATGAATAAAAAACCATACCTTTGCAGGACGTTTGCAGTGGTATAATTAGATAGTATGAGACAACTAAAAATCACAAAATCAATAACCAACAGGGAAAGTGCATCTCTGGATAAGTATTTGCAGGAAATTGGTAAGGAAGATTTGATTACCGTAGAAGAGGAAGTGGAATTAGCCCAGAGAATCCGTAAAGGGGATCAGAAAGCATTGGAGAAATTGACCAGAGCGAACCTGAGGTTTGTTGTATCCGTGGCTAAACAGTATCAAAATCAGGGTTTGAGTTTACCCGACTTGATTAATGAAGGTAATTTAGGATTGATCAAGGCGGCAGAAAAATTTGATGAAACCCGCGGATTTAAGTTTATTTCTTACGCTGTGTGGTGGATTCGTCAATCTATTCTGCAGGCTTTGGCCGAACAATCGCGAATTGTACGTTTACCTTTGAATCAGGTGGGTTCATTAAACAAGATTAACAAGGCGTTTTCGCGGTTTGAGCAGGAGAATGAACGTCGTCCGTCTCCCGAAGAATTGGCTGATTCACTGGATTTACCGGCAGAGAAAGTGGCAGATACTTTGCGGGTATCAGGACGTCATATTTCTGTGGATGCTCCTTTTGTTGAAGGAGAGGATAACAGCTTGTTGGATGTATTGGTGAATGATGATTCGCCTATTGCTGACCGGACGTTGATCAATGAATCGCTCTCTACCGAAGTTGAACGCGCATTGTCTACGTTGACAGAACGGGAGAGAGACATCATCAAGTTGTTTTTTGGAATCAATTGCCAGGAAATGACTTTGGAAGAAATCGGGGAGAAATTCGGTTTAACGAGAGAACGGGTCCGTCAGATCAAAGAAAAGGCAATTCGCCGTTTAAGACACTCTTCAAGGAGTAAATTGTTAAAGACATATTTGGGATAGGAATCCCGGCATAGTATAGGAAAGGGCTGTGTAAGCAGCCCTTCTTCATTTGTTTTAAGTCCTTTTGCCAGTATCTACTGTAGGTGGCATTTGATTTCAGAATAGCGTAATCAACCTTGAACTGGTTGATTACTCTGTTTTTGTCAAGACAGATTCTTTCGGGAATGAACTATTTAACTTGTTTCCTTTTAATGAAATAATAACACAAAGGTACAAAATAGAGGCTGATCAGGGTACCAAAACTCATGCCACTGATCATAGTGACAGCCAGTGGACGCTGTAATTGAGAGCCGATGTCATTTCCCCAAAGCAACGGAATCATGGCAAAAATACTGGTTAAACTGGTCATTAAAATAGGTTTCAGCCGTCTGATACCTCCTTCATGTATCGCTTCGAGCAAGGGGTAACCTTCTTTTTGGAGCCGGATTATCGTATCGATTTTTAAAATAGAGTCATTGATGATAATACCACTCATGACAACAATTCCAATCATAGACATCAGGTTGACCGAAACTTCGAAGCACCAGAGTATGATGATAGTGAAAGCAATGTCTATGGGGATTTCAATCAGTACAAT
>ERZ780154.1635-NODE-1635-length-10540-cov-2.49881_pt1 | contig 10540 bp, 10 predicted proteins | sample MGYA00511568_ERZ780154 | MGnify/ENA primary metagenome ERZ780154 (study PRJEB29588, sample SAMEA2142525) | human gut metagenome | biome: human gut; feature: human-associated habitat; material: faeces | place: Denmark | collected 2008/2010 ...
CAGTGTCATAACGATTCCGCCGTCGCCCGCATATACGGTTGCAACGCCAGCCGTATTCGTGATCACTACCTCACGGAAGGTTGCCCGTTTACACATGATCTCTTTCACGTGCTCAGCACGTTCCGGGTTATTACAGTGTGCGATCACCAGACGTTTGCTTGCGGTATCGCCGCCCTCTTTGCACGCAATCTCCGCCATCCGGTCGAGCGCCCGGGTCATGCCGCGCGCTTGATCAAGCTTGATGATCGTACCGCTGTCCGCGCCCATAACCGGCTTGATATTCAGCGCCGACGCGATAAAAGCCGTCAAACCGGTCAGACGGCCATTTTTCTTTAAGAAATCAAGCGTCTCAATGACGAAATACGTGTTCATCGAATCCCGATATGCCTCCGTCTGCCTGCAGATCTCCTCAAAGGGAAGACCTTTCTCGCACAGATCCCGGATGAACAGCGCAATATTTAACTCGCCCGCCGACGCCGACAGGGAATCAATGACTGCGATCTTCTTTCCGTCCGTTCCGTTCTCTTCCTCATAAAGGCGTTTTGCCAAAGCCGCCGAGTTGTAGCAGCCGCTCAGATGGTTCGAAAGCGTTACCACGAAAATATATTCTGCCTCGCCCTCAAATGCTTCCTTGAAGCTCTCCGGCGATGGACACGCCGTCTTCGGGCACTCGGGACTTGCCTTTACCTTTGCCAGAAACTCCTTCTGGTTAAATGTCTCATCATCCGTTACCTTGTAATCCCCTATCTGCAGGGTCAGCGGAATCATCTGAAAATGCGGATCCAATTTCAGTTCCTCCGTCAAATCCATGCAGCTGTCACCAATAATTTTATATAACATAACGTCCTCCCGTTACGCAATTCACATCACGTAGTATTCATTACTATTTATTATAGTAATCACACAGTAGGAAGTCAAGCATAATCCCGTGAAATACACGACAAACACATGAACAGCGTTACCGTGGCTTCGCATTTAAATACAACTAATTCCTGCTACCACCACGTTATCTTACGGCACTTTCACTTCCAAAAGTGCCTACTTGTGAACAGCAACTGACCACCACATCATCTCGACAAGAAAAACGCCATCGTAATCAAACTTACCAGAATAAATGCCACTGTCCCGAGATTCCCATACATTGCCCCACATATATTGCGGAATTTCACACCCTCTGGGAGTGCCCCATCGGACAGCCGGATTTTCCGGAAATTGAAAATCAGCAGAACAAACGCCCCGATGATCGTGAAGCCCATAACCCCGGTCATCAGAAACGTGATAAACAGCGGCAGCAACGTATCCTGTGTTCCAAGCATCGCTATCACTAACGACCAGCTGTTGATCAGAATATGCAGCAGACAGTTATAACGCATCCGTCCCGTCTTCACCGCCACATATCCCAGAACCACGCCAATCACCGCCGCATAGAGAAACTGCGTCACATTTCCGTGCATCAGACCAAACATCAGCGCCGTGTAGGTGATCGCCGCCTTATCGCCAAAACGGCGCAATCGGTTTAAGAGTTTCCATCGAAAGATATATTCCTCAATAATGGGTCCTAAAAAACCTACATATAAAATCATTACCGGCGAGAGCGAATCCAGCATCTCGTTGACCGGGTTCATCGCGGATGCATCGCCGCCGCTACTTGCCGCCACCGCATCATTGATTGCATTTCCCAGCAGGTTAAAGATAGTTCCAAATCCCTGTGCCAAAATAAAAAACATACAGAACTGCAGGAAACTAATCTTCATTTTCTCTGCCCGTTCTTCCGGGACAAGGCGCAGAATTAAAAATACGAATGGAAGAACCAGCGCATAGATGACCAGCGTGCTTCCGCCGTCCTCATACCACGCTGCATTTACCATCCGGTTCAAAAACGTACTGATCACGCCTCCGTCCACCCATACGTTGCCAACCACTTCCAGAAGTATGCTGACAAGCACCGTCATCACGCTGAAAAATGCCAGCGCCCAGCCGAGGACATTGCAGACACGGCGCACCTCGCGGCGGCAGGTTTTTCGGATTTGTTTCGGACTCTGAACCGCATTCTGCAGCTCAGGTTCCGTTTGCAGACCATTTTCTTCTGCCTCCCGCTGCCAAAGATCCGATTCGTTCCAGTTTCCCTCTCCCATTTTCTCTCCTTCGTCATTCAGGTCTTTCATTCCCAGAAAATACCTGTTTTATCTTCCGGCGCTTTCTATCACACGGCGCGCCTTTTCCTCCTCTGCTTTCTGCACATAAAACAGATATTCCCGTTCCGATGCCGCATTTTCTCCCGCACTTCCCAGCCTCGCCCGCTGATTGCCGGAAAGCACGCCCGATTTCAGACGGTTCTGCATCTTGACCTGATACTCAATTCCCGCCTGTTCCAGCTGCTCCCGGATCGCCGCCTGCCTTTTCATATCAAACGTCGCGCCAACCTGTTTCCATCCTCCGATTCCAAACATACACGCACCTCCCCGTCAAATCTGAAAAAACCTTGCTAAGTGCTCCTATTCTATCATAAATCCTAAATTCGTGAAATAGTGAATCCCATTTTCTCTCTTACGACAGGTAATAAAAGAGCTGCCACATTTACGTGCAGCAGCTCCGTCATTATATCATATATGATATTTTAACATATTTTCCTATATAAAACAGTCGTGAACCAGACGCCCTTAGTTCAGCATCATACCCATAATCTCATTCGACCGTGCGATAAACTTCGTCATGCGCTCCGGTGTCAGGGAACCGTGGCTGAGCTGTGCCAGGTCGTAGAGCTGTTCGCAGATCTTCGGCGTATTCTCGCCATCCGTGTGCTCTAAGACGTACTGAACGAGCTTGTTGTTCGCGTTGAGTACCAGCACCTGACCGCTGCCGCCGAACATCGACGCGTCCATGCCCATGTTGTACATCTTCATCATATCCTGCATACGGCGTGTTTCCTCCGACAGGGTGATCATCGAAGAAATCTCAGCATCCTTCAGCTTCTCAACCTTTACCTGCAGCTTATCATCGCCCAGTGCTTTCTTGAAGGTCTCTGTCAGCGTCTCTTCCTGTTTCTTGAGCGCTTCCTTGTCCTCTTCCTTCACTTCCTCGCGCAGCGTGTCATTGACATCGGCATCAATACGCAGGAATTTCAGGTTCTCATGCTTCTGCTCTTCCTGGCTGATGAATGGATTATCAATGCTGTGAGACATGATGATCGCATCCTGTCCGTTTGCCTTGAACATGTTGATGTACTGGCTCTGCTCTTTCTCATTTGTTACATAGTAGATCTGGTTCTCATGACCTTCCTCTTTCGCCTTATCCATGCAGTCTTTCAGCGTCAGATATTTTCCGTCCAGGTTCTTGTAGATGATGTAATCATCCATCTTCTCAGCAAATTTCTGATCCTTTAAGCAGCCAAATTTGATGAACGGAGCAATATCATCCCAATATTTCTCATAGGTCTCACGGTCAGTCTTGCACATACCGGTCAGCTTGTCCGCTACCTTCTTGGTGATGTAATCGGAAATCTTCTTTACAAATCCATCATTCTGCAGCGCACTTCTCGATACATTCAACGGCAGATCCGGGCAGTCGATCACGCCCTTTAAGAGCATCAGGAACTCCGGAATAACTTCCTTGATATTATCTGCGATAAATACCTGGTTGTTGTACAGCTTGATGGTTCCTTCTATACTCTCGTACTCCATGTTGATCTTCGGGAAGTACAGAATACCTTTCAGGTTGAACGGATAATCCATGTTCAGATGAATCCAGAACAGCGGTTCCTTGTAATCCATAAATACCTTGCGGTAAAATTCTTTGTATTCTTCCTCGGTACACTCGTTCGGATGCTTGTTCCACAGCGGGTGAATGTCATTCAGTGCCACCGGGCGTTTCAGGATCTTATATTTCTCGGTTCTCGGAGATACCTCCACGGTCTCTTTCGTGCCGTCCTCTTTCTCCTTTTCCTCGGTCTTTGCTTCCTCGACCACCGTCTCAACGATGGTGTCCTTCTCGGTCAGCTGATCCTTCTCGATCGTCTCATACTCCGGCTCTGCCGTTGCATTTTTCAGGTAAATCTCAACCGGCATGAAAGAGCAGTACTTCTGGATGACTTCACGTGCGCGATACTCATTGCAGAACTCAGTGCTGTCTTCATTTAAATAAAGGACAATCTTGGTACCATTGCCTTCCTTATCGCCCTTATCCATCGCAAACTCAGTGCCGCCCTCAGACTCCCAGTGAACCGGCTCTGCGTCTTTCTTATAAGAAAGAGTATCGATCGTAACCTTGTCCGCTACCATGAATGCAGAATAGAAACCCAAACCGAAATGACCGATGATCTGGTCTTCATTTGCTTTGTCCTTATATTTTGCCAGGAAATCCTGTGCACCGGAAAATGCGATCTGGTTAATGTACTCTTCCACTTCCTCGGCAGTCATACCGATACCATTATCCTCGACGGTGATCGTCTTGTCCTCAGAATTAACGGTAACCTGAATCTTATACTCCGTCTCCCCCGGCTCCTCATACTCGCCCATCAGCGCCAGCTTTTTCAGCTTCGTGATCGCGTCGCATCCGTTGGAAATCAGCTCACGATAGAAAATATCATGATCGGAATAAAGCCATTTCTTAATGATCGGGAAAATATTCTCGCTGTTGATTGATAAACTTCCTGTTTTTGCTGCCATATCTATACACTCCTTTTGATTGCAAAATACAGTGGATATCCGCTCCCGGAAATGGAGTCTGGCAGTTTCACTCTGCCGCGTCCAATCCTGCTATCCAGCTACATAAATATGCGCTTGTAAAATTCTTTTTTTGTGATTTTCCATCACCGTGACTCTTATTTTAATACCAGCGTTCCAAGATGTCAATAGAAAATTAGCACTCATTTTTGTTGAGTGCTAATAAGATTTTAAAATTCTCCGTCTTGCCAATAAGAAGTCACTTGCGTCCCCTTCCCGCCTGCGATAAAATAGAATCTACGTTATTGTTTCTACATTACACAGAAAATAACGAATTTACCATCTCAGCGAGGACACATATGATTGCCTGCAATATCTGTGATATAAAATTATTTACCAAGAAACTGTTCATCGGAGAGACATTCGACCGCTTTCTGCTCAAGGAAGCGGAGATCGTGACGTTCAACACCTTCTCCATCGACGGACGCGTCCATAAAAGCTTTTATTCCGAAGAAGAGCGTGCCGAGGGGCAGATTGAAGAATATTCAACCTGGAAAACTCTGCGCCCGTTCTGTTTTTCCCTCATAAAAGGAAAAAAGCTTCCGGAGCGCTTCTCCATCATTTTGAAGCTTCCGAAAGCTGCCACCGAACAGTTTCTGACCGCCCGCAAAAGCCAATGGCTCCCGGAGCAGGTCGGCGGACTGTTCTTAAATATTCATTATGAAAACCAGCATTTAAGCTGTGTCACCGGGCTATCGCTCAACCAATTTACGTTAGACAAGACGCTGGAACGCGAGTGGGACGAGTCGATCCGGACATTTTTGCGAAAAGAAGAGCTGCCGTTTGAGGAATAACGGCAGCCCTGTTTTATCGGGTTTTCAGTTGCACATCTCTAATTAATGTCCCTTTTGTGATTTTATATAAAATCGTATTTCAGAATTTGCAAACCATATTTTTATAAAAAGAATATATTTTCCATTTTGTATAATTTTAGTTTCCTATTTTTGTCGATTTGTTCCAAAGCAAAGAGGGAAATGCTCAAAAAAAGAACGTGTCATTGTCAGTCTCTACTTTCAATCGCACGTTCTTTCCCAGTATGTCACTTTTTTATGTAACGCTTCAATTCATCATAAAAATTTTCTCTTGTTCCAGCCATAACAACGATTATCATTTCTCCATCTACCCATTCAACGGTATATGCAAGTTCATAATTCGTTTTATTATAATAGATATCATAACCATAAAACCCGGCTAAATCTCCAGTTTTTAGTTCCCCAACTGTATAATCTTCACAAATCTTATCAACTGCCTCCTGATAAAGTCTTTTTAACTTCTTGTCCTTCAGCTTCTTAATGTACTTTGCGGCAGGAGGATTAAATCGAACTGGCAGCATAAACTAATCCTCCATTCCAAAAATATCCTCATAAGTTGTATAATCTGCTTTTCCCTCTGCAATCTCTTCTGCTTTCGTAAGCATCGCCTCCGCTGCCGGTCTCATTTGCGCCTGACGCTTTTTAAATTCTGTCAGAAGTTCTTCTCCAGATAAACCTTCCCTGATCAGCTCTGCTAAAATCTGTTCTGCAAATTCACCGCCTGACGATACCTTAATAGGACGAATAATCAGCTCTCCATCACGCATCACACATTCTGCCTCATCCCCAAAACCGAGTAACTGATAAAACTTCTGTGGAATCGTCACCTGCCTTTTGGACGAAATACTGAGAATTTTCCGATTCATCTTTGTATTGCCTCTTTCTATTACCGATGTTGACATGCTGCACTCCCCCTTTTTTATTATATGTCTATTTTTTCTTTGTATTCTCGTTTTCTTGGTTTCTTTGTTCTTGGCTTTATTATAAGGATTTTATTCGTCAAAGTCAATCATGCAAAATTTTTCATTTCAAGTCGAACGTCCGTGAGACTTGGCGCGTGATTCTGGTCAGCGAAGCTGACATATTCCTATCAGAATCACTGCGCATCCTCGCGGAGCATTTTTTGTTTCATAGGAAGAACTGATAACCCAAATAGTGAACCAACTCACAAACACTAACTCTTTATTCTTACACAACAAAAAAGGATGTACGACCACTTCCAACTCCAGTCGCACATCCTTTTTCTATCTAATCTTCATTTTATTCCATCATCAATGTGTCGCCACATAATATCCCAGCGTTGCCGGGACCGCCTTATTCTGGTTCCAGATCGCCGGATATTCCGAGAAAGATACCGGGCAGGTGGAACGACCTACCTCGATCGTGATACCAGGGATGCCTGCTGCCTGCTGCAGCCAGTCCTTCAAGCCGCCGACGCCCTTGCTTCCAAGAACGGAATAACCATTCAAGGCATGAACAGCGTTTGCCAGCGCCTTGGACTCTGCCGCTTTCTGGTTGTTCTGCGTATCCCAGTAAATCACATTTCCCATCGCATGATAGTTGATAACCGCATTGAATCCCGTTCCCTGAATCAAGTTCGCGATTGCCTGGCTCTCCGGCTCTGACAGTGGGTTGGTTCCCTTATAACCATTTGCAGACGGATGGGTTAAAGACACATTGATTCCCTCCCAGTTTGCTGCAAAGTTATAGTTCAGATCGACACCGCGTGCATTCGCCTTCCAGCGTCTCATATACTCTTCATAGCTGACCGTTGTCCGGCTGGATGCCTTGTCCGCCGCGTACGCCGCCTGCATCGTCTGGCGCAGTTCCTCCGACTGGATACCATTCTCGCCCATCTGGCTGATCGTGACTCCATCCGGATTCAGCATCGGCACAAAATGAAATGCCACCTGTCCCAATATGTTAGAAAGCGGCTGCGTCATATAGGTACCATTATTCGTAAATCCAGCTGCCAGATACTCGATCTGCTGCATCATCAGCGGTACAACGATATACTCTCTGGCATGAATCGCCCCCTGGAACAAAATCTTCTTGGATGCGTTCGGATTGCCGACAATCACATCGTAGATATCACGTCCGTCCGCCGATTTTCCAATCGATTTCACGGTCACTGTTCCCGGATAACGGCTTGCCAGCGCCGAAATATCGTTTACCATCTGGCTATAGGAATACTTGTCCACCGGATTGACAACCGGATTAGATAACGTCTGATTATAATAGGAATTATCCGCCTGCTGTCCCGCATTCGCGTTCGTGTCAGTTCCTGCCGCCGCATTCGCGTTCGTGGTTCCCGGACCGCCCGGTCCGATCACTGGTGCTGCCGCTGCCGGATCATCCGCCGGTCCTGCATACGCTGTAACTGCCGATAAGCTGCTGCACACAACTGACAGGGATAAACAAGTTGCCAAAGCGCCTTTTCGCAGCAGGCGCTGAATTTTATTTCGTTGACTCATTCTCATGTCTCCTTCTAGCCCTTTCAAACTCTTACAAACAATGTTTCTATTATAGATTTACCTCTGTCGAATGTCAACGAACTGCATAAAACTGAAAGAAAAAAGAAAGATACTTTTTCCAATTTATATTTTACTTTAACTTACCTAAAATCAGCACCACTGCCGTAATAATCAGGACAACGACGAAAATTCCCGCCATTCCTTTTCCCATAATTGCCAGCGAAATCAAAAAATTATTCCACATCCGATATTTTCCTCCATCTCAATCAGTGCAATGGCTGTCTCTTGATTTTTCATCATTCAAGTGCAGCCTTCCTTTTCCATTTTATCTGCCCGACAGACCTATATTACAAATACTGGCTTACCAGCTTAATAACCAGTCCGCCCGCGATGACCGAAGCGATCTGCCCCGATACATTGGCGCCGACCGCATGCATCAGGATAATATTTCCCTTTTCCTCCTCCGTCGCCAGCTTCTGCACCACGCGTGAGGACATCGGGAATGCGGAAATGCCCGCCGCACCGATCATCGGATTGATTTTCGTCTTCAAAAACAGGTTCATAAATTTAGCAAACAGCACACCGCCGATCGTATCAAAGATAAATGCAATCAGACCGATTCCCATAATCAGAAGCGTGTCAACCCGCACAAACGCGTCCGCACGCATACTGAACGAAATCGTGATGCCAAGCAGCAGGGTAATCAGGTTTGCCAGCTCGTTCTGTGCCGTCTGGGAAAGTGCCGGAAGCACGCCGCACTCGCGGATCAGGTTTCCAAACATCAGAAATCCGACCAGCGCCACCGATGCCGGAGAAATCAGTCCGACAATGATAGTAACCACAATCGGAAATGCGATCTTGGTCGTTTTGGACACATTTTTCGGACTGTAGGTCATGTGAATCCGGCGTTCTTTTTTCGTCGTCACCAGACGGATCGCAAATGGCTGGATGATTGGCACCAACGCCATGTAGGAGTACGCCGCCACCGCGATCGCGCCCACATAGTTGGAATGCATGATCTGGGAAACCAGAATGGAAGTCGGTCCATCCGCCGCACCAATGATTCCGATCGACGCCGCATCCCTGAGTTCGAATCCCATCAGCGATGCCGTACAGATCGCAAAGAAAATGCCAAACTGCGCCGCCGCACCAAATAAAAACATGATCGGCTGTGACAGAAGCGGTCCAAAGTCAATCATTGCCCCGATTCCGATAAAGAGCAGAATCGGAAGCGCCTCCGACGCGCTGATCGTCGTCTCAAACAGCCACTGTATAATACCCTGTGTCTCCCCGATGCCCTCCGTCACCTGGTTAATGACGCCGGATAATGGCAGGTTTACCATGATCGCGCCGAATCCCATCGGCAGAAGCAGCGCCGGTTCGTATTCCTTTTTGACCGCCAGCCAGATCAAAAGTCCGCCGATCAGATACATCACAAACTGCTGCGGCGTGATCGCCATGACGCCTTCCCATAAAAATTCCATATTGTTCCTCCTGTTAATTTTGTTTTCCTTCATAAATATTCTGTTTCCTGGAGCCCCTTGCCAAGATACACCTGCTCTGGCAGCTGTCTTTCTTCGCACCAGGCATACATCCATGTGAGTGTTTTTGTTTCATAGGACGCTTTTTCCTAATAAAACAAAAAAGACTTTCAGCATACGTTTCATCCACATATGCTAAAAGTCTTGTTCCTCACATTTGAATCATACGGCACACGCTTTTTGTTACAAAAGCACACTGCCATCTGACTTACACAAGGCATGTAACCATGAGGTTTACTATCCTCAGGGTCTGTTGGTTACATGGTTATAACTACTCCCTTTTAACGCGATCATCATATCATACGGTTTTTTCCCCGTCAAGGTCAAACTGAGTATTTTGTGTTAAGAAAATGAAAAGCTACGAAAGCACGAAACCTGCTATGCTTCCGCCGGCATATTGACACCCGCGATCTTAATATTAACTTCCAGAACCATCAGACCGGTCATATTTTCAATCGCTGTCTTTACTTTGTCCTGCACCTTTTCACTGACTGCCGGGATGCTGTAGCCATATTTCATATTTAAGGACAGATCCACAATCACGTGATCCTCGGTTACGGTCACTTTCACGCCCTTGCTCAAATTTTTCATGCCGAGCTTTCCGACCAGTTCATTTGTGATATTGCCAGCCATCGAATCGACACCGTCTACCTCGGTCGCTGCCAGACCTGCAATGATCGCCACTACCTCATCAGCAATTTTCACTTCTCCAATGCGGTCCTTTTCATATACGATATGTGTGCTTCTATCTTCTGCTTCTCTCGCCATTCCAAATCCCTCCTGACCACTTCCATGTACGCCCGGAATCTTCTCTTACCACAAAAAACAGATGCTCGAATACTTCCAGAAATACATTTCAATTAAGTGTTTTTATTATATCAAAAATACAGGAGTTTGCAAAGGCATTTCCGGTTCGAATCTCATCCGAGTTACTGTACACGCATACGTGCCCAGTAACGGAATTTGCCGTGGCTTCGCATTTAAATACGGCA
>ERZ780154.1636-NODE-1636-length-10526-cov-2.60796_pt1 | contig 10526 bp, 10 predicted proteins | sample MGYA00511568_ERZ780154 | MGnify/ENA primary metagenome ERZ780154 (study PRJEB29588, sample SAMEA2142525) | human gut metagenome | biome: human gut; feature: human-associated habitat; material: faeces | place: Denmark | collected 2008/2010 ...
CCTAAAAATCATTATCCTATCATTCAATATCAAGATCATAAAAAACATGTATTAAATTATAAAAAAATACAAACAATGAATACACCTATTAAAGATTTACAATATGTTTATTATTTATTATCATTAATTGATGAATTACCACAAGATAAATCAATTCTTATCTATTTATTATTAAAAAAATGGAATGAACAAAAAGATATTTCTTTAGAAGAAAATGATTATGAACTAAATATTCATTTTCTTAAAACATATACAAATAATAGAGTAGAGGATCAATTATTCCAAATGCTTTATATTCTTTCTATTGATCAAATTGTTGATGATAAAACACTACGTATTTGGGTAGAAAATGATTTTGAAAAAGTAATAAAATGGGAAAATGATTACTTAAAAGACATGAAAAATAAATTAAGACAAGAACATCGTTTTGTAGATGATTGTTATAGTTTAGATATTTATGAAGATTTAAAGAAATTATTAGGTTATAAAAAATATTTGGATGCTTATAAGGAAATAGAAACAGAAGAAGAAAACATCTATGCAATGTTATTTGGATTAAAGGAATGTCCCTATCATATGTATACTTTCTTTATTATGAAAAACGATGACGATAAGCCAATGATAAATAGCTCATTAAAATAGAATCAGATTTTATCTGATTCTATTTCTTTCATATAACCTGCCGTAATAATACCAGCTGGTAAAGCGACAATCGCAATTCCCATAAAGGAAGAAACCATTGTAATTATTCTTCCCAAAGTTGTTATAGGATAAATATCGCCATAACCAACGATTGTAAGAGAAATCGTTGCCCAATAGATGGCATCAAAGAAAGTATTAAAGCTATCTGGTTCAACATTAAAAATAATAAGGGCACAAACAAAAATATAACCAATAGCTAAATAAAGAACAGCAATCAAAGCCTTCTTTGAGTTTTTTCCAACCTGAAGAATGATTTGAATATTTTTTGAATAACGAAAGCTTTTAAAGATTCTTAATACACGAAAGGTACGAATAAGACGAATTGTTTTAAGGACTTTAAATCCTTTATTTATCATATTGATTGAAGGAAGTATTGATAATAAATCAATAATTGCCATAAATGAAAATGGATATTTTATGTAAGAAATAAAGCGAGGATCATCATATTTTAAATCAGCTGTAGCCTATCTTAATAAATAATCAATAATAAAAATTATAACTGTAATTAAATCAAGTGTTGTAAATAACTTTGTTTCTTGTTTAAAAGCAAGAGAAATGGTTGCCCAATAAACATCATCACAAGATCATAAATATGACTTGTTATGTCATCTTCTTTAGATACTTCTATAATTTCATAAATACGTTTTTTCATAACATCATCCTTATTAAACATACCATAGAAAGTATTTATTTCATATCATGAAAGTTACGAAAATATTAATTCCTTTTTGATAAGATAAAAGTAAGAAAAGAGGGATACTATGTATAAAATTATAGCGTGTGATTTAGATGAAACATTGTTAAGTGATGATCGTACGATTTCTAAAGAGAATATTGAAGCCATTCAAAAAGCAAAAGAGTTAGGTGTGAAGTTTGTTCCAGCAACTGGAAGAGGCTTTAATACCGTTGGTGGAACTTTAAAAGATTTAGGATTGTATGATTTAGAAAATGAATATGTGATTTCTTATAATGGTGGAGCCATTACTGAAAATAAAGGAAGTAAGTTACTTCATTTTGAAGGAATTTCTTTTGAAAAAGCGAGTGAACTTTATAAAAGAGGTTTAGATTATGATGTTTGCATCCATGTTTATACAAAAGATATGGTCTATGCTTATAAATATGTCCAAGAAGAAAAAGATTATTTGGCAGGAAGAATGGAAGTTACAGAAATTATTGATGATAATATTGATTTTTTAAAGGGTCAAGAAATTGTAAAAGTGTTATATATGAATACAGATTACCAATATTTAAAAGGAATTGAAAATGATTTAAAAGAGATAACAAGTGATTTGGATGTAAGTTATTCATCGAATCGTTATATTGAATTTAATCATCAAGGAGTTAATAAAGGACAAGGTTTAAAGAAACTTGCAGAGTTATTAAATGTAGATATTAAAGATACAATTGCAATAGGTGATAATTTTAATGATTTATCAATGATCAAAGTAGCAGGCCTTGGTGTAGGTGTCCAAAATACAGTTGAAGAAATGAAAAAAGAATGTGATATTATTACCAAGGCAACAAATAATCAAGGAGCGATTGCAGAAGTTATCAATAAACATATTTTAGGCACAAATTAAGTTTTGTGCTTTTTTTCTTTCTTGGTATAATGAAGTGAATATGAAAAGAGGAAGCCTATGAAATCATTTTTTACAGAGACAATATTAAAAAGAGGAAAAACATATTTTGAACAAAATAGAGTTTTTTCTGTAAATCAATATGATAACCAAACCTATACAGGAATTATTTTAGGAAATGAAGCTTATCATACTAAAATCACTTTAGATGAACATTATGATGTCATGTCAGCTACGTGTGATTGTCCTTATGCTAAAGAAGGAAATCATTGTAAACATGAAGCGGCACTTTATTTTGCGATTGAAGATCGACTTCCTAAAGATGAACAACAATATATTGATATCAATGCTTTATTAAAAGATGTTCGTAGAAGAACACATAGTAGTTTTATGTTAAAACGTGAATTCAATCAAGAATTTAAAAAATATTTAAAACGTATTATTCAATTAAATGAACAAGGAAGTTTTCATATTACCAATTATCAACAAGTCATTGATGAATTTTTAAATTCTAATTATCCTAACGATTATCGTCAAGAAATACTTCAAATCATGTTTCAAGGTTATAGTAAGTTACTTACAAGTGAACATAATAAAGAACTTACAACGCGCTGGTTAAAAGAAAATATGAAATATCAAAGATATGAAAATGCATTTAGCTATATTATGATGATTATCTATAAATTAGATGTCAATGATCAAATAGATATTATTAGAGAAATGCTTTTAACGAAAAGAAAAGTTTCTTTACTAAATACATACTTTAAAATTATCAATGATCATCATTTAGATATGAAAAAATATTTAGATGATATTCAAATTTATAATAACAATGAAGATTATATCACAGAAATGATACATTATTATGTTGATCACCAACAAGTAGGACTTGCTCGTCTTTACTATAAAAAACATGAACAAAATATTAGAAAAAAAGAAACCAAGGCAAAACTTGATTCATTGCTTGATCCTGAACATGAAGATGCCTACTTGAATTATATTTATTCTAAATTAGATTATTATAATTCATCGCATATTCCTGTTTATTATGAAGATTTAAAACAATTTTATGGAATTAAGTTTGAAGATTATTTACTAGATTTTATGGATGCAATTAAACCTATCTATGATGATTATGAATTAGCTTTAATGTTTAGACAAAATCAAGATGTTAAATATTTAATCTATGTTTTATTTCAAAGACCTAATATGACACTTTTTGAACAAACAAAAGAAATCATTAAAGAATATAGTTTAGAAATGTATTTAATGGGTTATGTAGAATGTATAAAAAAATATATAGAAAAAGGAAATTCAAATTATTATTTTAAAGGATATATTTATGAACTTTTTAGAGATTTAGATAAAATATCAAAAATAGAGTTTGTTGATATGATCAAAAAAGAATATCCAAGAAAAAAGAAAATACATGAAATGTTAGATGAATGTTTAGAAGAAGGTGATGAAATTGAAATTTAATATTAATTTAAATGTTGTAAAAAGTAAAAATAACTTAGAGATTGCTAGAAGATATCATCACTATGATAATGTAGAAAGTATGTATATTACTTTAAAAGATGATCTTTATCATATTGATGCTGTCGTTTCAGTTTTTAATCACATACAAAAATGTTCATTAGAAATTAAAGATAATAAAGTCGTTTCTTATAAATGTGCTTGCCCATTTAATGATCAAGATTCTATGTGTGGTCATTTAGGGGCAGTTATTATGAAACTTAATGAATTAGAAATCAATGATTTTCCTCTTGAGTATCAAAGTGAAAAATTAGAAAAAATGAAAGAGATTGAAAAAGAAAATCAAAGACAAAGAAGAAAAGCTCAACTTAGACAACTGGCACATACATCATCACGTCTCATTGATCTTAATAAAAATCATTATCAAACAGAATTACAACTATCTATTAATAATGAAAAATATGATTTAACACCTTTTATTTATCTTCAAGATGATGAGATAAATGTTGACTATAGAGTTGGAAATGAAAAGAAGTATGTAGTCAAAAATATTACAGAATTTATTGATCGAATCAATCATCAAGAAAATTATAAATATGGAAAATCTTTAGAATTTGTACACAGTGAAAAGAATTTTACAGAAAATGCCTTAAAACAAATAGATTTCATGAAAAAAGCAATCTCCTTTAGAAGTCAAGATATAGAAGACTATAACTATTACTATGAACCCATTAAAAGAAACATCCCTATTGATAAACGTTTACTTGATGAGCTTTATGAAATCAATAAAGAGAATCTTTCTTTTGGTGAAGTAGAACCAGAGCTACGTTTATATATTAATAAAGAAGAAGATTTTTATGTCATTAGAGTAAGTATCAATCAAGAAATGTTTATTGGAAATAAACATGGTTATCGCTATGAAATGAATAATGGAAAGTTTTATATGGAACGTATCGTTCTTGATGAAGAGGGGAATATTGCCCGTTTTTTAGAAAGTATTATTGAAAATGAAGGACAACTGATTGTTTTAGAGGAACAATATCATGATTTCTATAAGTACGTCTTATTACCAATTCTTTCTTATTTTGAAGTCTTTGATCAAAGCCAAGAAGAAATACCAACTTATGATGAAATTAAAATCTATGGAGATATTGATGATGATCAAATGATTTATTTTCAACCGGTCTATGTGGATGAAAATCAAAATAGAGTGTATGGATTTAATGATCAATTGATGACAACTTATCAACAAGATTTGGTAGAAAAATATATTGAACGTTATGCTTCATCCATCGATACAAAAAAACATCGTGCCTATTTTGATACAAATAGTCAAACAACCTATGAATTTATTTTTGAAGGTTTAGATTATTTAAAACAATATGGGGATGTTTATGTATCAGAAGCTTTAAAAAGAGTAGGAAAGAAGATATCTTATAATTTACATGTAGGTGTCCGTATTGAAAATGATCTTTTAAAATTTGATATTTCTTCGCATGAAATACCAAAGAAAGAACTACAAGCGGTTTTAAATCAATATCGTCGTAAGAAGAAATTCTATCGTCTAAAAAATGGAGAAATTCTTTATTTAGATTCACCTGATTTAGAAGAATTAAGTCAATTTATGGATGATTATCATATTGACGTCAAAGACATTGATGATGGTGAATTCTCGATGAATAAACAAAGAATGCTAGCTATTGATGAAGAAAATGATTTTGAATATGTTGAACTAGATAGAGAAGAATCTTTTGTAGAGACATTAGATCGTTTCAAATCAGCAACTCAAAAAGAATATCCTATCGCTAAAGAATATAATACTATTTTAAGAGATTATCAAAAAGAAGGTTATGTGTGGCTTCATACTTTAAAAGATTATGGTTTTAATGGCATACTTGCTGATGATATGGGGTTAGGGAAGACTTTACAAATCATTACGTTATTAGATTCATTAGAAACGCCTCGACCAAGTTTGGTAGTTTGTCCTTCTTCACTTATTTATAACTGGGAAGATGAAGTCCATAAATTTTCTAATAAATTACCAGTTACATGTATTACAGGAAATATACAAACAAGAAGTGAATTAATTAAAGAAATTAAACAAGGATTATATGTAACTTCTTATGATTATATGCGTAGAGATTTTGAACTTTATCAAGGGATTGAATTTGAATATGTTATCTTAGATGAAGCACAATATATCAAAAACCAAAAAACGAAAAATGCGCAATCGGTTAAAACTTTAAAAACTAGACATAAATTGGCTTTAACGGGAACACCGATTGAAAATAGTTTAGCAGAATTATGGTCAATCTTTGATTTTTTGATGCCACAATATTTATTTAATTATCATTATTTCCAAAAACAATATGAAAATGACATTATAAAAAATAATGATGAAGAAAAAACAAAACAACTTAAAAAACTAGTCACACCATTTATTTTAAGAAGAAATAAAAAAGAAGTTTTAACAGAATTGCCAGATAAAATTGAACAAAATATGATTTTACCATTCAATGATGAAGAAGAAAAACTTTATGTAGCTAATCTTGCTAAAGTCAATGAAGAACTTCAACAACTTTATGACATAGAAGGCTCGGATAAGATGCAAATTCTAAAAATGCTTACAAGACTAAGACAATTATGTCTAGAACCACGTCTTGTATATGATAATATTGATCGACCTTCTTCTAAATTAAAAGCTTGTATGGAACTTATTAAAACAATGCAAGAAAATAAGCAAAAAGTTTTGTTATTTTCATCCTTTACTTCCGTTTTAGATTTAATTGCAGAGGAATGTCAAAAAGCAGGAATTACATATTATATGCTTACTGGAAGTACCAATAAAGAAGATAGAAGAGAACTTGTTTCAAGATTCCAAAAAGATGGTACAACAGTATTCTTGATTTCCCTTAAAGCAGGAGGAACAGGTTTGAACTTAACCTCTGCCGAAGCCGTTATTCATTTTGATCCATGGTGGAATGTTTCTGCTCAAAATCAAGCGACAGACCGTGCTTATCGTATAGGACAAAAGAATAATGTTCAAGTCTTTAATCTTGTGATGAAAGATAGTGTTGAAGAAAAGATCATTGAATTACAAAAACGCAAAAAGGAATTAGCTGACATGTTTGTTGAAAACAATAGTGGTGGTTTATCACAAATGTCCAAAGAAGATATTTTAAGTTTATTCACAATGTAAAAGACGGGCTCCCCGTCTTTTAATTTAGTAATGATGTATCAATAATTTGATAATTTGCGCGATGAATATAAAGAGCTTTACCATCAATCATTAATTTTGTCATCTTCGGTAATTTTTTAGGAACAGTCCAATAAACCTTATTCCCTGAATAAGCCGTAATTGGTTGCCCTAATTGAGATTTAATCACAACCACTCTTGATTTACCAAACTTATTTTTATACTTATTGATAATATTCGCAATATATGTATTATTTGAAAGTTTTCCATTATCATTACTTTCAATGTCTTCTTGAGTAAAATCAACATTAGGTTCTAAACCTTTTTGTGTAAAGATACAAGTATCTCCACAAGATTCAATTTCTTGCCCATCAATAGTAATAGTAATAACAGAAGATAATTCATAACCTGTAATAATACTTCCATCACTATCATAAGAAGTTGTTTCTACGGGATTTCCTTGAATATTGATTTTATCTCCAGTTGTTGTCATGACTCTTTTTCCATAGTTATCGAAAGTATCAATAGTATAGCCATTTCCTACAAGATTTCCTTTAATATCATTGATTTCTGATTCAAACATCGCACATCCTGTTAAATTTAATGCCATGACACCAACAACTAATAAACTTAATATTTTCTTTTTCATTTTTTCACTCCCTCTATTTATACAAATTATAACAAATTTTGTTATAAAGAATGAATAAAATAAGGTAAAATTAGAAAGAGGTGAAGACCATGTTACTCAAACAAATGAAATATTTTATTACCGTTGTTGATTGTCATAGCTTTACCAAAGTGGCAGAACAATGCTTTATTTCACAATCAGCAATTTCTCAACAAATTAAATCATTAGAAAAAGAATTAGGCATTCTTTAACTCTTACTATTTTTACTCCTAAATGGATGATGTATTTATTAAAAAAAGATGAAACTGTTGTTAGAGACTTTGCCCGTTTTGGTTTGAATGTAGTGGGTATTCAAGATCAAGATGATGATATGGCTAATGCAAAAGCAGGAATTGAAGCTTTACAACACTTAGTGAAATGAATATTACAGATGAAAAATTTGGTGAATTAAAAGTTAAAGCATGTTATGGTCAAGATTCGCTGCCAAGAGCTTATCGATCATTAAGTCAAAAAGATTGTTTGAATATTTATAAAATGTGTTTATAAAGGAAGATTCGTTCTTCCTTTTTGTTTATAATAAAGTAAAGGAGAGATGACTATGAATAATGTTGTTAATTTTAAAATGATTCTAGAAATCAATCAGTTACTTAAAGAAAATAATATAGAATATTCGATTCATGGTGTAGGTGGATGTACATGTTGTGGTTTAGAACTTAGACAAGAAGGTAAAAGTTATCCTACAGATAAGATTTTAGAAGTTATTAATGGTTATTTAAAAAATCATTGGATTTATGTTCAAGAAAATAAATATCAACTGGGATTTCTTACAATTCATTCAAAATTTGATAAAAAGCCTTGACTATAAAGCTACTCTATAGTGTTAGATAAAGTTAAGGAAGGGGTGTTATTTATGAAAACACACGAATTAGAAAAGGAATTAGGGATTTCAAAGCATACAATCTTCTATTATGAAAAAGAAGGGATCGTTACACCACAAAGAGATGAAAATGGTTATCGTAGTTATAGCCAAGATGATTTACAAAAACTCATCATGGTAAAGTTCTTACGTAACTTAAATATTTCGATTGATGATGTAAAAGCAATCTTAAACAATGAACTTGATTTTAAAGAATGTTTAGAAATCAATCAAATTCATTTAGAAAAACAAATTAAAAGCTTAGAAGAAGTCCAAGAAAATATCGAAATGTATGTAAGAAAAGATCTACCAATGTTACCTGCATTACAACAAATCCAAAGAGAAGCTAAGAATTATAAATTAGGTTATCAAAAAACAACGGATACCGTATCTCTTGGAAGAAGACTTACAAAGAAACTTGCATTAAGAAAATTCTTATATAAGATTCCTGCCGCAATCACCCCATCGTTTATTATGTGGATTTGTGCAGCTTCCTTTTTTGATGAAAACCTTGAAAAGACAACAGCTTTAATCATTATCTTTATTTTATTAATGATTCTTTTTATAAATATCTTTGTTGCGACAGAATTTCAATTTTCACAAATATGGTTAAAAATGCCATTAGATCAAACAATGAATCAATCAGTAGAATTTTTAAGTGATGGGATTCGTTATTATCAATTTCATGGATATCTTAATAATTTAAAATATTACTACGGTGTTTTATTTAATAAAGCGGAAAAATATATGCAATCTTATAAGTATGAAGATATTCAAAGTGTTGAATTGATTCTAAATCATCGTTATGAAAGTTATGGAACACCGATTGCAAGAGATTGGTATGTTCTTGATTATCGTTTTGAATTTAAAGATGGAAATCATTTCTATTTTTATTGGCCGATTACATTGGATGATGATTCTCGTTTTATTGGAACCATCTTAGATGAAAAGGTAGAAAATATTATTGATAAAGATCATGTCATTGATGCTTTAAAAAATGGTATCCATTTAAATGACTATGTAAGAGGGACTGAAGAATAATTCAGTCTTTTTATAAAAAAGGTATTATTTTGATAAAAAGCCTTGACTATAAAGCTACTCTATAGTGTTAGATAAAGTTAAGGAAGGGGTGTTATTTATGAAAACACACGAATTAGAAAAGGAATTAGGGATTTCAAAGCATACAATCTTCTATTATGAAAAAGAAGGGATCGTTACACCACAAAGAGATGAAAATGGTTATCGTAGTTATAGCCAAGATGATTTACAAAAACTCATCATGGTAAAGTTCTTACGTAACTTAAATATTTCGATTGATGATGTAAAAGCAATCTTAAACAATGAACTTGATTTTAAAGAATGTTTAGAAATCAATCAAATTCATTTAGAAAAACAAATTAAAAGCTTAGAAGAAGTCCAAGAAAATATCGAAATGTATGTAAGAAAAGATCTACCAATGTTACCTGCATTACAACAAATCCAAAGAGAAGCTAAGAATTATAAATTAGGTTATCAAAAAACAACGGATACCGTATCTCTTGGAAGAAGACTTACAAAGAAACTTGCATTAAGAAAATTCTTATATAAGATTCCTGCCGCAATCACCCCATCGTTTATTATGTGGATTTGTGCAGCTTCCTTTTTTGATGAAAACCTTGAAAAGACAACAGCTTTAATCATTATCTTTATTTTATTAATGATTCTTTTTATAAATATCTTTGTTGCGACAGAATTTCAATTTTCACAAATATGGTTAAAAATGCCATTAGATCAAACAATGAATCAATCAGTAGAATTTTTAAGTGATGGGATTCGTTATTATCAATTTCATGGATATCTTAATAATTTAAAATATTACTACGGTGTTTTATTTAATAAAGCGGAAAAATATATGCAATCTTATAAGTATGAAGATATTCAAAGTGTTGAATTGATTCTAAATCATCGTTATGAAAGTTATGGAACACCGATTGCAAGAGATTGGTATGTTCTTGATTATCGTTTTGAATTTAAAGATGGAAATCATTTCTA
>ERZ780154.1637-NODE-1637-length-10498-cov-1.77143_pt1 | contig 10498 bp, 9 predicted proteins | sample MGYA00511568_ERZ780154 | MGnify/ENA primary metagenome ERZ780154 (study PRJEB29588, sample SAMEA2142525) | human gut metagenome | biome: human gut; feature: human-associated habitat; material: faeces | place: Denmark | collected 2008/2010 ...
CGTGTCGTTAACATTTCCGCAGATCATAATCCGGCAATTACCTGCGTGTATATATTGATGGTAAAATTGCCGGACTTTATCGGCAGACAAACTGGTGAAATCTTTATCTGAAATTTGGTTTGCATAAGGATGTTCCGGACCGAATAATAGCTCTGAGAATTTTTTTCTGGTCAGGAAAGCAGTTTTTTCGTTATTGATCCGGAATTCCTGGTGCTTGTTTGTGAGATAGATATCCAGTTCTTTTTCCGGAATGACACTTTCTGTCAGCATTTCAACGAGCATAGTGATGGTTTCCCGGGCATATTTACAAAGAGAAATCAGACTTAGCTCTGATTTATTTAATCCACAGTAAAAATCAGTATAAGCCCCGTAAAAATCGAATATATCGGCAATTTCTTCTGCTGAATGTAACCGGGTTCCTTCATTTAGCATATTTATGGCGGTAGAGGCTAGCAGAGGCTGAGATTGATAATATACTCCTGCTTCGAAGATAACATCCATTTTGAAAACATTTTGGGAGGGATCCTGTATGTAGATCACTTCAATGCCATTGTTTAATTTAAAGCATTGATAAGGTAAGAGTACCGGTTCTGATAATGGGACGATATTGGGAATTAGATTACGGTCGGGCATACATTTCGATTTTAAGTGCTTGGGTTATAGACTCTATTTTTTTAAATAGTATAGGGTAGAACAGTTGGAGGGGCTGAATATTGCTTGTGCTGTTGCCTTGATTTTATTGATATCAATTTGTTGATAACATTCAGTTTCTGTATTGATCAGATTGATATCACCTAAAAATTCAAAAAAAGCCAGATTGCTTGCCTTGCTTTGGTAGTTGATTTCACTATAAGCAATTCGTGCTTCTGTTTTATTGATCACCTTTTGTACTTCATGTTCAGAGATCCGGTCCTGGATAAATTGGTGGATTTCTTCATCAATAGCTGCTTCTGCCTGCTGTATATCTGTCCCTGCGGAAAGTTTGCCGCTGAAAATGAATAGTCCGGGATCCGCATCTCCGGAAACATAAGCGTCAATTCCTGAAAATAAACGCTTGTTCTTTATCAGGTTGACATACAATCGGGAAGATTGGCCATTTGACAGGATATCAGAAATGATATCACAGGCATAGAAATTCTCACTTTTTCTACCTCCCATGTGAAACACTTTATATATAGCATCTGCAGGTACGTCGTTATCCGGAACAATGAGCCGCCGTTCTTCGGTTTGCTGAGGCTCAACAGGGATCGGATCTGGAATCAGACCGGCAGGTGCTATGTCATCAAACCATTTTTTGACTAGTGCTAATGCCTGTTTTTCTTCAATATTGCCACTGATAGCCAGAATAGCATTATCGGGGGCATAGAAGCGATGGAAAAACGATTTTACGTCCTGGAGTGTCGCCCGTTCGATATGTTCAGGCGAAACACCAATAGTTGCCCAACGGTATGGATGAACCTGATAGGCTAATGGACGGAGTTTTAACCAGATATCCCCATAAGGATTATTGAGGTAACGTTGTTTGAATTCTTCAGTGACAACCTGTTTTTGAACATCCAGCGAACGTTGTGAGAAATTCAGACCGGCCATTCGGTCTGATTCTAACCAAAAAGCTGTTTCCAGGTTTGCCGCCGGTATGGTAATGTAGTAGTTGGTCAGGTCATTGGTGGTGTAAGCATTGCTGTCACCTCCTGCCAATTGTACATGCCGGTCATAGTCTTCGATGTGTTCTGAGCCGCCGAACATGAGATGTTCGAATAAATGTGCAAATCCGGTCTTGTCTTCCTGTTCGTTGCGTGAACCAACTTTGTAGAGTATGTTGACTGAGACAAATGGGGTATTTCTATCTGTATTACAGATGACTGTTAAGCCGTTGTCCAGTATCGTCCGGGTAAAATGAATCATATTGTGGTTTTAGAATTCAAATAATCAGACTATTAAAATGTATATTTAGATTGAGTAAGTTCTGTTAGTCGGTCCTGATAGTCTTGTAAAAGGTCTGTCAGGATTGCTGCAACTGTTTCTTCTTGAATGAGCATGGAAGAGACTTGTCCGATTTCCAGTTCTCCTTCCTGCAGATTTCCCTCAAAAATTCCTTTTTTAGCCCGTCCTTTTCCAAGGAGTTGGGCTAAATCTTCCGGGCCGGCACCTTGGTTTTCCAAGGTGCTGACTTGCTCATAGAATTCATTTTTTATCAAGCGGGTAGGAGCTAGTTTTTTTAAAGCTAACATTGTGCCGCCTTCAGGAGTCTCATACACCCGTTGTTTGAATAGGGGATGGGCGGATGATTCTCTGGCAACAGCGAACCGGCTTCCGATTTGTACCCCTTCAGCTCCTAAAATCATAGCCGCCAGCATGGCTTTTCCGGAAGCAATACCTCCGGCTGCGATCAAGGGCAGAGTGCAGTGGGCCGCAACGTTAGGTATTAAAGTCAAAGTGGTCGTTTCTTCACGGCCATTGTGCCCACCTGCCTCAAAACCTTCGGCGACAATGGCATCGCATCCTGCTTCTTCACACTTCTGAGCAAACAATGCGCTACTGATGACGTGGGCAACTATCATACCATGGGATTTCAGATAAGAGGTCCATTTTTTAGGACTACCTGCTGAAGTAAATACAATTTTGACCTTTTCTTCCACCAGAATGTCCATCAGACGATCAATATCCGGATACATTAAAGGTACATTTACTCCCCAGGGTTGGGTTGTGGCAGATTTCATTTTCCGGATATGTTCAATCAGTGTTTCACAGTGCATAGAGCCTGCTCCTAGTAAGCCGAGGCCCCCGTTATTACTGACTGCTGATGCCAAACGCCAGCCGCTGCACCAAACCATTCCTCCTTGTATGATGGGATATTTTATGCCAAATAAGTGTGTGATCCTGTTCATGTATGATAAGTTAATGAATTTACAACTTCTTTACGAGATTTACTATTTTTACAAAGCTACAAAAAAATAGCGGAAATTATATTGTAATTTCCGCTATCTGTAAGATTATTCTTGCTTTAATCTTTTTGGATATTCGGTAATTCCAAACCATATCCTTTTTTCTTGTCTTCTATTTTTAAGAATAAGCCTAGAATGAAGGCCAATATTCCAAGACTGGCAAAAACTAACATGGGAACAGTGTAATTATATTCCAATGGATTAGTGACTCCCGGGTTTGAAGAACGTAATACGGCACCGATGATCATCGGGAACGCATACAATCCGATATTCTGAATCCAGAATATAACAGCGTAGGCAGATCCTAGAAGTTTGTTCTCAACTAATTTAGGTACAGAAGGCCATAAAGCTGCAGGTACCAGGGAAAATGATATACCGAGCAAAATGATGGACAAATAAGCTACTGCAACAGCTATTGCTCCTTCCAATGCTGGCAGAACAAGGGCAAAAACTAAATGGCAGATAACCATTAAAATGGCCCCGACCATTAACATGGAAGCTCCTTTCCCTTTTCTGTCCAGAAAGTTGCCTAGCAGAGGGGTAATGGCTGCGGCTCCCAATGGAAATACAAAAAATACCAAACCGGCTTGTTCTGCTGTATAACCTAAGTTACATTGCAGCATGTTGATAGCATATTTCTGGAAAGGGAAAATGGCAGAATAGTAAAGTACGCAAAGCAAAGCTACTAACCAGAATACTTTACTGGAAAAGATTTTTCCGAGGTCTTTGATTTGGAAAGGATCATCTTTTTCTTCATCGTTTTCTCCCATTTGAAGTTCCAGTTTTTTATCCATAAAAGAATAAACAATAAAGCAGATTAGACCGATAGCCAGTAAGATAACGGCAACAGCAACCGGGCGGGAAACACTTTCCGGAGAAATTTTGTTGGCCAGGAGTGGGGAACCTAACATCACTACAGCAACTCCGACACGGGCAATTGCCATTTCAACCCCCATTGCTAACGCCATTTCTTTACCTTTAAACCATTTCACAATACCCCGGGAAACAGTGATCCCAGCCATTTCAACCCCACAACCGAAAAACATAAAACCGATTGCTGACATTTTGGCCGATGCAGGCATTCCGTCATAAAAAGGGGTGATATTCCACCACGATAACGGCAAATTCATGAAATTGTTCATAAAAGTTTCTGCTCCGCTACCTGTAAATGCATTGCTTACTGCGAAAAAGTTGATACTGGCCCCTGCTAACATAACAGCACCGGACAAAATGGCGGTGAAACGTACTCCCATTTTGTCAAGAATGATACCTGCAAAGATCAGGAAAAATACAAATACGTTCAAAAAGGTTTCTGAACCGGCATACCGACCGTATGCATCAGGACTCCACCCTTTTGTATTTTGTAATAATTCCTGTAAAGGAGAGAGGATATCCATAAAAATGTACCCAAAGAACATTGCTCCGGCTAGTAGGACAAGTGCCGTCCAGCGAATAGCCGGGACGTCTTTCATCAGTGTTTGAATTTTTTCTGTCATAATTTTGTTATTTAGATTCAAATATTTTCCACGCAACGCTGCCAAAGTTATAAGAAATAAATATAAAAGAGCCGTTTTTACGACTCTTTTTCAGTTTTTAGCAATTTACCCTCTTAATTATTTTCTTGTTGTCTATCGTTCATATTTTTTGAAAAATATAGTCTGACAGACAAATCCGCATAAAACTAAAGGAATTCCAAATAGTGCAGGATATTGGTATCCTTGGTGTACAGCAAGCCCTCCAATATATGCTCCTATTGCATTGCCCAGGTTAAATGCAATTTGTACGCTTCCTGCACCCAGCATTTCTCCCCCTTTGGAATAGCGGATGATAGATACTTGTTGCGGACTGGATATGGCAAATAGACCAGCCGTACATAAACACATCAGGACAATGGTAAGCCAGGAGAGATGCGAAAAATAAAATATCAGAAGAAGGATAATACATACCATCCCTTGTGTGGTTGCAGCAACTTTTCCCGGAGTAAAACGGTCAGCCAAACGGCCTCCGACTAGATTCCCAATGACCATTCCCAGGCCTGCCAGTACCATGAGACCAGTGATACTATCCGGTTTGAAATGGGCGGTATGGGTTAACAGAGGGGTAATGTAACTGTACCAGCAAAATATACCTCCATTACCTAAGGCTGTTGCCAGTAATATTAGCCAGGGAGCCGGAGATTTTAGAAAGTGAAATTGTCCTTTTAGACCGGTGTCCGGTAAGCTTTCGACCTGGGGAACCCACCGCCAGATCGAGTAAAAGATGACGATGCCCCAGCCGGTCACCAGCAGAAATGTTGCACGCCAGGAAATGGTGGTACTGAGAGCTGTCCCCAACGGAACTCCGAATAAATTGGCAACTGTCATGCCGGCGACCATGATGGCGACAGCTTCGGAGCCTCTGCCTTTGGCGGCCAGCTTTTCTGCTATAATAGAGGCTACACCGAAATAGGCACCATGAGGTAACCCCGATAAAAAACGTCCCAGTAACATGAAGTGGTAATTGGGGGATAAAGCTGCACATAAATTACCAAGCATGATAAATCCCACTAAAGTGAGTAGAATCTTTTTCAGTGGAAATTTACGTGCCAGGATAAGGGTTGGTGCGCCAACACATACCCCTAAAGCATAAGCCGATATAAAATGGCCGGCTTTGGTGATACTGATATTCAGAGCTTGGGCTACATCCGGTAAGATTCCCATCATTACAAATTCTGCAATACCAAGTCCCAAGGTTCCGAAAGATAGGGCTATAAGACTTTTTTTCATAATTTAATTCCGAAAACGTTATATACGTATGAAAATCGGAAAAGGTCGGAAACAGCCTTTACCGTTCCGACCTTTTGAAGCTTTTTAATGTTTAGACGTCATTAATAATTATTTTTCTTTGGCTCAAAATAAGCTTGCGGATGTTCACATGCCGGACATTTCATCGGAGCCTTTTTACTCTTGATGACATATCCGCAGTTACGGCACTGCCATTCAATTTCTTCATCCCGTTCAAATACTTTACCTGCTTCTACACGTCCTAATAGAGTGCGGTAGCGTTTTTCATGTTCTGCTTCTACCTTGGCTATCTGACGGAAAGTATTGGCAATTTGTGGAAATCCTTCTTCATCAGCGATCTTGGCAAATTCTGGGTAAAGTTGATCCCATTCTTCATTTTCTCCTTCAGCTGCGGCTTTCAGATTTTCGGCAGTTGTACTGATGATACCGGCAGGATAAGAAGCAGTGATCTCTACCATTCCGCCTTCCAGATATTTAAAGAATTTTTTTGCATGCTCTTTTTCTTGCTCAGCAGTTTCCATAAATACACCTGCAATTTGTTCGTAACCTTCTTTCTTGGCTACGCTGGCAAAAAATGTATAACGGCTTCTGGCTTGTGATTCTCCTGCAAATGATTTTAACAGGTTCTGTTCAGTTTTAGTTCCTTTGATACTCATAACGTTATTGATTAAATTGATTTAGCACTTCATTTTTACGTTGCAAGTTTAGTATGAACAAAGATAGCAAACAAATGGTTTATTTTTATAAAATTATAGTTTTTATTTATATGTATTGATTATCTGGTAAATGTGAAAAGGTAGAATGATTATAAATAACGATTAGTCTATACTATCTCTGAAATGATTGCGTGAAAATTTAGAAGGTTGCTTTTTTCTCAAAGATCATCATTGTTCCGCTTACGGGATGACGAAATTCCAGTTGTTCCGCATGCAGGTAAAGTCGCTCGGCTGCTTGACCGTAGAGTGTATCGCCGATGATAGGAGCGTTAAGTCCTTGAGGGTGGGCTGCATGGACGCGGAGTTGGTGGGTACGTCCGGTCAGGGGATAAAAAGCTACAAGGGTTTGTGTTCCACGGCGTTCAATCACTTGATATTGAGTAATGGCCGGTTTGCCATATTCGTAGTTTACAATTTGACGCGGCCGGTCATGTGGATCCGGGCAAAGGGGGAGGTCAATCAGTCCGGATGTTGTATGTAGGATACCATCGAGGAGAGCGGTATATCGTTTTTTTATGCTATGTTTACAAAATTGGGCTTGTAGTTGTTGGTGTATTTTCTTGTTTTTGGCAATAAGCAAGAGTCCTGAAGTTGCCATATCCAAACGATGCACCAATAATGGTCCGCTGGCTTCCGGATAAAGAAGCTTAAATTGCCGATATACGGAGGGCTGATCGGATTTACCGGGAACGGATAACATGCCTGCCGGTTTGTTGACTACAATTATCCATTCGTCTTCGTAAAGGATTTCTGCCTTGTATGCAAACTGATTGTCTAAAGGATTATTTTCAACTTTCATCCCTTGTAGCATATACTTTAAGATGGGTTCACATTTTTCTTTGCATGCGGGATAATAAAAACCATGCCGGCGAATTTCCGATTTCGGGGAATTGCCCCACCAGAATTCTGCCATGGCCAGCGGTTTTAATTGGTGTTGGTAAGCATATTGTAATAGTCGGGGGGCTGCACATTCGCCGGCACCTGCCGGAGGCGTTTCCCCGCCGGCTTCTTGAAAAAGTTTGCATAGGTTCTGGGTTTTTCCCAATGCATTGATTAGGTTGAATTGTTTAAATAATTGTTGTTGTAAGGCTGCAGAACGTTTTTTGCGTTCTGTCTTCAATTGTTGAATTTGGATTTCAAATGCATTTATTTGTGTTTGTAGTTTATCTGATTGTTGTGCCAGACGTTGTTTCAGGCGTTTGAATTCTGCTTTTTGGTACTGGCTTTCTTTTTGCAATTTTGCCTGTTCTTCGGCGCTAAGGTTATGCTGGCGGAGTTGGGCTCGTTCTTCACGTGCCTGGGTAAGGGCTATACGTGCTTTTGCCAGAATCTCCACAGCCAATTGCTGTTCTCTTTTTAAGGCTTCCCGGCATTGCATATACAGGATATCATTTTCCAGCTTATGAATACGGACGTTTAAAGCAGATATATATTCTTCTTCTGGTTTGAAAAAGCCATCAGCTTGCTGTAGGTCGTATATCGGAGGAACAAAATAAGCATGTCTGTTTTTGCCGTCCAGCATACCTGAAAAAGCGGCCAGAAATCCGATTGCTCCGGTTTCATTCTGTACAATCAATACTCCAAACATTTTACCTTGTTGTAACTCTGCTTGCCATTGTTGTTGTAAGGTAAGATACGCTTGTACTTCTTTAGCTGCTTCCACACACAAAGGATGAGGTGTGTAATGGAATGGGTAAGTGAATTTTTCCGGTAGGGCTATCGTGTTTATAACGTGTGTAAAAGAATGGAACTTCTTTTCTGTTTGTTCTGTTTTCTGCATGGCAGGGTGACTTGGATATTGGCGGATAAAGGTATAAATTCTGATTGAATTATTTCAATTCAATTCAATTCTGTTCTTCATGCAGTCAATCTTTTTCTTATATTTGAAAACCTAAAGTACGGTTTATGTTATCAAGAGATTTAATTGCTACAGTCATCAAAACTTTTTTTGAAGAATTGGATAACGTTCGGGATGGAGGACGTCGGGAAAAACAGGGAAATTCTTATGCCGGTATTTATGCTGCTTATTTTAATAAAGAACGGGATTGGTTTTTGCAGGCCCCGGTGGCTGAAATTACTACTTTTCTGGCGGATGATCCGATTTATAAGTTAGAAATGTTGGTCGAACTGATGTTTCGGGATGTGAGGGCTATGACTGATTTTGATATGCAAAGAGTGATTGGTCAGAAAGTATTGGAGTTATATGAAGTTATAGACTTTCGTGGTCAGGAATTTTCAATAGAGCGGATGAATAGAACGATTGAATTGAAACAATTGCTGGGGCAAGCCTGAATTTTAAACTCAAAAGCTCTGTTTCCATAACCTGAGACATGGGAACGGAGCTTTGGGTTTGTTAGAGGGTGAACTTAATTAATCATCTCCCGTACATATTGTCAGAATTAAAAAGGATAGTTATGAATCTGACAGCGTACGATAATGAATTTTTGATGGCCGCAATTGTCATTATTTCGATGGCATTGATATTTTATTCAGTTGGTGTTTGGAGTGAACGGATACAGGGAGGTTTGAGAGGATGGCATGTGGTTGCTTTTGGTTTAGGGCTGGTGTGTGATTTTGTGGGAACGGCATTCATGGCTGAGTTAGTGAGGTTGACGGGACAGGATAACCAGTTACATGCTGTACTTGGGAGTATCGCCATATTTTTGATGGCTATCCATGCTGTTTGGGCATTTGAAACTTTCCGGAGAGGGTCAGCGAGGGCAGGGCGAAATTTTAGCCGTTTTAGTATCCTTGTTTGGTGCATTTGGCTGATTCCTTATTTTATAGGTATGTATCTGGGTATGACCGCTGCTGCTAGTGTTTCGTAAATTGATCGGGAAGTTTGGACGGCAAGTCAAAATGTTTGTTTTTAGGGAGAATTGGGCACAATGGGTTGATTGCAAAATGAGGCACTAAGTATGATCAGAAATCTCTGCCTGATTTATCCACAGGAAAGAAATTATAATAAAGGGACAGTTTAATCGAGGTTGCCCCCTTGCGTTATGCTATGGTCAATCAGACCAACGTAGAATTGGCAGACCGAAAAATACTTGACTTAACTGAATAGAAAATGGGTTAACCTTCAGAACCCTTGTAATCTAACCGCATGAACAAATGGGCAACAAGATATTGAAATTCGTAATGGATTGATATTATGTGTTTTGTAAACACTAATAAGTGAAGTGCCCCCAAAAAGTTGGACGGGTCATTAACTATCCGATCCCATTGAATCTACTTATGATGCCCTTATCGGTCTGGAGTACTGGCTTTTCGTGAGTTTTTCTTTCTGGCAGCGAAAAAAACTGAACATGCGGAAATATTGTATTTTGATGCTTGATTCACTCGGTGGCTTTTGCGAATCAGGCGGAATTGTCTATCTTTGCATAAAAGTCGCTCACCTGCAAACTAACGACAAAAGCATGAGTATGGAAAAGACATATGCCTATGAAGTAGAAAAAATCTTTACTTCCTGGTATAGTTCGCTGTGTTATTTTGCCTTTCGGTATGTACAGGACGATGAAACGGCCCGGGACATCGTTCAGGAGGTTTTTGTCCGCTTAATGGAAAAGCGGCAGGCATTTCAAAATGAGCAACATCTGAAAAACTTTTTATATCTGACCATAAAAAACGATTGTCTGAACCATTTACGCAACTGTCTTTCGCGGGAACACTACCTGAGTTATCTGAAACATGAAGGAGAACAGGACGAATTCGAATGCCGGATGATCGAAACTGAAATTTTCAGCCGGCTGAGAAAAGCAGTAGAAAAATTGCCCCGTGAATGCCGTAAAATATTCGAGTTGTGCTATTTCGAGGGGATGAATAACGAGAAAGCGGCCCAAACCCTGCAAATCAGTATTGAGACGGTAAAAGCCCAAAAGAAACGGGGCAAACAGATATTGCGGAAAAATCTGCAAGAGTTGTACCCGCTGTTCGCCTTATTATTCGGTCTGTGATTCCGGTTACTTTTTCCTTAATTAATCCGAAGTTCCCGGTAAAATAAAAAAAATTCATTTTCATTTACCCCTTTTTGCATATCATCGTGTAATAATAT
>ERZ780154.1639-NODE-1639-length-10491-cov-2.1147_pt1 | contig 10491 bp, 8 predicted proteins | sample MGYA00511568_ERZ780154 | MGnify/ENA primary metagenome ERZ780154 (study PRJEB29588, sample SAMEA2142525) | human gut metagenome | biome: human gut; feature: human-associated habitat; material: faeces | place: Denmark | collected 2008/2010 ...
TTTGTCAATTTTTTACAATTCAATTTACGTTTTTAAGAGTTTCGCAATTGTCTATTATGAATAAGTGTCTGTGAAACTCTCTTAGTAATATTGATTTTTTGTCAAGTATTCTATGTTTTAGGGAATTTCACAATTATTATTGAAGTTTGATATCTGAAATATTAAGTTTGTCTCTGGATAGACCAGATACCACGAAACTATTTTATAAAAGATACAAATAAAAATCAATGATTCGACTTATTAAATTTTTGTGAAATTGACAATTCATTATCTGGCAGAGACAGAACCGGAAACTTGTATTTTATGACAGATTCAGATATAATCAAAGGAAGCATGAAAAGAGTGGAGTTAATCAATGAAGAAAAAGACAGTGACTTCTGAGACAGAAGAAATTACAATAGACAATAAAAAAAAGAAAAGAAAGAAGGAAAAGAAAGCCTACCGGGAGATCCGTTGGGACAGGCTGGATAACACGGCACATCTTTTCCCTGTGATCGCAGGCGAGAATATGAGCAATGTCTACCGCATCAGTGTGACACTGACGGAGCTTGTACAGCCTGATATTTTGCAGCAGGCGTTAAACATCGTCCTTCCGAAGATGGATGGATTTAATTTAAGACTTCGCATGGGGGTATTCTGGTATTATTTTGAGGAGAATGGAAAGCCTGCACCGAAAGTACGTGAGGAGAGCAATTTTCCGTGCCGTTATATCCAGCAGAATCAAAACCACAGTTATATGTTCCGCGTGACTTATTATAAATACAGAATTAATTTGGAAGTGTTCCATGTGCTGACCGATGGAATGGGCGGCATTAACTTTTTGAAAGAGTTAACTTACCAGTATCTGCGTCTTGCGCACCCGGAACTGAAGGAGAAGGTGGGGGATTCCTTAAACAGTGGTACATCTTTAAACAGAGAGGACAGTTTCTTAAAAAATTATAAGAAGAGTTCTGCAAAAGGCTATCAGACAAAAAAGGCATATCTGTTAAAGGGAGAGCATCTGGGACCGGGAGAATTTGGAGTTATGCATGGATATATGCAGGTTCCGCAGTTGAAAGAGGTATGTCACAGATATGGCTGCAGTATCAATGAATATCTTGTGTCCGTTTATATCTGGAGTGTGTATACGGAGTGTATGAAGGGAATGCCGTCCGCAAGTCCGATCCGCGTGGCGGTTCCGGTAAATCTGCGCCCATACTTTAATTCGATCACAACAAAGAATTTCTTTGTCATGGTGTCGGCAGAATTTCATCCGACAAAGGAAGTCTACACGTTTGCGGAAGTGCTGGCAATCGTGCGTGATAATCTGAGAAGCCAGATCAACAGGGAGCATCTGGAGAAATTGTTTTCCTATAATGTATCCAATGAGAAACTGCTTGCTGCGCGCGCAGTACCACTTTTCTTAAAAAATATTGCAATGAAGCTTGTGTATACAAAGTCTGCACTTGCCAATACAACGACGATCACAAATATCGGAAATATCGGTGTGGATGAGGAATACCGCCCATATGTGGAGATGTTCCATGCATTTCTTGCAATGTCGAAGGGACAGCATTTGAAGGGAACGATCTGTTCTTATGGAAGTACGCTGGTGTTCTCATTCAGCTTTGATCTGAAAGATGTTTCCGTGCAGCGGGGATTTTTCCGCAAAATCGCAGCAGACGGAATTGAGGTCGAGTTAGATACAAATGGTGTAACTGCCGATTAAGAAGAATGGATCAGGATAGAAAAAACAGGAAAGTAATGGTGTGAGATGAGCAGATGTAAACAATGTAATATAGAAGTGTTGGATGAGACGGAGCGCTGCCCGCTCTGTCACTCCGTATTAGAGCCTACGATAGAGGTGGAAAATATGTATCCCGATGTCAAGATCAAAACAAGACGGATGATGCTTTTGTCGCGGATTTATCTTTTTGTGGCGATCGTGGCAGAGGCGGTTTTAGTTGTAGTGAATCATTACGGTGATTTTGAGACGGCGTGGAGCCTTGTTACCGGACTGATCTTTTTTTACGGATATCTGGTTGTCCGGTTTGCAATCCTTGGAAAAACCGGCTATATTGCCAAAACAATTGTTTTGACGTTGATTGCCATATTAATTTTGATCGCAATCGATTTTGTGAATGGTTACCGGGGATGGTCGGTACGGTACGTGTTCCCGGCGGCGATTATTTTAGTTGATGCAGGAATTTTGATCTTGATGTGTGTGAACCGGAGGAACTGGCAGAGTTATATTATGTGGCAGATTTTTATGATTTTGTGCAGTTTTGTTCCGATTATTCTGTATCTGACCGGAATCATTTATGTCCCATATCTGGCACTTGCAGCGCTCGGAACATCTGTATTTTTGTTTCTCGGAACGCTGATCATCGGTGACAGAAGGGCAAGGGTGGAACTGAAGAGAAGATTCCATATCAGATAAGGAAACGACAGAAGTTTGAATAAGAGGGTTTATGATCAGAAAATTGACTTTGAAAAAAGAAAGAGAACATGAGACAAACGAAGCGAGCATCGCAGGAAATGTCATGCGTGACCTGATCGCGCATGTGACAAACGATAACCTGATCGGCAGGAAGATCAAAAGCGGTGAGCTGCGTAAAAAGATGGTTGAGCCACCATGGAAATGTCCGGAAATGTTTACCATGACGACTATCAGTATGGAACATTTCACAATGGAGTGGCTTGAATTAAAGGAAAATCCGAATGAGCAGAAGGTGATCTTACAGCTTCATGGCGGTGGGTATATCGGAGCGATGCGGAACGCATACCGCATGTTTGCGGGACTTTACAATGAAGTCAGCAAAGGGATGAGTGTACTCACCATTGATTACCGTGTGGCACCTGAAAATCCATATCCGGCGGCATTGGAAGATGCAGTGAGCGCATATCAGTGGCTGCTTGGTCAGGGCTGGTTTGCAGAGGATATCATTGTGGCAGGAGATTCCGCAGGAGGAGGGCTTGCAATGGCACTGTGCCATTATCTGAAAGATCATGGAATGCAGCTTCCATGTGGGATCGTTGCAATGTCTCCGTGGACGGATCTTATGGCAAGCGGTGAATCGTATGATACCAATTATGAGAGGGATCCATTGTTTGGAAATACGAGGGACAGTCTGATCTATAACAAAGATTATGTGGGAGACCATGATCCGATGGATGCTTATATTTCACCTCTGTATGGGGATTTCAGGGGATTTCCGCCAATGCTCATACAGGTAGGTTCTTATGAGATGCTGTTAAGTGATTCGGTGAGCGTTGCCTCGAAAGCGAGACATCAGGGAGTAAAAGTAAGACTTAGTATTTATGATGGAATGTTCCACATTTTCCAGATGGCAGCAAAAATGCTGCCAGAATCCAGAAAAGCGTGGGCTGAGATTGGAAAATTTATTGATGTTTTGTCAGATGACTGACATCCATATAAACAGGAAGACCATTTTCATAGGTGACATTGGATTCACCCTGGATCAATGGAGTGAGGTAATCAATTAATTCCTGTGTAACATCATTGCCGGCGGCGTTGATCCATTCAGCAGGAACGGATCTGGCTTCGTTGGCAATATTTTTTATCTCGGCATATCCATATTCAATCGTATATGGATCGTCAGATACACGGTTCATGATGACCATAGAAGCTGTTACGCCTTCCTCGGAGAGCGCAACGGCTTTTTTTCCTAATTCGACAGATTCCATAAGGTCTGTCTTGGATGCTAAATGGGCTGCACACCGCTGTAATACATTCACTTCGATGGAGCGGACTTTTACGCCTAATTTTTCTTTCACAAGGAATTCCAATGTTTTTCCGGCGCCGCTCAGCTGGCTGTGGCCAAATGTATCGACTGACTTCTCAGAAGCGCTGATGTAATTGCCGGATGCATCCCGGATACCCTCTGATACGGCAATGATAACGTTATTGCGTTCAAACAGCATACGTTTTACATCTAACAGGAAGTCGTCCGTATCAAACGGAACTTCCGGAAGATAAATCAAATGTGGAGCGGAATTATATCCGTTTCTTGCAAGAGCAGCGGCAGCGGTCAGCCATCCTGCGTCACGTCCCATGATCTCAATGATTGTGACACTCTTGACTGCGTAAATAAAAGTGTCATGGGCAATCTCTAAAACTGAGGAAGCAATGTATTTTGCAGCGGAACCAAAACCAGGAGTGTGGTCTGTCTCACACAGATCGTTGTCGATTGTTTTTGGAATACCGATGATGCGGACATTGCTGCCGATTTTTTTGCCGTATTCGGATAATTTTAAAACGGTGTCCATAGAGTCGTTTCCGCCAATGTAGAAGAAGGCGCCGACATTGTATAATTCAAACTGTTTGAAGATGAAAACATATGAGGAATCATCATCCAGATAATCCGGCAGTTTATGACGGCAGGAACCTAAATACATTGCAGGTGTTGTTTCCAGACGATCCAGATATGCCGGATTTTCATTCATAATCTCTGTCAGATTTAATAAATGATTGTTTAAGATACCAAGGATTCCATTTACAGATCCATAGACAGTCTCATACTGCTCAGATGCCATGACTCCACGGATCACACCTGCAAGGCTGGCGTTAATTGCAACTGTCGGTCCACCGGACTGTGCGACCATTACATTTTTTAAACTCATAGTTTACTCCTTAATAATTCATTAACTTTTGTTAAAAATAGTATCCATTTCTTTTTCTTTTGTTATAATGAAAAAGATAGATTTTTTTGTGAAAATCTTTTTGACTGCTATATAATAGCGGAAAATAACGTGTTTAGCAAGAGGTAGCAGGTGTGAAATGTGATTTATGTCCAAGAAAATGCCTTGTAGACCGGAAAAAGGGTGAAAAAGGAATCTGTGGGCAGACAGAAAATTTAAAAGTTGCGAGGGCAGCACTTCATTTCTGGGAGGAACCGTGCATTTCGGGAGATGCGGGATCGGGAGCTGTATTTTTTTCGGGGTGTTCGCTGCATTGTGTATTCTGTCAGAATGAGAATATCGCAAACGGAACGGTTGGAAAAGAAATCTCTCTGGAGCGGCTCGTGGATATTTTTCTTGAATTGCAGGAAAAAAGAGCCAATAATATCAATCTTGTAACACCGGGACATTTTGTGCCGCAGATCGTGAAGGCTCTGGATCAGGCACGAAAGGAAGGGCTTACGCTTCCGGTTGTATACAATACAAGCAGTTATGAGACGGTTGACACGATCAAAATGTTAGAGGGTTACGTCGATATTTATCTGCCGGATTTTAAATATATGAGCCCGGTTTTGAGTAAAAAGTATTCCCATGCTCCGGATTATGCAGAGGTTGCAAAGGCAGCGATCGCAGAGATGGTGCGGCAGACAGGAAAGGCTGTGTTTGTAAATGGAGAGGAAGATAACCTTATTTTAAGTGGAACGATCGTAAGACATCTGACACTGCCCGGTTGTATGGCGGATTCCATGCAGATTTTAAAGTATCTGCATGAAACTTACGGAGATATGATTTATATCAGTATCATGAACCAGTTTACCCCACTTTCCAATCTGGAAAAGTATCCGGAATTGAATCGCAGGATTACCGATGTGGAATATGAGACACTGGTGGATTATGCAATCGATATCGGGATAGAAAATGGTTTTATCCAGGAGGGGAACACAGCGGAAGAGAGTTTTATCCCGGCATTTGACTGTGAGGGCGTGTAACCTTGAAAATAAGAACCATATTTTCTGGTGGAAAAAATTTCCAAAAAAATAAGGAAAATTATATTTACATAATATGGGAAAATGCTATAATTAGTTCCGTATGATTACAAAGAAGGAATAGCAGCGAAATTACTGCAGACAGATTCCTTATCATAATAGAGTGAACTACGAAAATTTACTATAAGTAATTGGAAATGCAGACAAGGAGGAGACGAGAATGAATTTTCTAAATTTAGTTCAGGGCGCAGCCGGAAAGGTAAAAGGGGTTGCGACTTTGCTTAGCGGACTGACAAAGACACAGGCGATCATAGCAGGTGTAGCCACTGTGACAGCAGTTGGCGGTGTTGGAACAGGAGGATATTTTTTATATGACCATTTTCATCAGCCGGAACCAATTGTGGCGGATGTTGTGATAAGTACAGAGGTGGCAGAAGAACCGACGGAAGAAGTTGTGGCAGTTGAAGAGGTTGTCACGGAAGAGACAGAGGCGGCAGAACCGGAAACCGTTACATTGGTCGGAAGTTCTATTGAGAAGGATCTGAAGATCAAGATACAGGACGAGTCCTCGAAAAATGTAAAGGGACAGCCTTTCGAGATCACGATCAAGGCAGACAAGAAGAAGGCAAAATCAACTACATATTCAGATGATGATAAAGATGGTATTATTTACATTAAAAGTATTGATGCCGGAAAATATGATGTCTCTTTGAATGAGATTGATGGATATATTTCAAAAGAAAATTCTTACAAATTAACGGTTAAGGATAAGATTGAATACACCAAGGTAGATGTCAAAGACGAGATTAAATCCGCAGCAGAAGTAGCACCGGCAGAGGATGCAGAGGTAGACAATGTTGAGGTGGAGGCTGTTATTCAGGATACAGTGGAAACGGTTGACAGCACCTGCACACCATCCAAAGTCGGAGCAGGAGATGTGGATACTTCCAATTTCCCGAAAGCTTCTGTTGGTGGATCAACAAAAGTGGACATTGCACAGGCAGCAGTGACGGCTTCCGCAAAACGTGTGGGATATAGAGCTACTGGAAATGAGGGAGAAACTGTTCCGTCAACTGCAACAAAGGAACCAAAATCATCAGAAACAACAGCACCAAAATCATCGGAAACGACAACACCGAGTGAAGGCAGTTCGGAAACTACTGGTGGTCAGGGAACTGGCGGTGGTCAGAATTCTGGTTCTGGAAATAGTGGAAGTGGTGAGAGTACAGGTAATCAGAATGGAACACCTGGAGACAAAACAGATGGTACAGAGACAAAGCCGGATGATACGAAACCAGATAAATATGAAATTACCATTGTCCATATGTTTTATAAAAACGATGGAAAAACAAAAGCAGACAAAGCAGATGAAAAAGAGACAGTAACTGTTGCAAAGGATGCGAAAACGGTGTCATCTGCAAAAACATATGACGGATATAAAGCTTCCAACGGTACAACCTTTACCATTCAGAATGGTGCAAAAGAATATACCATCATGTGGGTTGCAACAGCAGCAGATAAGGCTACTTATAAGGTAACACATAATTTCTTCCAGGCTGATGGAAAGACAAAAGCGGAAGAATCCAAAAGTGAAGATATCACAGTAGATGCTACGTCTACTGAGATACAGGCATCTTCTTATGAGGCACAGGGATATAAACTGGCAGAAGGTTCCACGAAGATCAAAGTGGCACAACAGCATACACATTAAACTGGGTAAAAGCTGCAGCCGCAGCCAGTGCATCTGTCACAGTACCACAGACGGCAGCTTTATATAACAGCACTATTAATAATGCAAATACAATTGGTCTCACAGCAACATTGACAGATGCAGGCAATATTATCACAAATATTACATGGGCTAGCAGCAACGAAAAAGTTGTAAAGGTATCCAATGGAGCGAAAACAGGATGTACACTGACAGCAGTTGGAAAAGGAAGTGCAACTGTAACAGGTACGATCACATACTTATCCAAACCGGGCGATACCAAGACAACCGCAAGTGACAAGAAAATCACATGTACAGTTACAGTCAATGATTTTACTGGAAATACAACAACCCAGTTAAAAGATAAATCCGGTAGAACTCTTTACAAAGATTCCGAGTGTAAAAAACCAGCAACCGTGGCAGATTACAATGCAAACGGAACTTACTACACCGAGCCGGTTTACACCGGATGGCAGACCATTGATGGAAAAGTATATTACTATACCAGCAACCATCAGCGTGTAACAGGAAGTCAGGTGATCAGCGGTATCTCTTACAACTTCGGAAGTGATGGAGCATTACAGCAGGGCTCCGGAAAGAACGGTATTGATGTATCCAGCCATCAGGGAAATATCGACTGGGCATCTGTAAAGGCGGCAGGTATCAATTTTGCAATTATCCGTGTCGGTTACCGCGGATCACAGACAGGAGCATTAGTAGAGGATTCCTGCTTCAAGAAAAATATTCAGGGTGCAACTGCAAACGGCATTAACGTTGGTGTTTACTTCTTCACACAGGCTACAACTGAGGCAGAGGCTGTTGAGGAGGCAAGTATGGCATTGACATTATGCTCCGGCTACAATCTTTCTTACCCGATCTTTGTTGATACAGAGAACGGAAGCGGAGCAGCCCGTGCCAACGGATTAGATAAAGGCACCAGAACGGCATGCGTGGCTGCGTTCTGTAAGACCATTGCAAACGGTGGAAGAAAAGCAGGTGTTTACGCAAGCAAGAGCTGGTACAACAATAAAATTGATGCATCTGCATTCAGTAACTACTTTATCTGGGTTGCACAGTACAACACAACCTGCAATTACAAAGGAAAATATAACATGTGGCAGTACTCATCTAAGGGAAGTGTTCCTGGAATCAAGGGAAATGTCGATGTAAATATTGCATATTAATTCATGGATTTTAAAAGGACGACCGGTATCTGTTCAGATACCGGTTGTTTTGCACATAACAATCGATAAGGGGAACAGGTTTGCTATATTATAATAAGAAAGAGTATCCAAAACAGATATGGGTGTCGCAGATACCGGAGCGGGAAGTTTCTTTGTTAAGGGAAAATCTTGCCGAAACAAAACAAACTACATTTGTATTAATGCAAAAAGAGGAAGCCTGTCATCAACTGTCAGAGCAGCGGAGCAGAGATATCATTTTTCTATCTTCGAACCAGTCTCTCTTAGACCTTGCCAGAGATGTGAATGTTCCGGCGATTGCCTATCAGATGCCGGAAACGGATACATTTCTTCATGCCGATATGGTCGTTGAGGGGTTCGAGGAAGTCGATATGACGTTTTTACAGCGCGTGTATGAGAGACATTTCAATATCCCGTGGACGATTCTGGAGACGAAACGCTGTATTGTGAGAGAATTGGAGCTTTCTGATCTGGATGCCCTTTTTTCCATGTATGCAGAACCCGGAATGACCGATTATATGGAGGGGTTATATGAATATGAGGAAGAGCTGGAATATCAGAAAGCCTATATCGAAAATATGTATCGTTTTTATGGATATGGAATGTGGCTTGTTTTTGAGAAAAAAACGGGCACACTGATCGGCAGGGCCGGTGTGGAACACCGGGAAGAGTTAAATGGAGATATGGAATTGGGGTATGCGATCCGGACATCCTTTCAACATCAGGGTTATGCCTATGAAGTCTGTCAGGCAATCATGCAATATGCAGGAGAGGAGCTGCAGGTACATCTCTTGCACTGTCTGATTCAAAAAGAAAATACTCTTTCTGAAAAACTTGCCATAAAATTAGGCTTTTCATATTGCGGTGACCGGGAAATAGACGGCGTCCTGATGTCAGATTATCAGATAGAATGGTGATGGAAGCCGGATGCAAAGTTTAAGCGTTGATTTTTGATAGAAAATAAAATATAATCATATATTATACACAAAAGCATAGATAAAAGTGGGTGATCTACATGGCAGAACTTTCGTCAGAAGAATTAGAGAAAATCGTAAAAGAAGAGGACAATAGTATCAAACCAATGAAGGAGTTTGAGAGTCCCGAAAAATTATATCAGGAATTGATCGCCAGTGTCCGTAAGTATCATCCATCTACGGATATCAGTCTGATAGAGAAGGCATACAACATTGCATACGAGGCACATAAGGGGCAGGTAAGAAAATCGGGAGAACCGTATATCATCCATCCATTGTGCGTTGCGATTATTTTAGCAGAGTTAGAGCTTGATAAGGAGACGATCGTAGCGGGACTTTTGCATGATGTGGTGGAAGATACCGTTATGACCGACGAGGAGATCAAACAGGAGTTTGGTGCAGAGGTTGCACTGCTGGTAGATGGTGTCACAAAATTAGGGCAGTTGTCCTACGATGCGGATAAGGTGGAAGTTCAGGCAGAGAATTTAAGAAAAATGTTCCTTGCCATGGCAAAGGATATCCGTGTGATCCTGATCAAACTGGCAGACCGCCTGCATAATATGCGGACACTGAAATACATGACGCCGGAGAAACAGAAGGAAAAAGCGCGCGAGACAATGGATATCTATGCGCCGATCGCCCAGCGTCTTGGTATTTCCAAAATTAAGATCGAATTAGACGATCTGTCTTTAAAATATTTAGAGCCGGAAGCATACTATGATCTGGTTCATCAGATCGCCCAGAGAAAAAGTGTCAGGGATGATTATGTCCAGAGCCTTGTGGAAGAGGTAAAAAAACATATTCACGAAGCCGGAATTCCGGCGCAGATCGATGGGCGGGCAAAGCACTTTTTCAGTATTTATAAGAAAATGAAGAATCAGGATAAAACGCTGGATCAGATTTATGATCTGTTTGCAATCCGTATTATCGTGGATTCCGTA
>ERZ780154.1651-NODE-1651-length-10441-cov-1.86607_pt1 | contig 10441 bp, 9 predicted proteins | sample MGYA00511568_ERZ780154 | MGnify/ENA primary metagenome ERZ780154 (study PRJEB29588, sample SAMEA2142525) | human gut metagenome | biome: human gut; feature: human-associated habitat; material: faeces | place: Denmark | collected 2008/2010 ...
TAAATATCATACCCCACCGCTGACTGCCTCCGGTCAGATAATTGGCTACCTGATTGAGTTGTCTAGCAAACTCATCACTTTCTTCAAATTCTCTGAATCTGCGTTCTACTTCACCTTTGTAGGCTGCTATGAGATACAGTTTGGCATCTTCGAATGACATAGGCAGTCTAAACCGTTCTTTTATAATCCTCTGGCGAAGTAGCTTTGATTTCAGTTCCTCTACGAGGATCGCATTCTTCTGGTCTATTGTTTCCATTCTCATTTTTAGTTTTTAATTTCTGATTCAACCAGTTCTGGAAGTGGTTTTTGACCTCTTCAATCGCTCTGGCTCTTATTCCTTTTTTCTTTTGGAAAGCAAAGAATGTATTTAAGTAATCCATTAATTCCGCCTGCGTAACCGGTTGTGATATGCGTGCTTGTATTTGGGATTGCCATTCCCGGTCTGATAGCAGGGAACTCTCCAACTTTTCCAAACTCATATATCCTTCCTTATAAAAGGAATTATCTTTATCTACATCTTTATCTTTTATATTATAATGCGTCACGTTATCCGTTACACTTTCCGCCCCGTTTACCGTATCGTTATGCGTCACGTCTACCGTTGCATTTGAGATACGGTCAATGATACAGTAGGAGGCAGGAATATTATTACCAGTCCCTTTCTGATATGTGATGAGACCTCTTTCGCTGAGTCTGTCGCGAGCTTTGAGGATATTGTTTCTAGAGATCCCCAACTGCGCGGAGATTAACTCAGTCTTGTATTTGAAAGGCATTTGCCATCGTGCCTGATTCGCTTTGTCAAGCAGAAAGAAGTAGAGACAAATATCAGATTTGCTGAAGGTATCATATTCATTCTCTACCCAGAACCTATTGAGTAACTCATATATATTCATAGTCACTGGTTGTTGCGTTATACCTTGAATCCGTTTTTAGGTTTGTTGCGGACTGTACTCTGCATAGAGGCGAGTATCTCATCGTAGGATTTTGTGGTAACTACTTTACGCCCTTCCTCGATCCATTTAAGCAGTTCATCTTCGTAGAAATAGAGTTTCTTGCCCCTTTTATAAGCCGGAATCAACCCTTTGCGTGCGAGAGTGTAAATGGTTGGCTTGGCTTTCTGGGTAATGATACATGCATCGTCAATACCGATTATGCGATGCTTCTCGGTCGGAACCTGCGGTTGTAAAGATGAAACCATATTCCGCAGTTCCATTACTTGGGTTGTCAGTTCACTTACCGCCTGTGGCAGCTGTTCGAATGTGATAATTTCCTTTGTCATAATCTATATGTTTTATAATTATTTGTGAGCAAAGGAAAGCGGTTATTCAATGGTGTAATAGGTAACCAGATAATAACCCGCTAAATAACCAATCATTATTTATCATTCTGAACCTAATACATAAAAAAACTCCACCCGGAACAGAAATACCAGGTGGAGTTGAATCCCAAAGTATAGAGTATTACAAATCTGATTTTATCTTGATTCGGCAAGGTCCTGACATCCTCAGTTTCCTGACAATGGTTGTAACCTCTGTATCATATAATTTGTCCGCAAATACATATTTGATAAACTGTGCAACCTCCGATCCCGATTTTTTGAATTGGTTCCCGATATTCCAGCCAAAATGGAATAAGTCGATATTATTGATATCTGATGATAATTTTACGCTGCCTGTTATATTGCTGAATTTTTCTGCCTCTGAAAACTGGAAGTCTCTGATATAATTACACAGCTTCTGCATATTGTCTTCATTCATATCGTTAACCAACTCTTCGAGTGTGTAATCGAGAACTTTCTGCAACGCATTCTCTGTCTCGATACGTTTCTTCTCCTGGGCAGCATCTAATTGTTCCTGATAGGGGATGATAATCTGTTTTTTCTCTGTTTGGGGTTCTTCGGCTTCTACATCCTTTGTTTCTATATCCTCATTTTTTGCATCCTCCGTTTTTAAAATCTCTTTCGGACGCTTGAAGAATATTTTCATAATAAGCAGTATCAAGGCATGTATAGCTGATTGAAATGACAGAAATATCGCCATGCAAAGTATGCATGTAATTAAAAAGGCGGTATTAGCAGAAAAGGTATCCAATAACATCACTCTCAGTACTACAATTCGTGCAAGCAGAGCGATACAAAATATAGGCACCAATAGTAATAAATAGACCGTAATATATGTTGATTTTTTCGTTATCATATGCACTAATTTTAATCATTCGTGAGCAAATATATGTGATGTTATTGATATATGCAAATGAGCAAAAAGCGTTGAAAGAACGCAGTTTAGAGTCCTTCCAACGCTAATTTTGGCCAAAATTTCGGGTTCGTGCAAAGAAACACATAACATCTGCAAAAATGATTTCAAAAAACGCTCATTTTTGGGCCTGTGTTTATTTGTATTTCGTTGTATTTTGACACCGAAAAAAGTTGAAAAAAAATTAATTATTTTCAACTTTTTTAAGAAAAACAGCCTATTTCAGCGAAATTTTGTTGGCTGATTCGCGTTTTTTCTCGTTCACAAGCTCCGCATAAATTTGGGTCGTTGAGACGTTGCGATGGGTCAGCATTTTACTCACTGTATAGATGTCTGTTCCTGCTGCAATCTGTAGGGTCGCAAAGGTGTGTCTGAAGCAGTGGAAAGTAACGTGCTTTGTAATGCCTGCATCGCTCAACCATTGCTTAAGAGGATAGTTGATCATACTCCTTGTCAACCCTTTGAAAACTCTTCCTGTTCCAACCTCTCCACAAAGCTCAAATGCCTCATAACTGATAGGGAGTGTTGCTTCGGTTTTTGTCTTCTGAGTCCGTATGCGAATACAGTAACCTCTGTCGGGAGCAATCCCGAAATCAGACCATTCAAGTTTGAGGATATCACTGATTCGCAATCCTGTCAGACACGAAAAGAGTGATGCTGCTTTCAGAACGGGTATCTTACATGGCGTAGCAGCCAGCTGCTTGACCTCATCCAGGGTAAGGTACTCTCTCTTGGTGTCTTCACAATCAATCTTCTCCAGATAGTCATTCAGATTCTCCTTGAGCATCTTTTCAATGTAAGCGATCCTCAGCAAGGCTCTGAATGTAGAATAGTAGCCGGAAGCAGAGTTGCGTGATACATTGTGATTGGTGTGCTTCAGCTGTTTTGCTCCGAGCAGGTAATCCTTGAACTTCTTACAGAGTTCTACATTTACATCACCAAATGAGCATTTGCCATTCACAAAGTTATAGAAGTGGGCATAAACCACTTTCCACTTATGATCCTTGTGCTGCATCTTCCTTCTGAAGTACTCCAGAAAATCTGTTTTCATCTTGTTTTTGTCCAGGAACCCGAACTCCTCATTTATAAGGGACTGTGTTCTGATGCAACGGATAGCCTCTGCTTTTACAAGCATGTCATTATTGAACTCCCGTTCCATTTCATTCTTGGGACGTGAGTAAATGTAGATGCCGAGATACTCCCGACGGGTCATCCTCATAGTTTCCGGATGACGGATTGCGGGATAGTAATCCAAATAGAGTGAAATTCTACCATTGCTGATTTCTCTTTGACGAAGAGTAACTTTTGTACATGTGTGTATCATAACCTTTGATATTTAATAAGTTAAATAATTAATTCGGAAGCAAAGGAATGTGGTTATTCAATGGTGAAACCGATAACCAAAAAATAACCGACTTTCCACCTCAATTTTTTCCAATTTGTGGTGGCGCAAGTAGCTTGTCGAGCTCGGAACGGCTGATTTTTGTGTATTTTCCTACCTTGATTCGGGGAATATTGTGATACTTTACATAGTGATACAGCTGGTCCCGTGTCAGGCTGAACTTCTCCATAGCCTCTGGTATGGTATAATATTGGGGCTCTTCAGGCTCTGAAAGACCTTTTGCAATATCAAAATGCTTCTTGGAATAGGAGACAGTAATACCTTCCTTCTTCTTGGGGATTACATTCTTTGATACGAAACAATAAATGGCGCTAAGTGTCATGCCGAACTTCTCCTGAATTTCAGCTACACTGTACCACTCGGTAATGTCTGGATTTGGAGCTTTCTTCTCAAAGTATGCATCAATGTGCTTTTTGCTCCAGTAAGTCTTTCCTCTGTTAAATGTTCTTGGGATATTATTATCCTTCGCAACCTTGAAGATCCAGGACTCTGCCACACCAAATTTGCTCTTCACTTCAGCAGTGGTGTAGAATTCGGTGATAGGTGGTTGTTTCCTTGTTGGAACTCTAAATTCCGCTGGATTTTTAAATAGATTATCAATATCTTCTTTTTTGATGAGAAACTTAAAACCTATTCTAATAGCATTAATCTCTCCTCGTTTTAAATAGCTATATAGAGTTGGTCGAGTCACTCCAAGATAGACTGCTGCTTCTGTAATTGTAATAAATGGTTTTGACTTGATTATTTCAATGGGTCTATCCTTTATTACAGCTTCAGTCATAATGTTATTGTTCCTGATAGCTTCTTCTCGCTTTCTCTTCTTATAAAGAAGATTAGCACACTTGTGAGAACAACATGTTGTAGTTGTCTTTTGTGCGGTGAACTCTTTGTGACACCAAGCACAAATTCGTTGAATTTTAATCTTACTGCTCATTTTTATTTCATTTATTTCTCCATTTTTCACGTAAAACTCCGTAAAGTCCCGTAAAATGGCGTAAAACTTATCCACTACCTTTCTAACGTGATTACTCACTGAAAATCAATGCGGTACAAATGCGGTACAAAAATGAGCTGAAAATGCACTATTTTAGAGTGCCATTGACTAAAGTGCAAAAATAAAAGGCGCTGATAATCAACGCCTTTATAATCAATAATAATATAATGTGATTGTTGTTAATCGGGGGTTACTTTCCGATGCAAAAATTCTTAAAAATATTACCCAGTACCTCATCCGTAGTAATCTCGCCGGTAATTTCACCAAGATAATGAAGACACTCACGGATATCCTGGGAGATGAATTCGCCACTGAGGCCGGATTCAAGGCCTTCAATCACACGTTCAATGGATGTGCAGGCATTACGGAGGGCTTCGTAGTGACGGATGTTACTAACGATGACATCGGAAGTATTGAGGGAATTCAGATTCACGGTTTGAGTCAATTCCTGAATCAAGCGATCCAAATTTGCCCCGGTACGGGCTGAGATCGGAATAATCTCTTCACCGGAGGTAAAAAGCCGGATGGTTTCCTGAGGCGTCAATAAATCTTCCACCTGATCGGTTTTATTAAGGACGATGATTAACTTTGCATCCGAAGTGAGGCGGGATTTCACCTGATGATAATATTCTTCGAAAGACTCTACTCCCCGATTCAGATCCGTTAACAATAGTACGACACTAGCCTGACTGATTTTAGCAAAAGTCCTTTCGATCCCGATAGTTTCGACCTCATCTGAAGTGGTCCGTATACCGGCCGTATCGATAAATCGGAAAGTGATTCCATTCAAGTTGATCGTATCTTCGATCACATCCCGGGTTGTACCGGCAATATCCGACACAATAGCCCGTTCCTCACGCAATAAAGCATTCAACAATGTACTTTTTCCAACATTCGTATTACCGACAATGGCTACAGGAACTCCATTTTTAATCACATTTCCCAAAGAAAAAGACTTACACAAACGGATCAGCAAATTGTCAATATTCCCGGCAATATGCCTCAATTCAGAGCGATCAGCAAATTCAACATCTTCCTCTGAAAAATCCAGTTCCAATTCGAGCAAAGAAGTAATATGCAACAGTTCAGCCCGCAATTTTATCAATTCTGCCGAAAACCCACCTTTCATTTGCTTCAGAGCCATCCGATGCGATGCAGCCGAGGAAGAAGCGATCAAATCAGCCACCGCTTCTGCCTGGGACAAATCCATTTTTCCGTTCAGGAAAGCCCGTTGGGTAAATTCGCCGGGAGTAGCCAGCCGGGCCCCCTGATTCACCAACAGCTGCAATAAACGCTGTTGGATATACAATGAGCCATGACAAGCGATTTCTACAGCCTCCTCCCCTGTGAATGAATGAGGTGCATGAAAAATAGTCACCAGGACTTCATCCAACAAACAACCTGCTTCAAGGATCTTACCGAAATGCACCGTATTCGCTTTTGCGTCGGTCAGTTTTTTCCCGGACGGAGACTCAAAAATCCGGTCCGTAAGAGCAATACTCCCTGCCCCGGACATTCTCAAAACAGCAATAGCTCCAATTCCGGGAGCCGTTGATACAGCACAAATTACCTCAGCAATTTCCATGACAACCAGAATTTATCGTTTTGTAAAATCAATCTTTTCATTTTTTTAAAGCATCATTCTATATATTGGCATAAAATATGCAAAATCTTTTCTAACAGCTATTTTTGACAAAAGTACTCTTTTTTGTCGAAATGACAGAAACGAAATTTTATACTTTTTTAAATACAGGTGAAAAACTATTGGAGAAATTAACACGTATATGAGGGAAATCAATAAATGATGAGGTATGATAACCATCTGAATAACCGGATGTAGCATAAAACAACTAAATAAAAACGACCTATTATGAAACAAGTATTATTTTTACTACTGGTATCTGTATTTACGTTACCTGCTTTTCACAGTGAAGCGCAAGTACAAGGGACATCAACTCCGACCCACTATCAGGAATTAACCAAACAACAACAACGGCAAGTGAAACGGGATCTTCGCAAGAAAGCCCGTGAGATAGCTAATCAACAAGCTTTCAACGCTGCAGTAGATGCTTTAAAAGACCGGAACTGGGTATTAATGGCCAGTACACTTTATGGCCCCAGAGGTTCGGCTATACCTGTATCCGACAACACCAACTTCATCCAATTTAAAGGAAATACAGTGTACGTACAATTAGCTTTCAACGGCATTGCAGGTCCGAATGGCCTTGGAGGAATCACCGTGCAGGGTACTCCTTCGCAAATCACGACCAATACAGACAAACATGGAAATATCACTTATTCATTCTATGTGAACGGTATCGCTTTAACTGCCCAGGTTGTTGTCAACTTGAACGCCGGTAGCAACTATGCCAATGCAACTGTTTATCCGATGATGAATGGTAATAATCTGACTTTCTCCGGAACCCTTGTTCCCACCTCACAATCCGGAATTTTCAGAAGTGGATTCATCAGTTATTAACCGGAAGTCTATAAATTACGGTTTTACATTTAAAATCTGTAAAGTAAAAGGCACCCCGCAAGGTGCCTTTTTACGATCATTATTAATCCAATTACTTAGCTTTTTCCAATTCCACGGTAAAGTGACGCATAATCGGAAATTCTTTCGTGATCACATAACCACGGGTAATAGATTCACGACGGTCATATACATTTTTCAGCGCAGCAGCAATCACATCCATATGGTTATTAGTATAAGTGCGGCGGGGAATAGCCAATCGTAATAATTCCAGGCGAGGATAACGGTTTTCGCGGGTCACCGGATCCCGGTCAGCCAATATGGAACCGATTTCTACTCCCCGAATACCAGCTTCTAAATACAACTCAACTCCTAACGTCTGGGCAATGAATTCTTCTTTTGGAACATGGGTTAACACTTTCTTTGCATCCACAAAAATAGCATGTCCACCCGCAGGTCGCTGATAAGGAATTCCGTACTCATCCAACTTGGCTCCTAAGTATTCTACTTGTTTGATACGAGTTTCCAGATAATCAAATTCAGTGCCCTCATCCAACCCTTGTGCCAAAGCATTCATATCCCGTCCCGACATTCCTCCATAGGTAATAAACCCCTCATTCATAATACAAAACATCTGGCATTTTTTCCAAAGTTCTTCGCTTTTAAATGCTACAAAACCACCCATATTTACAATAGCATCTTTTTTGGAAGACATTGTCATAATATCAGCATAGGAAAACATTTCTTTTACGATCTCTTTAACCGTTTTATTCTCATATCCCTTCTCCCGTTTTTTTATAAAATAAGCATTTTCAGCAAAACGGGCAGAATCAATCTGAAGATTAACTCCATATTTTTTACACAGCGCAGACACTTCACGAATATTCTGCATGGATACGGGTTGGCCTCCTGCAGTATTATTAGTAATTGTTAATACAACAGCCGGAATCTTGTCTTTCGGATATTTTTTCAGTACCGCTTCCAACTTTACCGGGTCCATATTTCCTTTAAACGGAAGTTCAAGTTGTGTATCAGCAGCCTCATCTATAGTACAATCAATAGCCAAAGCCTTGCGAAATTCAATATGCCCTTTTGTCGTATCAAAATGTGAATTTCCTGGTAACACATCACCTTCCTTGATTATCGTAGAATAAAGTACATTCTCTGCTGCCCTTCCTTGGTGAGTAGGCAAAAAATAATCAAATCCAAGAATACGCTGAATAGCCTCCTTCATCTTGTAATGAGAACGGGCCCCCGCATAACTCTCATCTCCCAGCATTAGCTCAGCCCATTGCCTGTCGCTCATTGCCCCTGTACCTGAGTCAGTCAATAAATCAATAAAAACCTGATCACTTTTCAGATTAAAGAGATTATATTTTGCCTCTTTAATCCATTGTTCACGTTCTTCACGGGTACTTTTACGGATGGGTTCCACCATCTTAAATGATTCTGCAAATGGTAATTCCATAATAAATATAATTTAAGTTGTAATTTTAAGATTTGCCCAATGAGCATCAGCATGCTATACAGCAATTTCCAGGTACCATAACCAACTACAAAAGAATTCGGCAGAATTCCTCCATACATCATTAATACTGGTATATAGAAATAAAATGAGTCTCAGAAATTAAACTCATCCCGCTTTTTAATATTTAAGAAAAGACGATTTAAAGGCAATATGTTTCCCATTGTCTGCATACGATTGCAAAAGTATAAAATAAACTGTAAAAACATATTTTTCAGCTATAAAAAAGTATGGAAAATCATAATTTTTCATGCGCAACTACCAACTTCTACCGGAAGTTAACAATATTCCCTCTCCAATCCCAAGGGCTTCCATCAGAAAGAACTAAAACAGATTGTTTTCAATATTTTGTATATTGAAGAAAGAAAGACCATTATCTGACCTCCCCGAAAAGGATAAAATGTAACTTCCTCCTGCCCAACAAAAGGTTACCGATATTTCTCTCCCCCATTAGTTCATCGAAAATGATATTTTGATATTTAGATAACTTCAAATCATTACCCAGCAGGCAACGGTCCACTTCAAACTCATATAATACTTTCAATTCCCGCTTAACCAACCCATAAATATTCATATGCTGAAGTCTGTTATTCCCAACTTTCCCCCACCATTTCATACCCCGCTCCAGTTATAATTTCTAACTACTTTTCTACCTTTTTAGCGTCATTATTTCCGAAATAAATTTCTGTGATTTTAATTCCTGACTGTTATTTCTCACTGTAGATTCTCCCTGAAATAAAAACGACAAAAGAAAAAAACGACTTTCCTAGCTATCAACAAATAATAAAATAGCATAAGAGATATAGTCCCCCAGAGAGAATCCAAAGTTCATTTCTTATTCTCATTCAACAAATCAATAATTTCATCTATTTCCGCTTCAGGCATTTTTTCTTTCCTTGCAAAAAAGAGATTTCAAACTACACCACACGGTTGTGGTGTAGTTTCCTTTGGGTTTACTATTTTTTTCTCCTCCCTTCTTTCGTCCTGTCTTTCCGTACTTTTTGAGGAGTTTTACTATTTTTCGCCGATTTAGCATGAAAAGCCCCGCCTCCCCTTGGTCCGCCTCTTTGATAAACAATATTGGCAGTCTGAACTTTTTCCTCATCCATCAACAAATCTGATATTTCCAGGTTTTCCGGTAAATCCACCACCTCGATCTGCTGATTTATCAACCTTTCAATTTCATTAAATTTAGTTTCTTCTTTCTCTGACACAAAACTGACGGCTGTACCTTCTTTACCTGCACGTGCTGTACGTCCAATACGGTGAACATATTCCTCTGGAATAGCTGGTACATCAAAATTTATCACATGCGAAACATCCTGAACATCAATACCACGGGCAGCCACATCTGAAGAAACCATAATCCGGTTTTTTCCTTCTTTAAAGGCTTTCAAGGCATTCAAACGGGAATTCTGTGCTTTATTTGAATGCAGCACGCTTAATTCCCCCTTCCAATGGTCCGCCAATTTTTCAACAATCCGGTCTGCATTTTTTTTCGTTTCTGTAAAAACCATAACCCGCCGGAATTTCTCTTTATCAACCAGCAATAACTTCAGTAAATTTATCTTAGTAGCAATATTAGGCACATTATACCGCAACTGAGTGACATTTCCCACAGGAGTCGCATGCGCAGCAGTTTCCACCCTAATCGGAGCGGAAGTTAAAAATTCAGATGCCATTTCAGCTATACTACTAGAAAAAGTGGCAGAAAACAAAAGAGTCTGATGTTTCTCAGGAACAACTTCCAGGATACTTCGTAATTGGGGCATGAATCCAAGATCCATTAAAC
>ERZ780154.1653-NODE-1653-length-10430-cov-1.99133_pt1 | contig 10430 bp, 8 predicted proteins | sample MGYA00511568_ERZ780154 | MGnify/ENA primary metagenome ERZ780154 (study PRJEB29588, sample SAMEA2142525) | human gut metagenome | biome: human gut; feature: human-associated habitat; material: faeces | place: Denmark | collected 2008/2010 ...
AATTTGCGAAGTACTGCGAAGAATGAGCAGTACCGTTGCGAGTGACACATAGCGAGAGCGTGTCTTGAATGTTTTTGTTGATTTTGAACAATTGAAAGAAGAGTAGGATGAGTTTCGCAAACGCCTAAATATAACGGAAACAGGAAAGGAGTACAAAAATTGTACGAGTTATTAAAAGAAGAGGGAAGAGCCAAACGTGGAGTATTTCACACAGTGCACGGAGACATCCAGACCCCTGTGTTTATGAACGTCGGCACAGTGGCAGCAATCAAGGGAGCTGTCTCCACTGAGGATTTAGAACAGATCAAATGTCAGGTGGAATTATCGAACACTTACCATCTGCATGTGAGAACAGGAGATAAACTCATCAAGGAGATGGGCGGATTACATAAATTCATGTCATGGAACCGCCCGATCCTTACAGATTCCGGTGGATTTCAGGTGTTTTCCCTTGCCGGTTTAAGAAAAATCAAAGAGGAAGGCGTTTATTTCCATTCTCATATTGACGGAGCCAAAATTTTCATGGGACCGGAAGAGAGTATGCAGATCCAGTCAAATCTCGGCTCAACGATCGCCATGGGTTTTGACGAGTGTGCGCCGGCTCTTGCGGAACGCCCTTATGTGGAGGCATCCGTAGCGAGAACGACACGATGGCTGGAGCGTTGTAAAAAAGAAATGAACCGCCTCAATTCGTTAGAGGATACCGTAAATAAAAACCAGATGCTCTTCGGTATTAACCAGGGTGCGATTTATGCGGATATCCGTATCGATCATGCCAAGAGAATCTCGGAGCTCGATCTCGACGGCTATGCAGTCGGAGGTCTCGCAGTCGGGGAAACACATGAGGAAATGTACTATATTTTGGATGAGACAGTTCCTTATCTGCCGAGAAAGAAACCAACTTATCTGATGGGAGTGGGAACTCCGGCAAATATTTTAGAAGGCGTTGACCGCGGTATTGATTTCTTTGACTGTGTTTATCCGTCACGGAATGGTCGTCATGGACATGTATACACCAATCAGGGAAAGATCAATCTGTTTAACCAGAAATATGAAAAAGATATGCGTCCGATCGAGGAAGGCTGCCAGTGTCCGGCGTGCCGCAGATACAGCAGGGCATACATCCGCCATCTGCTGAAAGCAAAAGAAATGCTTGGAATGCGTCTGTGTGTACTGCATAATCTTTATTTCTACAATACGATGATGGAAGAGATCCGGGATGCGCTTGATGCCGGAAACTTCAGATCGTATAAGGAAGAAAAACTTTATAACATGGGACAGATCGACCGTGAAAAAGAAATGAGCGGACAGAAGAAGTTCTATTAAAAGGACAGATATTGTCTAAGACTAAATATTTTATAAAATTAATTGGAAAAGCTTGCCGAAACGCAAGGTTTTGTGTACAATGTTTTATAGTTTCTAAAAATATCAAAATACGATATTAGAGAGCAATAAGTTTTTAGGAGGAAGAAAGATGTTATCAATCTTGGCATCATCAGGAGCATCATCCGCAGCAGGAATGGGTGGAATGATCCTTTGGTTAGTTATTTTATTTGCATTTATGTATTTCTTCATGATCCGTCCACAGAAGAAAGAGACTCAGAAGAAAAATGCAATGTTATCGGAACTTGCAACAGGAGATACTGTTTTGACAACAAGTGGCTTCTACGGTACAGTTATTGATATCACAGACGATACAGTCATTGTTGAGTTTGGAAGCAACAAGAACTGCCGTATCCCAATGCAGAAATCTGCAATTGCAGCAGTTGAAAAACCGGAAGAAGCATAATGTAAATAGAGTGCTTTATCATAAGACGTCGGCAGTTGCCGGCGTCTTATCTGTATCTGAAAGAGCATCAGGGAAGCGGGCTGCTTATGGAGCTGCTGTTTCACGCATGATCCGGATCAAAATATGATGATGAAAGGGAAAGAAAATGGTTTGTCTTGAAAAGCTGGATAGAAGTGATTTTGAAGAAGTTTATCGTATTATGGAACAGAGTTTTCCGGCAGATGAGAGAAGAAAAAAGGAAGGGCAGCAAAAACTTCTGGATGAAGAAAAATATGAGCTGCTCGGTGTAAGAAACGAGGGAGGGCTTTTGGCATTTTTAGCAGTCTGGGAGTTTGCGGAATTTGTCTTTATCGAGCATTTTGCAGTCAGTGAGAAAGCAAGAAACAGTGGGATCGGCGGAAAAATGTTAGAGGAACTGGCAAGGCAGAAAGCAGGAAAAGTTGTTCTGGAGGTGGAATTGCCGGAGGATTCCCTGAAAAAAAGAAGAATAGGATTTTATGAGCGGCATGGGTTCACTTTTAACGAATATCCATATATCCAGCCGCCGATGGGAGAAGACCGGCATGAAATCCCCCTGCGGATCATGTCAGCACCGGAACCGCTTTCAGAGGATGAGTTTCAGAGCGTGCGCACAGAATTATACGAAAGTGTTTATCATTATGTATGTGAGGAATGATAAGCTGTATTTTCTATAGGTAACAGTTATGACTATTATGAAAAAGAAAAATAGCAATGATAGTTGAAATGTTTCCAAAGATACTATATTATAGTCTTTATAAATACTGTCGGCAATTACTGTGCTAAAGTGAAAAAGATACGGATTCACAGAGGTGCACAGACAGGCTGTGAATTGAAAGAAAAGAGGGATTGGATATGGAGTGTCATATTGGTGTGATCTCAGGCGATGGAATCGGACCGGAGATCGTGGCAGAGGCGAAAAAAGTTTTAGATAAAGCAGGGGAGAAATACGGACATTCGTTTACGTATCAGGATATTCTGATGGGAGGATGTTCGATCGATGCGACAGGCGTGCCGCTTACCGATGAGGCAATTGCAGCTGCAAAGGCATCGGATGCAGTTCTGATGGGATCGATCGGTGGAAACACACAGACTTCCCCATGGTACAAACTGGCTCCGGAATTAAGACCGGAAGCAGGACTGTTAAAATTGAGAAAGTCTTTGAATTTATTTGCAAATTTAAGACCTGCTTATTTATATGAAGAATTGAAAGAAGCTTGTCCGCTCCGTGACGATATTATCGGAGATGGATTTGATATGATGATCATGCGCGAACTGACCGGAGGTCTTTACTTTGGGGCGAGAAAGACGGAGATGGTTGATGGTGTGATAACTGCAACCGATACACTTACTTACAATGAAAACGAGATCAGAAGAATCGCAAAGCGCGGATTTGATATCGCCATGAAGCGCAGAAAAAAAGTGACAAGCGTAGATAAGGCAAATGTTTTAGATTCCTCCAGATTATGGAGAAAAGTAGTGGAAGAAGTCGCAAAGGATTATCCGGAAGTTACTTATGAGCATATGCTCGTAGACAACTGCGCAATGCAGCTTGTCAAAGATCCAAAACAGTTTGATGTCATTTTAACAGAGAATATGTTTGGAGATATTTTATCAGACGAGGCAAGTATGGTGACAGGCTCTATCGGAATGTTATCCTCCGCAAGTCTGAACGATACCAAATTTGGTCTGTATGAGCCAAGCGGCGGTTCTGCACCGGATATCGCAGGAAAAGGAATTGCCAATCCAATCGCAACGATTTTAAGCGCAGCGATGATGCTCCGCTATACGTTTGATCTTGATAAAGAGGCAGATGCGATAGAAGCAGCCGTCAAACAGGTGTTAAAAGACGGTTACCGCACGATCGACATTATGCCGCAGGAAGATGCAAAGAAAGCATATGTAACACAGGTTGGCACATCACAGATGGGCGATCTGATCTGTGAGCGTATTTAATACAGAAAGATGGAATGGTATCACCTGAGGAGGAATATCCGGGCTGAATGATAATTTCAGGTGAGGGAAAGGAATGATAGAATATGAAGAGTGATAATGTAAAATCAGGGATGCAGCAGGCTCCACACAGAAGTCTTTTTAACGCACTGGGCTTTACAGAAGAAGAAATGAAAAAACCAATGGTAGGTATCGTAAGCTCCTACAACGAGATCGTACCGGGTCATATGAATCTGGATAAAATCGTAAATGCAGTGAAATTAGGCGTTGCAGAGGCAGGCGGTGTGCCGGTTGTATTCCCGGCGATCGCAGTGTGCGATGGAATTGCAATGGGACATATCGGGATGAAATATTCTCTTGTCACAAGAGATCTGATCGCAGATTCCACCGAGTGTATGGCACTCGCACATCAGTTCGATGCACTTGTCATGGTTCCAAACTGTGATAAAAACGTTCCGGGACTTTTGATGGCAGCAGCAAGAATCAATGTTCCGACTGTATTCGTATCCGGTGGACCAATGCTTGCAGGTCATGTGCACGGCAAAAAGAGAAGTCTTTCCTCTATGTTTGAGGCAGTCGGTTCCTACGCAGCAGGAACGATGACGGAGGAGGAAGTAAAAGAGTATGAAGAGAAAGTTTGTCCAACCTGCGGTTCCTGTTCAGGAATGTACACCGCAAACTCGATGAACTGTCTGACAGAAGCACTCGGTATGGGATTAGGCGGAAATGGAACCATCCCTGCAGTTTATTCAGAGCGTATCAAACTTGCAAAACATGCAGGAATGGCAGTCATGGATATGTACAATAAGAATATCCGACCAAGAGATATTATGACAAAAGAAGCAATCTTAAATGCCCTGACCGTAGATATGGCATTGGGATGTTCTACAAACAGTATGTTACATCTTCCTGCGATTGCCCACGAAGTAGGTTTTGATTTTGATATATCTTTTGCTAACCCGATCAGCGAAAAAACACCGAACCTCTGTCATCTAGCACCGGCAGGACCGACTTATATGGAGGACTTAAATGAGGCAGGCGGTGTCTATGCCGTTATGAAAGAGTTAGCAGACATTGGACTGATCAACACAGACTGTATGACCGTTACCGGAAAAACAGTCGGAGAAAATATTAAAAATGCAGTGAATAAGAACCCGGAGGTAATTCGTCCGGTTGACAATCCATACAGTAAGACAGGTGGTCTTGCAGTATTAAAAGGAAATCTTGCCCCGGATGGAGGCGTTGTAAAGCGTTCCGCAGTGGTAGATGAGATGATGGTGCATGAAGGTCCGGCAAGAGTGTTTGACTGTGAGGAAGATGCGATTGCTGCGATCAAAGGTGGAAAGATCGTGGCAGGTGACGTTGTCGTGATCCGTTACGAGGGACCAAAAGGCGGACCGGGCATGAGAGAAATGTTAAATCCAACCTCCGCAATTGCAGGAATGGGATTAGGTTCCTCCGTGGCACTCATCACGGACGGACGTTTTTCCGGTGCGAGCCGTGGAGCTTCCATCGGTCATGTGTCACCGGAGGCAGCAGTTGGCGGACCGATCGCTCTTGTGGAAGAGGGAGATATCATCAAAATCAATATCCCTGAGATGACCCTGGATATTGCAGTGTCCGATGAAGAGATGGCGGCACGTAAGGCAAAATGGCAGCCAAGAGAACCAAAAGTTACCACCGGCTACCTTGCGCGTTACGCATCTATGGTAACATCCGGCAACCGAGGAGCAATCTTACAGATTCCGGGAAAGAATGATTAAAGAAAAGAGGTTCATGTGTGCTTTCCGGATTTTGGAAGCATTGGTGAAGCAATTAGATATGGAAACACGAAAGGGGATTTAGAGAATGCAGTTAACAGGTGCGCAGATCGTGATCGAATGTCTGAAAGAACAGAAGGTTGATACTGTATTCGGATATCCGGGCGGCGCTATCTTAAATGTATATGATGAATTATATAAACATCAGAATGAGATCAGACATGTTTTAACTTCCCATGAGCAGGGTGCGTCCCATGCAGCGGACGGTTATGCGAGAAGTACGGGAAAAGTAGGTGTCTGTTTTGCAACAAGCGGACCGGGGGCAACGAACCTTGTCACCGGAATCGCAACCGCATATATGGATTCTGTTCCAGTGGTGGCGATCACCTGCAATGTAAATGTTCCATTACTTGGAAAAGACAGTTTTCAGGAGATCGACATTGCGGGAATCACAATGCCGATCACAAAACATAACTTTATTGTAAAGGATATTCATAAACTGGCAGACACGATCCGCCGTGCGTTTAAAATTGCGCAGACCGGAAGACCGGGCCCGGTTCTTGTGGATATCCCAAAAGATATCACGGCAGCGAAGACGGAATACAAGGCAAAAGAGCCGGAAGTGATCTCAGGAATTTCACAGACGATCACAGAGGAAGACTTAAACAAAGCGGTCAAGATGATCCAGAAGGCAAAGAAACCATACATATTTGTCGGTGGTGGAGCCGTGATCTCCGGCGCCAGTGAGGAATTAAAGAAATTTGTCAAAATGGTAGATGCGCCTGTCTGTGATTCCCTCATGGGAAAAGGAGCTTTTGACGGAGAGGATGATCTTTATACCGGAATGCTTGGAATGCATGGAACAAAAGCATCCAATCTCGGAGTCAGTGAATGTGATCTTCTGATCGCCATCGGCGTAAGATTTTCGGACCGCGTACTTGGCAATGCAAAGAAATTTGCAAGCCAGGCAGATATTTTACAGTTTGATGTGGATCCGGCAGAGATTAATAAAAATATCCAGACGGATGCGTCCGTGATCGGTGATATCAAAGAAATCCTGCTTCGTGTGAATGAGCGGCTGACACAGATGAACCATACGGAATGGATCACACATATCATGGATTACAAAGTAAAGTATCCACTGACTTATCCAAAAACCGGATTGTCAGGTCCTTATGTCATTGAGGAAATCTATAGAGAGACAAATGGGGATGCCATCATTGTGACGGAAGTAGGACAGCATCAGATGTGGGCGGCACAGTATTACAAATACAAAAAACCGAGAACACTTCTGACATCCGGCGGTCTTGGAACAATGGGATATGGTCTTGGCGCTGCAATCGGTGCACAGATCGGATGCCCGGAGAAACAGGTCATTAATATTGCCGGAGACGGATGTTTCCGTATGAATATGAATGAAATTGCAACCGCAGTGAGACAAAAGTTACCACTCATCGAAGTGATCATTAATAATCATGTACTTGGAATGGTCAGACAGTGGCAGGATTTGTTTTATGAGAAACGTTATTCTGCAACCGTTTTAGATGACGGTGTAGATTATGTGAAATTGGCGGAAGCCATGGGTGCAGCGGGCTATCGGGCAACGAATCGTGAAGAGTTTAACAAAGCTCTGAAGAAAGCACTTGCATCTGATACCCCGGTTGTAATAGACTGTATCATAAATAGTGATGACAAGGTATGGCCGATGGTTGCTCCGGGTGAAGCGATCAGTTCTGCTTTTACCGGGGATGACTTGAAAAAGAAACAGGAGGAGTAATGATTATGAGCAGAGTTTACAATTTTTCCGCAGGACCAGCCGTTCTGCCAGAGGAAGTATTGAAGGAAGCAGCAGATGAGATGTTGGACTATCAGGGCAGTGGAATGTCTGTTATGGAGATGAGCCACCGTTCCAAAGTGTATGATAACATCATCAAAGAGGCAGAGCAGGATTTAAGAGATCTGTTAAATATCCCGGACAATTACAAGGTACTGTTTTTACAGGGCGGAGCTTCACAGTTCTTTGCAGAGGTTCCTATGAACCTGATGAAAAACCGCAAGGCCGGATATATCTTAACTGGTCAGTGGGCAAAGAAAGCATTTCAGGAAGCAAAAATCTACGGAGAGGCAGTTGAACTTGCTTCTTCTGCAGATGAGACATTCTCTTATATCCCGGATTGTTCGGATCTTCCAATCACAGACGATATGGATTATGTATATATCTGTGAAAACAACACAATTTACGGAACAAAATACAAAAAACTTCCAAACACAAAGGGCAAGATTTTAGTATCCGATGTATCCTCCTGCTTTTTGTCTGAACCTATGGATGTCACAAACTATGGAGTTGTATACGGCGGCGTTCAGAAGAACATCGGTCCTGCCGGAGTTGTGATCGCGATCATCCGTGAGGATCTGATCACCGATGATGTCCTGCCGGGAACCCCAACCATGTTAAAGTGGAAAACACAGGCAGATAATGATTCCCTTTACAATACACCACCTTGCTACAATATTTATATCTGTGGCAAAGTGTTCAAATGGTTAAAGAAGATGGGCGGGCTTTCTGTGATGAAAGAGCGCAATGAAGAGAAAGCAAAAATCTTATATGATTTCTTAGACCAGAGCAGCCTGTTCAAGGGAACTGTAAGAAAAGAAGACCGTTCCCTTATGAATGTTCCATTTGTGACCGGCAATGAAGAGTTAGATGCCAAGTTTGTAAAAGAGGCAGCAGCAGTCGGATTCGTAAACTTAAAAGGACATCGTACCGTAGGTGGTATGAGAGCATCCATTTACAATGCAATGCCGAAAGCGGGCGTTGAAAAATTAGTAGAATTCATGAAGAAGTTTGAGGAGGAAAATGCATAATGTTCAAATATAATTGCTTAAATCCAATTGCATCCGTAGGATTAGATCTTTTCTCAAACGACTATGAAAAAGTAGAGGACTTAGGTCAGGCAGACGCAGCACTCGTAAGAAGTGCTGCCATGCATGATCTTGAACTTCCGGATTGCCTGCTTGCAGTAGCAAGGGCAGGAGCTGGTGTCAACAACATTCCTCTTGATAAATGTGCAGAAAAAGGAATCGTTGTATTCAATACTCCGGGGGCAAATGCAAACGGTGTAAAAGAACTTGTTTTTGCAGGAATGCTTTATGCATCCCGTGATATTGTAGGTGGTATCGACTGGTGCCTTGCAAATCAGAATGATGAGAACATTGCAAAAACAGCAGAAAAACAGAAAAAGAACTTTGCAGGAACTGAGATTTCAGGTAAGAAACTCGGCGTCATCGGACTTGGTGCTATCGGTGTGTTAGTTGCCAACGCAGCCATCCATATGGGTATGGATGTATATGGATATGATCCATACATTTCCGTCAGTGCAGCATGGAATCTTTCCAGAAGTGTCAAACATATCAGCAATGTGGAAGATATTTACCGAGAGTGTGATTACATTACGATTCATGTTCCACTTTTGGATTCTACAAAGAAGATGGTCAATGCAGAAGCAATTGCCATGATGAAACCAAATGCAATTGTTTTAAATTTTGCCAGAGACCTTCTTGTGGATGAAGAAGCTATGGTGGAAGCTTTAGCTGCCGGAAAAATCAAAAAATATGTATCTGATTTCCCAAATCCAACCACAGTCGGAGCAAAGGGATGTATTGTGACACCACATCTTGGAGCATCTACCGCAGAGTCAGAGGATAACTGTGCGATCATGGCAGTCAGAGAGATCCGTGATTATATGGAGAATGGTAACATTGTCCATTCCGTGAACTTCCCGGATTGTTCTATGGGCGCATGTACTACCGCAGGAAGAATCGGTATCCTGCATCGGAATGTAAGTGGTATGATCAGTCAGTACTCCACAACATTGGGAGATGCCGGAATGAACATTGCAGGAATGACAAACAAATCCAAAGGTGATTATGCATATGTATTGATCGATGTGGATTCACCTGTAACAGATGAAGTCATTCAGAAGTTAGAGAACATTGAGGGCGTCTTAAAAGTCCGTAAAGTAAAATAAAAAATGAGGGCAGAAAAATGTTGCTGACAGTTGGTACAACAGAGGCAGTGGAAGCCATTGCCGAAGCGCAGGAAAATCTTCAGGAGGTTGCAAAAAATCCCGGGATTCTCCGCACTTATTTTCAAAACCTTGTTCCGGATCTTTTGAATTTTGCACTGCAGGTTGTCATTGCGGTCATCGTATATGCAGTGGGAGCTAAACTGATCGGTCTGATCGTTAAGATCGTAAGAAAAACGATGGAGCGCAGAAATGCAGATGTCGGAGTGATACAGTTCCTGTCTGCAGTCGTGAAATATGCACTGTATTTTATCCTGATCCTGACAATCTTAAGCCTGTTTGGGATAGCAACTACCTCAGCGGTGGCAGTGCTCGGTTCCTGTGGTGTGGCGGTTGGTCTTGCACTGCAGGGAAGTCTCTCCAACTTTGCAGGCGGAGTGCTGATCCTTTTGCTAAAACCTTTTGTGGTAGGAGATTATATCATTGAGGGCTCAAATGAAGGAACGGTATACGAGATTTCTGTTTTCTATACCAAGTTAAAGACCGTAGACAATAAAATGATCGTGATTCCAAACGGTAATCTGTCCAACAGCAGCCTGGTCAATGTATCGCATATGGATAAACGGCGGGTGGACATTGTGGTAGGTATTGGTTATGAAGCAGATATCCGTACTGCAAAAAATATTTTATATGAGATCGGCAGAAATGATCCGGCAAGACTGCCGGAAGAGGACGTTGTGGTGTTCGTAGATAATCTTGGTGCATCTTCGGTGGACCTTGGTATCCGGATCTGGGTCAAAACAGCAGATTACTGGGATACGAAGTGGCGGTTGATGGAAAATATCAAATATGCACTGGATGAAAATCATATTTCGATTCCGTATC
>ERZ780154.1657-NODE-1657-length-10414-cov-2.67516_pt1 | contig 10414 bp, 9 predicted proteins | sample MGYA00511568_ERZ780154 | MGnify/ENA primary metagenome ERZ780154 (study PRJEB29588, sample SAMEA2142525) | human gut metagenome | biome: human gut; feature: human-associated habitat; material: faeces | place: Denmark | collected 2008/2010 ...
TGGCTGCCGACGGCCGCGCAGTTATGGCGATCGTGGTTTCTCAGATCGCCGCCGCTGCCGCAGCGCTGATTTGGATGGCCTGCGAATATGTAGAAAACAAGCGATTCACAGTGCTGGGCGCTATTTCCGGTGCAGTTGCCGGTTTGGTTGCGATTACTCCGGCATCAGGCTTTGTTGAACCGGCACCGGCACTCTTCATCGGTTTATGCGGCGGATTTATCTGCTACTTCGGAGCCACTCGACTCAAGCATTGGCTGGGTTACGATGACTCTCTGGATGCCTTCGGCGTGCACGGCGTCGGCGGTATTGTGGGTGCCATCCTGACCGGTGTGTTTGCTTCCGAGGCGATTACGGGCTCTGCGATGAAGCCGGTTCTTGAACAGGTATGGGTTCAGACAGAAAACGTTATCGCCACTCTCATCTACGCATCGATTGTTACTTACGTTCTCTTGAAGCTCGTTGATGTCATGATCGGTATCCGAGTCTCCGCAGAAGAAGAGCGGATGGGTCTGGACTTGAGTCTGCACGGCGAACGCGTGGAATAACTTTCCACCTAATTCTTCAAAACAATTGAGGGTCTTCGGACCCTCTCTGTGTATTTATTCGGATTTTTGAGCAGATGAGGTATCAATGAGATGGGTCTAAAGCCTGTTGGAGCAAAAACGATCGGCCCGGAGTAAAGTTCGGACTGGTTTCTTGATATCGGAGCTCGCATTTCTCTAAGCTAAATCGGCATAATTTAGCCGTTCAAAAATAAATAGCCGCAGAGGGAATCGAACCCCCTGCGCGCTATGGTGATGTGTTCTATACCACAGACACTCACCGCAGACCATTTTAGCTCCTTGCCAATAAGATTGAAGCCTATTGCTCTTTCTGAGGTAGAACGGACAAAAGTGAAAGGCTGAAGTTCCTATTGAAGAACTTCAGCCTTGTTTGTCCGCAGAAGAGATTAGAAGATCTGGCCTCTGACGGAGCTGTCATTGATCAGAGCTCCGATAGGATCATCGGTAGCCGGCTGATCGAGTCCGAGATTCGGAATGGCGTCTTTACGATTGGTGTAGTAGAGATTGCCGCCTTCTTCCGTTACGCCCGGAGGCGCTTTGCGAACGACGTTCGGCTCATCCTTAATGGCTTCTCTCATGTAATCAATCCAGACCGGAAGCGCTAAGCCTGCGCCTTGAGCTCTGCGGCCTAAGCTGCGCGGCTGGTCAAAGCCTATCCAGACGGCCGCACACTGGTCGCCGGCATATCCGACAAACCATACGTCAAACGCATCGTTACTGGTACCGGTCTTGCCGGCAATATCCGTTCTTTTAAGCATGGCGGTTGCGCGTGCTGCTGTACCGGAAGTCGCAACGCCGTGCAGCATCTGATGCATGATGTAAGCGTTGCGCGGATCAAGCGCTTCAACCCCGGCTACTTTTTCTGCTTCCGCGGTCGACTGCATCAGGACTTTGCCGGAAGCATCGGTGACTTTGGAAATCAAATACGGTTCTGTTCTTCTGCCGACGTTGGCAAAAACGGAGAAGCCTTCCACCATCTGCCACGGAGTAACGGATCCGGCACCGAGGGCCATAGACAAATGCGGCGGATGTTTATCCGAGTCAAAGCCGAAACGCTGGATGAAGTCCACTGCATAGCGAGGCGTGATCGCCTGAAGAATTCGAATTGAAACGAGGTTTAGCGATTTCTTCAAGGCGTCCTTCATCATGATCGGGCCGCTGAACTTGCCGGAGAAGTTCTTCGGATTCCACTTCTTAAAGCCGGTTTCAGACGGATCCAAGACGATCGGAGCGTCATTGATGACTGTCTGCGGAGAAAATCCTTTCTCGATCGCAGCTGAATAAATAAAAGGCTTAAAGGACGAGCCCGGCTGACGCCACGCTTGAGTGACGTGATTAAATTTATTCAGGGCGAAGTCATAGCCGCCGACCATTGCTTTGATGGCGCCGGTGTTGTACTCCGTCGCAATAAAAGCGGCCTCAGCCTGAGGAATTTGGGTGATTTCCCAATAGCCTTCCTTGTTGCTCTGAAGTCTCAGCACAGATCCCGGGACGATCTTGATATCAGGCTTTGCTTTTGGCTGAAGTGCTTTCTTCACGAAATCCAGACCTTTGCCTGTAATAGAGATCACCTTGCCGTGAGACATTTGGACTTTAACTTCCGTCGGCGAGACTTCTAAGGCGACGACCGCCGGCATATCGGTGGCAATCAGCGCTTCCTGCAGTGCATTGGAGATGTTTTGTTCGCGCGTCTTCGGATCGCTGATATCGACTTTGGCTTCGGGGCCTCGATAGCCTTGACTGTGGTCATAAGACTGCAAGTGGCTTCTTAGGGCCTTGTAAGCGTAGCCCTGATCTTCAGAATTAATCGTGGTGTAAACGTTCAGACCCCGAGTATAGGTTTCCTGCTGGAAGATGTCGAACATCAGCGTGCGGACAAGTTCGGCAACGTATTCGGCATGGAGAGATTCATTCATGCGGGTCGGCGTGCCGACCTGCTCGGCAACACGCGTCAGGCGTGTCTGAATCGGCGCACTGACTTCTTTTTGGTACTCAGCTTCGGAGATGTAGCCCAGATCTCTCATGCGGCCGAGCACGTAGTCTCTACGCATCTTGGCGCGTTTAGGACTTGCAAACGGGTTGTAAACCGAAGGAGCGGCAGGAAGGCCGGCCAGAGTGGCAGCTTCTCCGGCCGTCAGTTGCTGAAGACTTTTGCCGTAGTAAGTGCGTGCAGCCGCAGCAAAACCGTAAGCGCGGTTGCCGAGGAAGATCTGGTTCATGTAAATCTGAAGGATCTCATCTTTGCTGAGATTGGCTTCGATCTTGAAAGCCATTGCTACTTCGTAGAGTTTACGAATGTAGCTTCGTTCGCTGGAGAGGAAGAAGTTGCGGGCGACCTGCATCGTGATGGTGGAGGCACCCTGACTCTTTCTGCCAGTAGCTAAATTATTTAGCGCAGCACGAATGAAGCCTTTGGGTTCGATACCGGCGTGCTGATAGAAGCCGTCATCTTCTGCAGAAATCAAAGCTTCTTTGACGAGCGGCGGAATTTCGTTAATCGTGACGAAGTCGCGGCGTTCTTCGCCGAATTCGGCAATCAGCTTGCCGTCGGTGGTCCAGACGCGCATCGGGACCTTCGGCTTGTAGTCGACGACGGTGTCAATCGGAGGGAGCTGAGAGTAAACGAGGGCGAAGACGAAAAGCGCTAAACCGACGCCGGCCAAAGCGAGGGCAATGCAAGTTGCGACGAAGCCCTTAAAGAAAGCCCAGAGCCTGCTTCCTCCTTTTCGAGGCGCAGGGACTTTCTTCGGAGATTTGTCGGCGGAACGAGCCGGCGTAGTTCTATTGGTATCAGCCACAATATTCTCACGTTAATTGTTTGTATGAGCGCCTAATTTTACCTTTTGGGGAGGAAAGCGTGCGCTTCCTCCCAACCTCTTGTTGTCTGAGCGCAGCTGTCTGACTGTTACAAACTGTAGCGACGGCTCGATGCTAGACAAAAAGGCTGTTGACCAGAATTACGTAAACGGCTGTTCCGGCAAAGATGGAAAGGAGCGGTTTTTTAACAAACCATTGGACAATCAATGTGAGGAAGACGCCGGCGGCTTCCGGAACAGGGAGACCTCCACGGGCGAGTGCTGAGCCGGTCGAGGCGTGCAGAACCAAAAGGACCATAATGGCGAGCGGAAGAAAATTGCCCACAACACCGACCCAGCGCTGCTTGCGCAGCCAGGAGGAGCAGGCAAAAGGCAGAAGGCGCTCAGCTGCGGTCACTGCGCCCATGGCGATGAAGACCGTAAAGAGATACATGTAATCATTCATGGCTGGAGCCTCCTGCGGAACGGGCGATCTTGGGCAGAGGATGCTTTTGGAAGGCAAAAAGGATTGCACTTAGGGCACAAATCGAAATGGCGATAGCTAACGCGTTGTCGGCACTAATAAAACGAGCGACGGCATAACCGATCAAGGCAACCCAGAGCGGTTTAGAGTTGACGCGGCCTCGCCACTGTTCGCACAGGAGCATGGCGAAGAGACTTGTAAGAACAAAGTCGAAACCGGCGAGTTCGATTGTAGCGGCCGCGCCGAGTAAGCCGCCGATCAGACTTCCGAGAATCCACCATGAATAGTCGAAGAGTGCTATCAGGACCAGACGATCGATGGATGCGTCTTTCTTCTCTGGTGTAATAAGAGAGTAAGTCTCATCGGTCAGCAAAAAGGCAATCAGCCATTTTTTCCAACCGGCGGTATGCAGACGATCTAATAAGAGAGAGGCCGTAGAAAACGTGCCGCAGATTGACGACAGCAGTTGCAAAAGCTATGGACGCCACTGTCATGTCGGCTGCCAGCATCGGAATCATCATGTATTGAACCGCCCCTCCATAAATCAGGATCGAGCTGATCGGTGGAATCCACCACGGAGCGCCTGCCTGTACGCAAAGGAATCCGAACACGATACCAAGCGGGATGTAGCCCATACACACCGGGATAGAGGCAGTAAAGGCGCCCTTCACTAAGGAAGTTTGAAGCTGCATTTCTATTTTTAGGATTCAAGGGACTAATTTTTCTTGTAGAAATCCATTTTAGTGAGTAAAACCTTTGATTGAATGGAACGCAGGAAAAAACACACGATCCTAGGCGTAAGTTCGCAGAATGAGGTTCCGCACCTTACATTAATAGGAGATAAGAGGAACTGAACGAAAACCTAAGGACATCATGTTTTGGAATCTATTTTGGCCGATTGCGCTGATCATGCTGGCAAACTGTTTCTATAACATCTGTACTAAATCCACGCCTGAACAGGCGAATCCTTTTCTCTCGTTGTGCGTTACTTACTTAACAGCCGCTGCGGTCTGCATTTCGGTCTTTCTTTTTTCTCAGTCGAGAGAGGCTGTTTCTCTAGAACTCTCGAAACTTAACTGGACGGCGCCGACGCTCGGCTTGGCTGTGGTGGCTTTGGAAGTTGGCTACATTCTCACTTACCGGGCGGGATGGAAAATCAACACGGCCTCTCTGGTGACTAATATCGCTCTTGCCATCCTCTTGCTGTTCATAGGATTCTTGTTTTACGGCGAGCCGATTACCGGAAGGAAATTACTCGGTGTTGTCATTTGCGGTATCGGTTTGTTTTTCCTGATCAAATAACAGCGCCGGATCTTCAGGATCAAAAGTGCATTGCTAAAATTTAGATCATTCGCAGCTCTAAAAGCAAAGGAGTCATATGGCAGTACAACCTCCGAACCGGACGATAATCCTCGTCGGAATGATGGGTGCCGGGAAGTCGACGATCGGCAAAGCGCTTGCTGCATTAATGGGGACGAAATTCGTCGATCTCGACCGAGAGCTGGAAGAGCGCTGCGGAGTCTCGATTCCTCACATTTTCGAGACGGAAGGTGAAGCCGGCTTCAGGTGCCGGGAAACCCGTCTCCTGCAGGAATATGCTAGAGCAGCCGATATGGTTGTTGCGACCGGCGGCGGAGTCGTTATCCGAGAAGAAAACCGAGAAATACTGAAAGCGTCTCCGGCTGTCGCGGTTCACCTTAAAGTTAGCCCTGAAGAGTGTTTCCGGCGGACACAAGGCACCGATCGTCCTTTGCTCCAATGCGAGGATCCGATGGCGAAGATCTGCCGTCTGCTGCAGGAAAGAGGACCTTTGTACGAGGAAGTCGCCGACATCTCTTATGAGACAGACGGAATGAATGCGGCGCGCGCCGCCCAAGAACTCCTCGACAGCATTCATCAACACCAATTCGTCAAAGAACAAGTATGAAAGAAGTACAAGTCAATGTTCCCGGCCATTCCTACACGATTAAGTTAGGGTCCGGCGTGATTAAAGACCTCCCGGCGGAATTGAAAAGGCTCAATCCTTCCAGCTGTCTCATCGTCACCAATATTACGGTGGGTTCGCTTTATCTGAAAAAAGTATCAGAACTCTGCAATACGGTTTGCCGTACGGAATCGGTCGTCCTGCCTGACGGCGAGGCTTATAAAGACTGGAACAGTGTCTCGGCAATTCTTGAAAAACTCGCATCGATGGGCGCGGATCGCAAGTCGGTCGTGATCGCACTCGGAGGCGGCGTGGTCGGAGACCTTGCCGGTTTTGCGGCGGCGATTTATATGCGCGGCATCCGCTTTATTCAAGTTCCGACAACATTGCTTGCGATGGTGGACTCTTCCGTCGGCGGAAAAACCGGCATGAATATGACGGCAGGGAAAAACTTAGTTGGGGCTTTTCATCAGCCGGAAGCCGTGATTGCCGACTCCGACTTTTTGCGGACACTGCCGGAAAGAGAAATTGGCGCCGGTATTGCAGAAATTATTAAGCACGGTGTCTTGGCAGATAAAGATTATTTCGAAGAGCTCGAGCGCGATATGGAGAAGTTAAGAGCGCTCGATCCCGAGACGGTGGCCGAAGTGGTCGGACGATCCTGCGAGATTAAGGCAGGTGTCGTTTCCCGAGATGAAAAAGAAAAAGGCGAGCGCGCCAAACTCAATCTTGGTCACACATTCGGTCACGCAATCGAAAAGCTCACCGGCTACGGCACCTGGCTGCACGGCGAGGCGGTGGCTGTCGGGACGGTTCTGGCGGCAGTGACCGCTGAAAAGCAGGGCAAGATCAATCGTGACGACGTTAAGAGAATTCGAGATTTGATTCATCGCGCCGGGCTTCCCGTTCGTATTTCTGGAATCAGTGCCGCGAAGGCAATTGAGGCGATGAAAGGCGATAAAAAGAGTACCAAAGGCGTTCCTCACTTTATTCTGCCGGTTGCGATCGGAACAACAGTGATCGAAGAAGTTCCTGAAAGCCTGATCAGGGAAGTTCTTTTGGAAGAAGGATATCAGCCATGATTACGGAAGGTTTTGAGCTGGCGGACTACGCCTGCAGTTCGGCAAACTCCCGAGGGCGGGCGATTGAAGAAAAGAGCAGTACGTCGCGAACGGAGTTTCAGCGGGATCGTGACCGCATCATCCATAGTTCGGCATTTCGCAGACTGGAATATAAGACTCAGGTCTTTGTGAATCACGAAGGCGATCTTTTCCGCACGCGTCTGACGCATACGTTGGAGGTTGCGCAGATTGCCCGCACAACCGCGACGCTTTTAAAGATCAACCCCGATTTAACGGAAGCGATTGCGCTGGCGCACGACCTGGGCCACACGCCCTTTGGTCACTCCGGCCAAACAGCGCTCGACCGCTGCATGGCTGATTTCGGCGGTTTTGAGCACAATCTTCAGTCGCTTCGTATCGTGGATCTCCTGGAAGATCAGTATCCGAACTTTGACGGACTGAATCTGACTTGGGAGACCCGAGAAGGGATTCTGAAGCACTGCAGCCGGGAAAATGCATTGCGCCTCGGTGCTCTAGGCGAGCGCTTTTTAAAGGGCGAGCAGCCGTCTTTAGAAGCTCAATTGGTCAACATCGCTGATGCAATAGCCTACAGCGCACATGATATCGATGACGGACTGCGCGTCGGCTACCTTGATGAAAAGGACCTTATCGAAAACGTTCCGCTGTATGCTGAATATCATGCGCAGGTCGATGCGGAATATCCGGATATTCAGGAGCGCCGCAAGCAAAAGGAAGTGGTCAGACGCCTCATCGGTTACATGGTCGATGACTTAGTCTCCACGAGCCGAGCGAATATTGAAGCCGCGCAGCCGAAATCTCCGGACGATGTCAGAGCATTGAAGACGCCGCTGATTTCTTTCTCGGAAGAAGCGCGCGGGCAAATGAAGATTTTGAAGAGCACTTTAATGGACAAGCTCTACCGTCATTACCGCGTCTTGCGGGCGGTAGAAAAGTCCGCAGACATGATTACTCAGCTCTGCCAAACTTTTGCGCGTTCCCCGGCGCTTCTGCCGCCGCTCTATCAGGAACGGTCCAAGCGATACGGCGTGGAACGCACGGTGGCCGATTACATCGCCGGTATGACTGATCGATATGCAGTCTTGGAATTTAACCGGGTGCTTAATCCGGCTTTCGAAATCTAAGTTGGAAACGCAAAAAAATCAGCCGGTTCTCGAGGAGAGAGCCGGCTGAAATTTTATGGCTTTATCGCGTCCAAACGATGGTGTTCATCTGTCCTGCATAGAGGATGAACAGACGCAGACACATCATGCCGGCAATCGCACAGGTACCAGCAAAGTAGAAGGAAACCTTGGATTCGGTACGCTTACCAGCAATAATCGAAGCGATCAGCGGAATGCCGAAACCGATACCGACGGCACCGACCCAGAAGACGACTGCCCAGATGCCGTCCGTGAAAGCACTGAAGGCAAGTTTGGCAGATTCGTTGCCGGAGAGCAGGGCAATGGCAATCATGAACAGGCAGAAAGCCTCGGTTGCCATGACCGGCCATTCGGCCTGGTGCATCGCGTGCATATCGGGATCTTCTTCGTGGGCTCCGAAGCAGCAGGCGGCCAAAATCTTAGTGGCAGCCATACCGGCAGAGATACCGGAAGCAACGAAGAGGGCGGGAAGCACGGCCGTGTTGATCAGTGGGAAGCGGATCAGCGCAGAGATCAGGAAACCGGTGTAGGCACAGATGGCAATTGCCAGCACCATCACGATCGCGTTGATCCAAACGCGGAACTTTTCCAGTTGGTCACAGACCGGTTTAACCCAGCCTAACAGCGGCCACTTGCTGAACGTGTCTGCAAAGGACATCACCATCAGCACTGCAACCAGCGGGATGTAGAAGAGCAGCAGCATGACGCCGATACTCATCACACTCGTCGGGTTGTAGTAGACCAAAATTCTCCAGAAGTACAGAGGATTGGTTAGGTCAAGCACTAAGCAGAGCATGCCGAGCAGAATCGTAGCTAAGCCGATAATGCTTGCTGATTTGATGATGGGCGTTGTTTCCGTCTTATGCCTAAAGAAGTTAAGCATAAGGGCTACGGCAACCGCACCGCCCGAGATGCCGGCTAAGAACAAATAGACGGCGATCGGCCAGGGCCAGGCGATGCCCTCGGATAAACCCATTGTAAAGTTGATGGCTCCGTCCATTTAAATTTTCTCCTTCATCACCGGGATATAACGCAGACTCGGTTCGGTTCCGAGATACGGGCGAACCCGGACGGCGTCTTTCACGTCTAACAGCTTGGCGACGTAAGAGTTCGGATCATTCAGATCGCCGAACGCCAACGCACCGTAACGGCACTTAGAGACGCAGGCAGGATCCTCTCCCTTAGCGAGCTTGGTGTGCAGACAGAAGTCGCAGTTTTCGGCAACGCGGGTCTGAGGGTTGATAAAGCGGACGTTGTACGGGCAAGCGGCGATGCAGTATTTGCAGCCGACGCATTTGTCCGGATCCATCGTCACGATGTTGGTTTCCGGATCGCGGTGAGCTGCCTGTGTCGGGCAGACGCGAACACAGGGAGCATCGAGACACTGCTGACAAGAAACACGAACATATTTGCGTTCGCAGTCGCAGGGCTCGATTTTTCCGCAGTACGGGCAAGCCGTTCCGGGTTCTCTTCCGTTCTGGCGTTCTAAGGCCAGACGGAACACACCGGCTGGTGTTTTGTTGGTTTCGGCACAAGCTTTGCACTCGCCGCAGCCGACGCACTTGTTCTGATCAAAGACCATGACATAGTGAGGCTTAGCGGAAGCCTGCTTTAAACCAGCAGCTGTGCCCTGAGTCTGAGCACTCTTGGCGGGAGTGTCCTTCTTTTCAGAGCAGCCGGCCAGCGTGAGAACAAACAGAGAACCGGCAGTCGTGCCCTTAATGAAAGTTCGCCTGTTGATGGTACTCACAATGTATCTCCTCGGCGGAATAAATCCGCGCTATCGGAAGAGCAGCGGAGCGCTCTTCCGTACTCCTTTATTTTGTTGCGATCTTGTTGTAACCGCCTTTGTCCATGATTTGCTGGGCTTTGGCAAGATAAGCCTGCGCTGTCTTGACTTGGTCAAGCAGATAGTTCTGGGCATGCATACCCCAGGAACCGTCCTTCTTAATCATGGCGGCAATTTGGTCGGCTTTGTCGAGAAGAAGTCTGGCATCGGTCTGGTCAGCCGGGCTCAGACGAGTAACCTCAAGAAGCTTTCTCATGCGGGGGATGGCACCGGCGATTTCCTTGTAGCCTTCCTTAATCGGAGTCTGCCACTTCAGAGTTTCACCGTAGACCTCTTTTTGATCCTGATAAATCAGGCCTTCATCGAGTTTGGAGGTTGCCGCATTGTGGCAGCCTTTGCCTTCGAAGACCGTGTAGTCGGCAGGCGTGTTGCGGGCGCAGCTCCACATGAGATCAACGTATCCGTTTCCGTCTTCATCCTTGGCCATGACGTAGCCCTTGGCGGTGTCGTCCTTGCCGACTTTGACCTCACCTTCAACCATAGAAGAGGCCTTCGGGTCTACTAAGATCTTGTAAGTGTGGATACGGCGCAGAGCCTTCGGACCGGCGGCCTTCTGA